>Ga0209058_1002876_pt1 | contig 14043 bp, 12 predicted proteins | sample GraSoiAngelo_147_FD_185904 | JGI IMG/M metagenome (GOLD analysis project Ga0209058, IMG submission 185904) | Grasslands soil microbial communities from the Angelo Coastal Reserve, California, USA - 14_1009_05_40cm (SPAdes) (version 2) | ecosystem: Environmental > Terrestrial > Soil > Grasslands ... | reverse complement strand
TGGTGGGCACTGCTCCAGGGGTCCTGACCAAGATCGGACGAACGACGATGATATCTTTGCCAGGCGTGCCGAGTGAGATGAAGAGCATATTCACAAGGTCCGTTGTTCCTGTGCTCCGTCAAGCTGGGGCGAAGCGTCCCGAAGAGTTCCGTGTCAGAATCGTGGGAGTTTTCGAGTCCACACTCGCCCCCGTACTCGCAAGAGCGCGCCGAAAGTTTCCCATGCTCTACTTCAAGTCCCACCCGAAGGGAAGAGAGACAGGAGTCCGATCTTTGATCGAGCTGCATGTATACTCGACCGGAGAGGGTACCAGCAAAACGATCAAGGACGCGTTATCGTATGTACTCAGAGAACTGCGAAGGACTGTAAGAACACCTAGGCCGAGAGGTTGGTAGCTAGGGTGTCTCATCCTGGATGATTCGTATCAACACGGATGAGTCTATGTTTCCCCCTGAGACAACGCACACGATTTTGTGGCTCTTTGTTCCTCCGGTCAGGGCTGCGGCTACTGACGTGGCTCCGGCTCCCTCTGCGACGATTCGGTTTCTTTCTATGAGAAGCTTTACTGCAGCGGCAGTTTCGCGCAGGGTTACTGTGATTGAGCCCTGGAGCAGGGACTTGGCGAGGCTCCACATTTCTGGCAGAACGCTTTTCCCGCCTGCACCGTCCACGAAGCTTGGGACGCGGTGGATTTCTTGGGCAGAGCCCTTGGCGAAGGATGCGGCTAAAGGTGCGGCGGTTTCAGGCTCGCAAGCGTAGACGCGGACATCATCTCTCCTCGACCGAATAGCAGCCGCTACTCCGGTAGAAAGCCCTCCCCCTCCGAAGGGTATGATTACAGACTCTACGCCTGGATGGTCCTCGAGGATTTCTAGCCCAATCGTGCCGTTTCCGGCGATCATTCGTGGGTCAGCGAATGGGTGGATGAAGATACTGTCTTCCAGTGCAGGGTATCTATGGTTGACAACCACGTTCCAGACCTGGTCGAAAGAGGTCTGAACGATTTCGGCTCCATACCTCTTTATCGCGTCCAGTTTGGTCCGGGGCGCGTTGTCCGGGACGATTACTCTGCAGCGTATTCCGAGCGTTTTGGCTCTCCAGGCTAATGCCTGCGCCATGTTGCCGGCGCTTACGGTGTAGACTCCACGCTTCTTGGCTTCATCACCTGCTAGGGCGAGGGCGTTACTTGCGCCTCTGACTTTGAAGGAGCCCGTTGGTTGGAGGTTCTCGAGTTTGAGCCAGATTTCCCCCGGTGCATTGTCAAAGTTCAAACGAACGATTGGTGTGCGCAGGACTGAACTGGCGATTCGTTGTCGGGCCTGCTCGATCATGCTGAGGGTGATGGGTCCGATTGTCATTTGGTTGTTCTCTTTAAACTCGAACGTTTCCTCGGCCGGGGACTGTTTTTAGGCTTAATAGGTCTCTATGTGTTGAATCTGAGAACTATGAAGCCGAAAGTTGGAATCATCGGGAAGGGTAACGTTGGCAGCGCGTTGAGGCGTGGTCTTGAGCGATCTGGGTACGAAGTGAAGAGTGTTGGAAGAGATCCTGGGGGCGTGAAGGAGTTGGCTGCGTGGGGTGATGTTCTGATTCTTGCGGTCCCGTTTTTGGCTGTGGATCAAGTGGTGCGTGAGATTGGTGAGCGGGCGAAGGGGAAGGTTTTGGTGGATGTGACTAACCCGCTTGGCGGGGACTCTCTCGCCATCGGTTTTACGACGAGTGCGGCGGAAGAGTTGCAGAAGAAGGCTCCAGGTGCGAAGGTTGTGAAAGCGTTCAACACCATATTCGCGCAGAACATGGACTCTGGGAGGGTCAAGAATGAGAAGATCACGCTTCTCGCTAGTGGTGATGATGCTCAGGCTAAGGCGAAGACTCTCGAGTTGGCTCGTGATATTGGCTTTGACGCTGTGGACGCTGGTCCTCTCAAGAATGCGCGGTGGCTGGAGACGCTTGGCTTCCTGAACATTCAGCTGGGGTACGGTCTTAAGATGGGCCCCCAGATAGGATTCAAACTAGTACGCTAGTACCACAAGGAAAGGGCTCTAGGCCTCAACCGGCGAGGCTTCTCGGACTCTTGTCTGGGAGAGTTTGGCCTGGTCGACGGCCCCATGTCTAGAGTATTTCAGTATGGTCTCAGTCTCAGGTTTTGTGTCTCGAAGAGGCCATACGATTAAAAATTTTTCCAGAGGGGTCCACTGTCCAAGCATGATTTTGGGCTTGTTCCCAGACGATTAGCCGATAACGGGCTTGTTTACGGTTTTGCGACAGGGTTGATTCCCCCTAGGGTTAGCTTTGGAATAAGCGTGTCTGGAAATGTCGGGCTTATTTATCCAATTGGGGCTGATTCTGGGCGAATTTGCTCAAGAGCGCGGGGGGAAATGAGCTGGTAGCGACACTATAGGCTTCAAGAATTCACATTTTGCCGTATTTTCGCGTCCACAATCTCCTCAAGGTGAGGAAGGCATTCCCCGCATAGTATTGCCTCGACGCCCTTGTAATAGAAGACTTCACCGGGCCTACCGCACCTCTCGCAATCAGAACCCAAGTCCACACCTTCCTACGGGTCTGGCCCGATAAAAGGTCGAAGTTACAAAATAAGTCCCGATGCCTGGACCGCAACGATTGCCCTGACTTGGCCCCCGTTGCCTTAAAGTCTTAAGCGTTGATTCCGCGCCCAACCGGATATGTTGAGTAAAGAGGCAATACTGTCTGGAAAGGCCCCGCTTGGGCTCCCTTTCAGCCCCGGAGTGAAGTTCGGACAACTTGTTTTCATCTCAGGACAGGGTCCGATCGACGCTTCTGGCAAAGTCGTTCGGGGAGACGTTCGAGCGCAGACTAGGCTGACACTAGAGAACTTTCGGAAGGTTGCAGAGGCGGCGGGCTCAAGCATGAGGAACACTCTCCAGACGACAGTGTATTTGAAAGACTTGAACGATTATCCTGTAATGAACGAGGTCTACTCCACGTTCTTTCCGGAGCCTAGGCCTGCTAGAGCAACTGTTCAAGCTGAGTTATTGTTCGGAATGAAAGTGGAGGTTCAAGGCACCGCTTTCATTCCAGAATAGAGCCCTTTGGTTAGAGTGGTCTACCTGAGTATGGCTAACCTATGCCCCGGTTCAGCCGCCGTGTGTGTACTGACGGCACATGCAGTCTTCCTGAGTCATGCCGCAGGATTCACATCTTCTTTCGAGGAGGAACATGAAAGGGGTCGGGGTTGAAAAGAGCAAGTCACATTCGTAGGCAGCATCCTTCATACTAAAGGGTTTCACGCATACAGGTATCAAAGCAATTTTGAGATATAGAAACATACCCAAAGGACAGTTTCCGAAAGGCTTCACATTTTCTATACGCGGACAGTTCTCCGAATACTCATGACGGCGTAAACATTGGTGTTGTGAGCAAAATCTACCTAAGTGTACTCTAACCGCTGGAATTCCTGTCTTAGTCTGGTGGCTTCTCGCTTTACTCGCGCCGTAGGCTCCTGGTGGTATACTCTCGCGATCAGCTCGGCTATTCTTTCCATCTCTTTTGACTTCATACCTCTCCTCGTCATTTCATTTGTGCCGAGTCTTACTCCACGGTCAACGATGATGTTGCTACCTTCCAGTGCGGTGGTGAACCGTTCGATTTCAGCGTCACCTGTAATCCCGAGTAGTACTTGGTGGGATTCTGTGAACCCACCGCCTACACACTTCACGGGCAGGTTGTTCTCGTGCAGTGCCTTTGCGAGGGTCTTGGCGTTCGCGATTACTTGCTTGGCGTACTTAGCTCCCTGACGTCTCGACTCGTCTAGGGCCCATGCGAGGGCTGCCATCCGGTTCCAGTGCGCATTGTCAACCAAACCTGGGAACTGCCGTGCTTTGACTTGAGACTCGACCGCTGACGATCCGAGAATGATACCTCCTTGGGGTCCGAACAAGCTTTTGTGAGTTGAGCCCATTATGAGGTCAACTCCTTCTTTGAAGGGGTCCTGAAACGCTCCGCCTGCAACTAGGCCCATAACGTGCGAGGCGTCATAGGCCACCTTCGCCTCGATCTCCCGGCATGTCTCAACGAGTTTGCTTACTGGGTGGGGAAACAGGAAAAAGGACTGCCCAAATACCACGAGCGCTGGTTTTCTGTCCTTGATGAGAAGTCTGGCCTCTTCGACCTTGATGTTCCATTCTTCAGTATTGAATGGAAAGTACAGGTTATGGACGCCGACCATCGGAGCGTAGCCTTGGTCGCTTATTCCGGGATAACCACCGTTATCCGGGCCGACTGTCAATATGGAATCGCCAGGTCGCGTCATAGTAGAGACTGCGATCATGTCAGCGTTGTGACCTGACAACGGCCGAAGGCTCGCCCAGTCTGAGTGGAAAACCTCCCGGGCGATCTGTTCGCCGAGTTGTTCAAGTTCGTCGAGAAACCGTGTTCCTTTGTAGAAACGGTCAGGAGCTGTGTACCGGTGACCCATGTCGATCGTGAGAAGTTGCCGGACCGCGCTGCTGGTCACGTTCTCGGAAGGTATTAAGTTGAGACATTTCTCGGCACGCCACTTTTGATGCTTGTTGACTACAGTTCGAATTTGAGAGCTGTAAGACGTCGGGTTCCTACTCCGGAACGGAGAAGACTACACGCGGCGACCGCGACGTCCGCCGGGTCTTCGTGTTCCATCGTGTGGAACAGGAGTAACGTCCTCAATTCGGCCGATTCGGAATCCTTGGCGTGCGAGCATTCGAATGGCTGCCTGAGCTCCGGGACCCGGGGTTCTTGCTCCGTGACCGCCTGGGGCCCTTACACGAATGTGTAGTGAGGTGATGCCTTTGTCCTTAGCAACTTTCGCTGCCGCGGCTGCTGCCTGCATTGCGGCGTAGGGTGTACCTTGTAGTCGATCAGCCTTCACGTGTTGGCCTCCCGCGCTGCGTGATATTGTCTCGGCTCCAGTGAGGTCTGTGATGTGAACCATGGTGTTGTTGAAAGAGGAGTAGATGTGGGCTATTCCCCAGTGGTCTACTGCTTTCGCCGCTGCTGGTGGGGCTGGCGGTGCTGCGAGTGTTGCTGCTTTCTGCGCCACTATTGGGCCACCTCAGGTAGAGGTGGGGGTTTGGAATGCGCGAATTTAAACTCTTCACGAGACGATGGTCTCGGAAATGAACCGGGAGTTCTGGCTCCTCGACCTCAACTCGGACGAGAAAGAGGGCAAGCCCCAGGTTTGGCTGTGGGGAATCACTCCTGAAGGCAAGAGGATAGTCATCACTGAGAACTACCGGCCATACTTCTACATCTTACCGAAGGCGAGCCAAAACCCGGCTAATCTCAAGGCGAGGTTGGAGAAGGAAAGGCCTCTCCCCTCTATCGTAGAGCTGTCGATTGAGAACAAGAAACTGCTCTCCCAAGAAAGAACCGTTATTCGAGTAGTCGCTAGCTCTTCTGAGAACTTAGCAAAGCTGGCTACGAAAATTGTCAAATTTCTGGGAGCGGAGGCCTTCTTTGAGGCTGACCTTCGCCCGGCGACAAAATACCAGAACGACTTCCAGGTCCACCCGTGCCAATGGTACGGCATGGAAGTGGAAACAGAGCCTGCGACAGTGCAAGCGCGCATTGTTGGAGAAACTCTTCAGGCGAGGAACCGTCCAGCCCATGTATTGCATGAGCGACTTCCCGACCTTAGAGCAATTGGCTTCACAATGCTAGCCGTGAGCCAGGTCGGATCTCCGAGTCCCGAGCGAGACCCTATTCGAGTTCTGGCCTGGAACGGAAGCGATGGCCGCGGTGGAACCTTGCGATCTGACGAACGGTCAGACGAAAACATTCTGAGCAAATTTTCAGAGGTCGTACAGGCTGAGGACCCTGACTTCATCTTCAGTTTCGGGGGAAACAGTGCTCATTGGCCGTATTTGTTGAAGCGGGCAGAAAAGACTAGGGTGAGTCTTACGATAGGTAGGGATGCGGGTCCGCCGCGTCAGAGCCTCTTTGGACATTTCTCTGTGACTGGTCGGGCTAACGTGGATCTTCTGGACTTCGCAGGGGACCTTTACGACGTGAAAGAGAAGACGCTCGGGGCCGTAACTCGATACTTGGGAGTGAGAGATCTGCGGGAGACAGTTGTCGAGGAGACAGACAACTATGACTACTGGTCTGACCCACATAAGCGGGACGTCCTCACCAAGATGGTAGGCCAAGAAGCAGAAACGATTCTGACCCTCGGAACGGACGCACTCGACTATGTTGTTCAGCTCTCAGCCCTATCCAATCTCCCTCCTGACCACGTTCTCGCGGGTGCAGCGGGCTTCCGTGTCGACAGCCACATGATGATGGAAGCCCACAGGCTCGGGCAGCTGATACCACCGCGAAACGAGGTCCCGGCCATTCCCTACAGGGGGGCGATTGTTCTACAGCCTGAACCAGGGCTTCACGACAACGTTGCCGTAGTCGACTTTTCTTCAATGTACCCGAGTTTGATGGTCAAGTACAACATCTCGCCTGACACGCTAACAGAGGAGAAAGGTGACGAAGTCTACACTGTTCCGGAGGTCGGAACGAGCTTTAGGAAAACCCCACCTGGGCTCTACGCGCAGATTCTCTCTGATCTCATTCAGAACAGAAAGATGATCAAAGCAGAGATTGCGAGGTCGACGAAAGGGACGTCTCGTTATCGTATCTTGAAGGCCAGGGAGAAGGCGGCCAAGATCATCACAAACGCGACGTACGGGTACGCTGGGTGGGCTGGGTCCCGGTGGTATTCGAAACAGGTTGCGGAGTCTGCAGCCGCGATGGGAAGGGACACTATCAACAAGTCGATAGGCTTAGCGAGACAATCTGGGCTCAAGGTTTTCTACGGCGACACAGACAGCCTCTTCGTCAACTATGACAAGGACAGAGTTGACAGGTTCATCGCGGCGATCGACCAAGAACTCGGATTAGAAATCAACCTCAGCCAGGTGTACAAGAGAATCCTGTTCACCGAGGCCCGGAAGAAGTACGCGGTTCTGAAAGAGAACGGCGAACTTGACCTTGTTGGGATGGAGGCGATTAGAGGCGACTGGTCGTCATTAGCCAAGGAGGTTCAGAACAAAGTCTTACAGTTTGTGCTTGAAGACAAGACTCCAGACCGAGCACTTTCCTATGTTCGCCAGCTCTCACACGAGTTGGCCAGTCAAAAGAGACCGCTGTCATCCTTCGTGATCTGGAAGACTCTTACCAAACGCCCGGAACAGTATGATGTTCATGCGCCTCATGTTGAGGCTGCGAAGAAAATCGTCAAGCTAGGCTGGCCGGTTAGCAGCGGGGATAGAGTGGGCTACGTGATAGTGATGGCAAGGGGCAAGCTCTACGAGAGGGCGGAGCCGTACTTCAAAACCTCGATTGACAACATTGACATCGCCTACTATTTACAAAACCAGGTACTACCTGTAGCGGCACGAGCTCTGAGCATCTTCGGAATCACTGAGGAGAATATTCTGGAGGCAAAGGGTCGAGTAGAAGGTTGAAGACTGGAGAAGGATCATCGTCCATCGAAGTAGAGCGAAAGCTTCGCCGGGGACTGGCTCTTGAGTACCTGAGTGTGGGGTGGATGACTGTGGAAGGCGCGGTGGCCGTCTATTCTGGCATTGTTGCGGGAAGCATCGCTCTCGTCGCGTTCGGGGGAGACAGCTTCGTCGAGTTGGTCTCAGCGCTTGCGGTTGCGGTGTACTTGAGGAACCGTCAGTCTGGCAACTTGGACCCTTCGATTCTACACCGGACTGAACGAGTCACCGCAGTGCTTCTCTTCGCCCTTATTCCAGTAACAGGTTTGAGTGCTCTCTTCTCCTATCTCACTGGGACGAGAGCTGAAGGGTCTCTGCTCGGGGTCATAATAGCCGTCGCGGCAGTTGTGATGATGCCGTACCTATGGATGGAAAAGAAAAGCATAGGACAGGAGACCGGATGTCTTCCGCTCACTACTGACGCGGTGGAATCTGCGACCTGTTTCTTCATGTCCATCGCTCTGCTCGGCGGTCTCCTTTCAGTGACCCTGTTCGGCCTTTGGTGGGTTGACTACCTTGCGACAGCAATAATTCTCGCGTTCATAGCAAGAGAAGCTATTGAGGCGATCGGAGAATCCCGGTAGATTGGTTCGAACCCTGTTGGGTCAGGGTTTCGTAGTCGCTGGGGTGTTCGATGGATTTTGTGAGATGTTTCTCTTCCGGAACACCGCAAAGAGAGAGCCTCCGACCCCTAGAGCAACGATGGCTAGGATGAAACTGTAGAGGGATAATGTGACTCCCAGCGGGTCAGGCTGAGCCTGAACGCTCAGAGTGTTTGAGGTGGCTGGGCCAAGACCGCTTGATCCAGTCCAGGCCGCTGACACGGTCCATACTCCGGCTTCGTTGACGACAAGTGTGTCTGTGAAGTAGCCGTTTGCATTCGCTTTGACCGTGTGGGAGATGGGCGAGTTGTTTGGACCGGTGTAGGTCATTGTGACGTTTGTTGAGGTGGTTGGGTATACGTATCCGTTGATTGTGATCGTGTCGCCGGGTTTTACGCTTAGGCTGGAGCAGGAGAGGACGATGACGCTTGGGACTTTGCCGATGGAAATGTCTGCACTTTTCGAAGTTCCCAGGTGATTCTCATCACCGTTCCAAGAGGTGCGGATGGTGTATGGGCCTGGAGCGCTTGGGGCCCATGTGAACCCGAATCGGCCCTGTGAATCGGTGATGGCCTGGGTTAGAATCTGGAAGCCGCTGGTTGCACCGCTGCCACTTGCATATTCGACCAGGACCTGAGCTGAGGGAATCCCTGCTGAGTCGGTTGAATTCGTGAGGGAGCCTAGGAAGCTTACTGATTGCCCGGCTTGTATGGCTCCACTCCAGGTGAGTGAAAGTGTGGTTGAGACGAAGGCTACGTCTCGGACCTCTACGAGTCCTCTGCCTGCTTGCTGGCCTCCGACGATGATGTCCTGTTTACCCGTTTTGTCGATGTCGCCTATTGTTACGGCGTTGAGGAGGGAGGCAGAGGTGGGGTTGAGATACGATTTTTGAAGTGTGATTGAGGAACCGCTCCAAGCCCAGATTCTAATGGTCCCGTAGAACACATCTGTTGCTCCTACAGGCTCGTTGGTGTAGCCTGCCGTGACGATTTCAACTGTGCCGTTGCCGTCGACGTCTCCGGCCGCGACTCGTATGAGGTCCGCGCTACTCTGGCTTGATGTGGCCCAGTTGGTGTCGGCCAGCTGGGTGAGCGAGCCGGTCCAGTCGGACCATACCGAGAGTTCGGCTCTCCAGAAAGGAAAGGAGAGAATCTGACCGCCAACGACTATTTCTCTTTGGCCATTGCCGGAAAGGTCTTGAATACTGACGAAGGTGCCTACACTAGCCTGCCCGGTGGTGTACCAGTCGCGGTATTGTTTGAGCTGGGGAGTGCCGCTTCCAGTCCACTGCCAGACCCGGACTTGGGTCTGTGTCAAGGTGCCATTGTTGCTGAAGCCTGCAGTAACGATGTCGGGGATACCATCATTGTCAACGTCGCCGGTTGCGACCGAGTAGCCTTGGGCGCCCGCTCCCGTGGAGCCTGTGGTTGTCCAGTTCCAGAGGCTGTTCTTGGTTAGGTTGCTTCCGTCGAAGGACCAGATTCCTAGTTGAGAATAGTCTGTTCCGCCGGTCCGATAGTAGCCGATGGTGACTATCTGGTGGATTCCCTGGTAGGTGTAGATTGCAACGCTGCGGGTCTCAATGACGTTGCTTGGGCCGGTGAAGTTCTTGAGATATTCTTTTGTGAGGGTTAAGCCATTCCATCGGTATATTCCGAGCTGAGAGCCCGTGGGAGGCTGGTTCGCGACGGGCTGGATGTTGCTTGTGAAGATGATGTCGTTCTGGCCGTTGCCATCGATGTCTGCAACCTCGACCCCGGAGACGTAGTACGAGTTGACCGCGGGTCTGGGCCAGAGCTGGTTCAGGTCGAGGCTGAGAGCCTTGCTGGCTTTGTGGTAGATTCGTAGTTGGGCGTAGCTCGACCCGTTGTTGTAGGTTCCACCGGTGATGATGTTGAGGGGTTGACTAGTGCCTGTTGCATTTGCAAGTTTTACGGCGGTGACTAAGCCGAACCCGGGGCCGTACGATGGCCAGGTATCTGACACTGTTGGGTTCAACCGGTAGTTGGCATGGACGTGTGGAAACCAAGCCATCGGAATAGGTAGGAGGATTAGGAATGCGAGCGCAAGGAATCGGTACTTCAAGACTGAAATCGTTCAGAACGCGAGGGGTGGGGTGGAAATAGGGTTCTGATACTCTGAGACGTGCCGCACGGTAACCGAGAGGGAAGTATTCGTGCACGCTGTTGGGCGGCTACTACCTTCGGGTCCGCCGTGAAAGTGTGACAGAGGAGTGTTAGCCTTTCCCGAGGATTACTTCCTTCTCGACCCGAGTCAGCTTTCTGTGATGGGCGAATAATATCGCAAATACGAGCGGGAACTCAGTTCTCGCTGAGACATGTACAATCTTGTTGGCTTGAGGAGTAAAGGCCTGCGCGTCCTTGAGCATCTCCTCGAATACTTTCTTGTCATCATCTTCAAGAAATTCTGTAAACCTCTCGGCGAGCTTGACAGCTTCTGGTAGACCCATGGTATCCAAGAGAGACTCTGGCGTTGCTGATAGAGGGTAGTGCAGAGTGAAACTGAACTATCTCTGGATGGACCAACGACCGCGGATTGCTAACGATTCATAGGCTAGAGTAGAATCATGGTGATGACCGCCATTAGGCCGAGCAGTCCAATGGCGAGGAGTGTCAACGCGGCCCTATGCAGCTTCACCTTGTGATCCCTCCACCGCCTAAACTGAGCGAGCCCTTCTTCTACACTGGGTGACTGGGCCATGATCACGGTCCCATATCGAACACGCAACACTAACAGAGAGCAGAGGGCAGAAGCCAGTATCAGAACAAGAGATGTCCAGGCTGCTGCTTTTGTTGCCGGGTTGGTGATTGATGAGGAGAAGACGGCTATGAGTGCGAGTAAGAGCCCTTCCAGGCTGACCATGCTCTGCGCTTTCGAGTCCATGCTCGCCAGTTGTTCTACGACTCGTCCATAACCGAGCAGGAGGCCCTTGGACTCCAATTCCGAGAGAACTGTAGTCTCATCCCTCACAGACTAACCCTTCGGAGAACCGGGCTTTCAGGCTTTGTCGTAGGCCTGTTTCAGCCATGTGAACAACTCCGCGTCGATTTGTTTTGGATCGCTGATTCGCACTCGGTGGGTAACCATGCCCTTCCACGGTCCAGAGTCCTCGAATCGGCCCTTAGCTCAAACACCCTTCAGCTTGATGCCGATGTCCAACCTGTTCGATGTTGCCTGTACAACGGCAAATTTCTTACCGCCTTTCAGAATGCTGAGGTAAGTGTCGGTTGGAGATATGCTGACACCCTCGCCAAATTTTCCCACCTTTTTCAGGAGGTTATCATACGTGGCACGCCACCCCGACCTACCGCCACTAAAGTGATCATCAATCCTCTCATCAACGCTCACCGGAGGAGAATCAGCCTCCTTTAGCGCATGTACTATCGCCATTGCATGTCCATGTCCAAGCCCGAAGCCCTCTTTCAGCCACGTTACAATTTCCATGGCCTTGACACCTGGTCTAAGAAGACCTTTCTTCTCGACGAGTTCCTTGAAATCGGCAGGTGTTTTGCCTGTTTTGGCTTTTATGTAGTCCGGCTCTGTTGACTTGTCGATGGATGGACGGTTTTCAGTTTCACCCACTTCTACACCCTAACCCGTATGGTCCCCTAGTAGTTTATTCGTCGTCGTGAATGGGCACCCGTGCAAGAACCGTCCACTGGTCTCTACACCATAAAAGGATAGTTACGGGTGTAACGTAGGCTAACAAACTGTGATAGGCCTGTATGGGCTTATTCTGGGGCGGTTGAGGTTCGACCGTTCCAGGCCAAAATGAAGCATTCATGCTTCTGAGGCGGAAGCGCTCTCAGGTGAAGCAGTGAAGAGGAACCCGACGACGACGGTAATCCCCGGAGTCGATGAGAGCAAGTTGCTTATCAAACGATAAGTTAACAAAACCTGTAGTCCAGATATGCCTGAAACGACACGGTCCAATACTCAGCTGTAGAGGGGCCGGGATTTTCAGGCGGGTCCGAACGAGGATAAGTCTGTTAGGGTCATGACGCTCACGTTTGGTGGACGTTTTGCGCCGTCGCTGACCCTGTCACCTATGACGTACTTGATGTTTTTGGTGACTGCGATATCTAGGAGGCGTTGCGTCACAACGCCATCGAACAAAACCACGTTGGCATTGTCGATGCTTGGAATCTTCTCAGCGAGTTCGCTGACCGGCATCTTTGACAGTTCCTTTCCTGTCTCGTCGAACACGATGGCCTCTAGTGAGCCTCTAAGGTCCTTGGCGACATCGAACACTGTGGGCGGTAGGTTCGGCTTGGTGAGTTGGGGTGTGGGTGGTGGGGCCTCAGGTGTTGATGGTATGGGCTGTCTCTCGAAGCCTGGCCGGTCGTAGCTCGGTCTGTCGTAGCCTCGGTCTCGATCGCGGCCGAAGCCTCTCTCGCCTCCACGATCGTACCTCCCTCGTCCGTATCCGCGGTCTTGTCTCTCGTATCTTTCGGGCCGGTCGGGTGGACGGTCGTATCCTCTCTCGGGGCGGTCGTAGCCTGTTCCGGCGATGGGTTTGGCCTCGTTGATCGGGACCCTTTCCCGCAAGGCACGCATTACCTCCTTAGGAGTACTTTCCTCGACCTCTTTGCCGAAGGGTGCTCGTGCGACGTAGTCGATGTCGGCGACTTGTTGTAGTTCTTTGAGTATGAGGTCTCCTGCCCTGTCGCCGTCGAGGAAGGCGGTGACTTCCTTGTCCTTGGTGAGTCTGATGATTGTATCCGGGACTTTGGTCCCGTTGAGTGCAATGACGTTCTTGATGCCGCACTTCATGAGGAGGATAACGTCTGCTCGTCCTTCGACGACTATGAGGGCCCCGCTTTCAACCTCGGGTCCGGCGGGAAGCTGTTCTGGTCCGTAGCTGACAACGTCAACGCCGCGTAGTGACTGGGCGACTTCCTTGACGACTTCTTCCGTGCTGGGTGAGCTTTCAACGACCCATTTACGTAGAATGTCCTTGGCCTTGTTCATTATGTTGTGACGTTTTTCCTCCCTGACATCCTCGACTTTTTCGACGCTGATCTTGGCTTCGCAGGGTCCGATCCGGTCGACGCTTTCTATGGCGGCGGCGATGATGGCAGTTGAGACCTTGTCAAGACTTGATGGGATGATGATTGAGCCTTTCGTCTTGTCTTTGGCTGATTCTAGGTTGATTTCTATGCGGCCTATGCGGCCGTTCTTTTGTAGTTCTCTTAGGTCGAGGTCGGGTCCGAAGAGGCCTTCTGTCTGGCCGAAAACGGCTCCGACAACGTCGGGTTTTTCGACTACTCCTTGGACATCGAAGCTTGCTTTTACAACATACTTAGTGGTTGTTGCGTATTGAGATGACTCGACCGTGAGTGTTTAACCTCCAATTCTTTCACATGCCTTCCTTAATCGTCAGTTCCTTTTGATTGTGAAGCGTGTAACGCTCTAATGGTAGAAGGGTCGCCGCCTGTATTAAAGCCCGTCTCTACGACCCCTGCCATTGCACCGTTCCTGTTAATCGCCGGGTCGGGCTTTGGATACTGCGAGTTGCTTCTGCTGCTTGCAGACCCCACCCAGTCTACATCTATAAGCGGGAAGCGAGGTGGGAGATGGTCAATGTCCACGATGAACGGTAGAGTGTGCCTTGTTACTGGCAGCAATTCTGGAATCGGAAAAGCTGCCGCGGTAGGTCTGGCCAAGCTCGGAGCTACAGTGGTCATAGTTTCCAGGGATCGATCTAAAGGCGAGGCTGCCCTCGCGGAGATTAGGAACAAGAGCGGAAACCAAAACGTCGAGCTGATGGTGGCCGACCTCTCCTCGCTTCAGTCTGTCCGTGATCTAGCTCGAGATTTTGCTACAAAATATCGGCAGCTTCACGTGCTGGTCAATAATGCGGGAATTTTCCTGCCCAAACGTGTTGCGACGATCGACGGCTGGAAACTACT
>Ga0209058_1002874_pt1 | contig 14046 bp, 15 predicted proteins | sample GraSoiAngelo_147_FD_185904 | JGI IMG/M metagenome (GOLD analysis project Ga0209058, IMG submission 185904) | Grasslands soil microbial communities from the Angelo Coastal Reserve, California, USA - 14_1009_05_40cm (SPAdes) (version 2) | ecosystem: Environmental > Terrestrial > Soil > Grasslands ... | reverse complement strand
CGCCGCGTTCATTCAGGATTACCACCGAGGGGGCATCATCCTCGACGAGGACGCGGCGATCCCGCTGAGTTTCGCGAAGGAGCTCCAGAACGCTGGGTACGCCCTTCCGAAGAACACCGTCAACGCCTACAGCGCGGGAGCATTGGTGCTCGCTGGTAACAATGGCGACCCAACAGCTCCGATTCCGATTCAGAGGCTCAACGATCGGGAGACCGCGAATCCGCTCGACCGCACCGGAGCCCTCTCCCGGCGTGGGTTCACGTATCTGACCGACGTATTCGTGAATTACATCCTCCCGACGAAAAAGCCGGACCTCACGATCTTCTGGTCGAAGGAGCCAGACGCAACGAACCACGCGTACGGTCCGGGGACATATAACTCGATCGACGCCACGAAGATGAATGATGAGATCTTGGGTCGCGTCGTGGACAAAATTCGTCAGCTCGGCTGGGAGCCGACCACCGACATCATCATCACGCAGGACCACAATCACAGCACCGTCTCCGGTGATGTCGCTCATTACCCGTTGCGGGGGATTGCCGATGGCCGCGTCGGCTCGCATGATCCGTATGGGTACTCCGTCTCGGGCTTCGTGCGGACGGCCGCGTTGCTCACCCTCGATGGCCTCAAGGCCTACGATGGCGCGGGCTGTCGAAACATCCCCACCTTGTCAGGCATCCTGTTCGACGGTACCCACCTTCATCCCACCAAGAACGATGCGGATGGAACCGTGTGTGGCAAAGCGCAAATGTACACCTCCCCGAGGTACGTGGTGCCGAACCCCGTTCCCGCCGGCGGCATCGTTGTGGCTGCGAACGCGGGGAGCGACTACTTGTTCGTCCCCGATGGTGACGCGAACACCGTTAAGGCCGCTGTGGTGAGTCTCCAGAGTCGCTTGCAATTCGGCGCCGTCTTCGTGAGTGACAAGTATGGGGACATCGCGGGAACCCTGCGTATGGGGCTCATCAACACGGAAAGCCCGGCGAGCGGCCGCGGCCCAGACATCATCGTCAGCTTCAGCTTCGACGAAAACGTCGCCGTGGCAGGCCGGCCTGGAATCAGCTACGCGAGCTCGGCCAACCGAAGGGGCGACCACGGCAGCTTCTCACGTACCGACACGCATATTTCGATGATGGCCCATGGGCCCGACTTCAAATCGGGCATGTATGACACGCTTCCCACGGCGAACGTCGATATCGCGCCGACGGTCGCGCGTATTCTCGCGCTTAATATGCCGGGCAGTCAGGGACGAGCGCTTGAGGAGGCGTTGAAGGACGGGCCCCGGGTCACGGAATACGCGGTCTTGGGAAAGATCTACCGGTCCTCAAAAAAGAGCGGCTTGAAGATGAAGCTCCCCGCCGACCTCGATGGCCGCAGCATTGATCCTAACCTGACGACGTACTCCGTCGAGCTGACGACGAAGATCCTCACCCGAGGTAGCCCGAGTTACATGTATTTCGACCAGGCCAGAGCGATCCGCGAATGAACGTTCACTAACCGGAATGACACAGGTCCACGATTGTTGTCCGTCTCGACAGGGCATCGGCAAGGGGGACCGGAAGAGCCGCTCCGAATTTCCGCACGAATCGGGACGCCGTAGTGTCCGAATACTCGGCCGAGCCCGTGCCCTCTCCCTTGCGGCGGCTGCTCGTGACCCTCGCTGGATGGGTCAACCGCCACCAACAGGAGGTCATCGAGTACCTCGTGGAGGAGAACCGCGTCCTTAGGGAGCAGCTGAAGGGGCGGCGCGTCCGGTTGACCGACGACCAGCGCCGATTCTCGCGCATGATGGCCGAAGCTCAGGATGTCGATTGAACTCGGAGGATCAGGAATTTCGCCCGGGCTCAGAGGTCGTGCCAACGCCTTGAGGATCACAGCCCGCCACACATTCTTGATCCGCGCCGCGGTGGACGCCGCCGTTGCTACCCCGTGGATAGAGGCAGGGCCCCTGAGCCGTCGCTCATCCCTCATCAGGTCAAGGCGGCACCGGTGTCAGATCCTCAACACCGCCAGCATGTTCCGGGAATCGCAAGGACCTTTTAGCATTGGGTTTGTTGAGGGCATGTGAGTTGCAGAGTCTCCGATAGGGCTCCGCGGGGCTTCCGGGCGCCCAAGAGCTCCCAGGAGGGCAATGCCATGACCAAGCTCAGCATCGTCGGATCCGCTTTCTCACTCACCGCGATCGCCCTGATGATCGGCCTCGTCGCCGGCCAAGCGGCCGCACAAGACGTGGATGCGAAAGGCGACAAAGAGCTTACCCAACTCACGCAGAAGATCGACAAGAGCGCGGCGGACCGCGATGGAGGTCGCGTGACCTCCAAGATCGTGGACGAGTGGAAGGGAACAAAGTTCAAGTTCGACCCCAACAGCACGCCCCGCGCGCTCACGGCGCAGGACGTGCAGGATCTCCGTGCCAAGAAGCTCGGGTACGGAGAGATCTCGACCCTGCTCGCGCTCACGGCCAAGCAGTCCAACTCAGCGACGGCGAAGTCCGTGAGCGAGATCCTCGCCATGCGCCAGGCCGGCGAAGGCTGGGGCAAGCTCGCGCGCGACCTCGGCTATAAGAACCTTGGCTCCGTGGTCAAGAGTGTGAAGGCGACCGACAAAGACGTGGCGAAGGTCGCCATGGAGCGCAGCGACAAGCCCGACAAGAGCGGGAAGATGGACAAGCCGGACAAGCCCGAGAAGCCGGAACGGCTTGAGAAGCCTGAGAAGCCCGAGAAACCGGAGAAGGCCGAGAAGCCGGGCCGTTAGTCACCGGCCGTCGGCGAGAGGAGACGAGGGATGCGGCATCGCGGACTCGTGATGGGAGTCGCGCTGATCTTGCTCAGCGCGGCGCCCGTCCTAGCCGAGGACGAGCCCTGGGTGAAGTTTTCGACCTCTGTCAACTATTCGGTCGGTGATTACGGGACGAACAAGGAAACGACAATCGTCTACGTCCCGTTCACGCTCGGCGTGAGGCCGCTTGACCGCTTCTGGCTGAGCGTGACGGTGCCGTTCATCTATCAGGACACGCAGAACGTGGTCCTCACCGGTGGGGGGGTCGCGTCCCGGAAGGAGCAGAAGGGCAAGCTCGCGCAGCCGGCTCGCGCCACTACCGAGAGCGGTCTTGGCGACGTGCTGCTGAAGGCGTCCGTCGTCGTCGTCGAGGAACGAGATCTGATCCCTGAGATCACGCCCTACCTGAAGATCAAGTTCCCGACGGCCGACAAGGACCGTGGGCTCGGCACGGGCGAGTTCGACGAGACCCTTGGCGTTGACGTGAGCAAGCGCCTCATTGAGGCCCTGTTCGGGTATCTCACCCTGTCCTACACGTTCATCGGCGACCCGCCGGGCGCGGATTTCCGCAACTCGTTCGGGTGGAGCGTCGGGGTCGCCTACGCTGTACTGCAACCCCTGTCCGTGTTCGGGTTCGTCGAGGGCTCGACGGCCATTGCGCGGGGTCAGGACAATCCCGTGGAGCTCCGCGTCGGGGCGGAACTCAAGCTCATCAAAGCGCTGAAGCTCACGGGGGCAGTGACCAGAGGGCTGACGGACGGCGCAGCCGACTGGGGAGTCTCCATGGGACTCGCGCTTCGCTTCTGACAAGGACCATGTCGCCTGTCCTGGTCAGAAACCAGGGCCGATTCGGCCGGCGTCCGGGAATCCTGATATACTGAATTCCGGTATGACCACCCTAACGATCCAGGTCCGCGGGCGCGGGACCCTGACGCTTCCCGCCTCTCTGCGCGAGAAGTATCGGCTCTCCGAGGGAGACCCCTTGACGGTGGTCGACCTCGACGGAGCGGTGCTGCTCAGTCCTCGAGTGCTCGTCGTGCCACGGCTCGCTGCCGAGATGGAACGTCTGCGTCGAGCGCGAAAACTGTCCTTGAAGGATCTGGGTGGTCCGACCCGAGAAGACTGATCCCTTACCCGTTTGTGTCGATGCTGACGTCCTGATCGCCGGACTCCTGTCCCGCACGGGCGCCAGCCACGCGATCCTGGTTCTCGGCGAGCTTGGCCTCCTTCGTCTCGTCCTCCCTGAGGCCGGCGTGGCGGAGGTCCGGCGAAATCTCGTCGCCAAGCTCCCCGAGGCCGTGCCGCTCTTCGAGGAATTCCTCCGCGCCGTGCCAACCCAGATTCACCGTCCGACAGCGCACGACCGCGAACGGGCGCGTGAGCTTGCCGATGCGAAGGACGTCCCGATCCTCGCCGCAGCGATCGGCGCAGGAGCGCGTGTCCTCGTGACGCACAACATCAGACACTTCCGTTCGGGTGAGGGGGTGCGTGTCGTGCGACCGCGAACGCTCATCGAGGAAGCCCGTGCCTGGCTGGGATCGTTCGGGATATGAGATGATCGTGGCGGCCGCCCTGAATTGACTCCACGTAAGCGGCCCCGGATGGCTATGAAGCGACTATGAAGTAAAGTAACCGCAATGAGCCAAAACGCTCCGATGGCACCGTTCTACAAGCTCATATCTTCGTTGGCTCGTGTTGGTTCGTCTTGGTTGCCGTAGCGACCGAATTTCCCCTCATAACCCAAAGGTCGCTGGTTCAAATCCAGCCCCCGCAACCATCGAAAACGAGGGGTTAGCGGACGCAAGAGCCGCTAACCCCTTTCGTTTACCCAGACTTCACCCAGGAAGTCGCTCACCCAGGAATCACCAGAAAGCGCGCCCTCGCTGCCGGCGGCCGCGCGCTCTAATTGAAACCACAAGGTGTCACATTGAGAGCCGCAGAGGAGGGGAAGCAGTCGAAGCAGGCGGAGCAGAAGGGTGACCATCGAGCCGAAAATTTCTCTGGATCAGCCCCGCCAGATCAATCACTTGGCGCCGGACGGAATTTTGGCGAAGGACAACCTAGCGGGCGATCCGGCCGGAGCGCTTAACAGTCAAGGCTCGTAGGCCAGCACGCGCTATTCGATCACGTGATGCGCCTGGACGAAAAGGCAGCCGACTTCACCTCCCGCAAATGGGCTGAGGATCGCTCAACGAACCGCTACCAGTCGAGGTACTCTTTCATCAGTAGCGGCTGCCCCCGCCAGCCCAAGACGTCCAAGGTCGCCACCAGCATCTCGGCAATCGTGTATCCGTCGCGCTCGGAGAAGAACGGACAGAAGCGGTAGAAGTTGAGAAACTTCCTCCGCGTCGGCGGCCGCCAGCCGAGGTCCCGAAGCCTCGCCCGCTCCGCCAGCGTTGGCGAACACGTGCAATCACGCTTGCAATATTGACCGCTCGAGGCTTCCGCGTACATCACCGCGGATCCGCAGGAGGAGAGAAACTGCACGTAACGACACCGACCGACCTCCACGATGACGTAGTTGTGCTCGCCGCCCACCTCGGTGAGCCGGCACAGTCGACTCGTGACGAGGACGGGATCCCGCAACTGCTTGGCGGTCAGGCGGCCGACAATCTCCGGCGCAGGAGGCGGAGCGGGCGACGAGCGGACGCGCGGTTTAAGCTCGGAAACGACCCAGCCTGTCATGCGTGATATGGATCATCTTCTGCGCTTCATACCACCGACACGACGGAACCAGCCACGCACCTTCTCTGCGAGGTCGTCCGTCGGCTCTCGCATTGCGCGCCATTCTCTCTACCTCGCCGCCGTCAATGCCGTGCGCCGTAGTGGCGAGTGGCGCACCATTTATCTCCGCAAGAAGGCTCAGGGCAAAACGGCCAAGCAAGCGCTGGTCGTTGTCGCCGTCAAGCTTCATGCGGTGTACGTCATGCTCAAGCACCGGCAGCCCTACAACCCCTCACGTCTCCTCGTCGCGCCGGCGACGATTGGGTCTCGACATCTCATGGGATGTCTCGGTGGAGGTCTACTAGCGCGCGAGCCAAGAGTTCCAGAAGTACAGTCGGGGCGCCGTGCGGAACTCGCCCCGCAGCTCGCGCCGCGCGACGACGAAGGAGTTGTAATCGCCGAGCTTGATCTGGCCGACGTCCTCGTAGAACACCGTCTGGATCCGCTCAACGAGCGCCTTGCGCTTTTTCACGTCGCTCTCGCGCCGGAGCTCGTTGACCAGCCGCTCCTTCTCCTCGTTGCACCACCAGCCCTGGAACGAGCACCGGAAGGCGATGTGGAGCGCCGGGTCGACGTTGAGCGGATACGCCGTCGAGTACAGCTCCCACAGCTCCGGCTTCTGGACCCGCTGGTTCAGCGTCGCCCAGTCGACGACCTGGAGATCGACTACGAACCCTGTCTCCTCGAGCTGCTGCTTCGCCACCAGCGACATCTTGTAAAATAACTCGTACTCCCGCGTGGTCACGAAGCGCACCGGCTGGCGGGCGTAGCCGGCCTCCTTCATCAGCCGGCGCGCCTTGTCCCTGTCCCGCTGGTTGTAGAGGGACCCGCCCGCCGTCGAGAACCAGGGCTGCTCAGGGAAGAAGAGCGCGGGGCCGAGCCGATAGAAGTCATGGTGCCCGAAGCCGCCCCGCATGATCGGCTCCATGTCAAGGCCCGCCTGCGCGGCCTGCCGCAGGGGCTTGCTGGTCATGAGGCCGGCCTTGTGATTTACCCCGATCAGCGCCCACCCGCCCGGTTTGACGATGCGCGACTCCAGCGCCGGGAGGCTCCGGATCCGATCGTACGCATCCGGATTCACGGACATCGCATAGTGATACTCGCCGTTCTCCACACCGGCGAGCCGGACCGCCGTGTCGGGCACGGGGATGAACAGGATCTCGTCGAGCCACGCCGTCCGCTTCCCGCTGAAGCCATCCGGCGGCTCGGACCGCGCCGCGTAGTCGTTGAACCGGGCGAGCTTGACGTGCCGGGCCGCCTTGTGCTCGACGAACCGGTACGGGCCGGTTCCGATGACCTCGTTGACCTGATTCGCCCCGGCGGTCTCAGCGACCTCGCGCGTGTAGATGACCGCCGAAGCCTCGGACAGGCCGTAGATCAGCGATCCCGACGGCTGCTTCAGGGACAGGACCACGGTGTACGGGTCCTTGGCCTCGATGCTCACGACGTTCGGCCAGAGGACCCTGCCCAGGGTGGCGACCTGTCCCCACCTTTTCAGCGAGGCGACGGCGTCTGCCGCAGTCATCTCCTTGCCGTTGTGAAACTTCACGCCCTTTCGGAGCGTGATGACGTGGCGCAGGCCGCGGTCACTGATCGCGTGCGACTCGGCCAGGTGCGGCACGGGTGTCCAGCCGCGGTCGTGAGTGAACAGCGGCTCGTACACGTGCCACATGATCTGGTACGTGAGCGACGTCGTCGTCGCCTGAAGATCGAGCGTCGGCGGCTCGCCGATGCTGGCGACCTTGAGCACTCCGCCCATCCGCGGCTTCTCCTGGGCCTGGACGTCCGCGGTGGCAATCAGCAGAGCGAGGACGGCGGCGAGACCGAGGGCCTTTCTCATAGGGAATCCTCCGTGACCGCGTGACGTGACGGATTGCAGGCACTCCAACCTCAGCCGCATGGGCACCTCGCTCCAGGACTGCTGGCGGGAGTCTAGCCGAACGCCACGACGCGCACCAGCCGACCCGGCCGGGACTGCACCGGGGCGCCGGCCAGCACGAGCTACTGGATCACCTCGTCCGTCCGCAGCAATCGCGTCTGCGGGATGGTGAGGCCAAGCGCCTTCGCGGTCTTGAGGTTGATCACGAGGTCGTACCTGGTCGGCTGGTCGATTGGTAGGTCGCCTGGCTTCGCACCCTTTAGAATCTTGTCCACGTAGGCGGCTCCTCGGGTTGCGATCTCAGTTGATATGCAATGCGGCATCGGATAGGTTCTTCGGACCAGCCCACCTTTCCCCAGGAGGTGTCCAATGGGTTCACGGTCGCTCAAAGCTGCGAGCTACGTCTTGGCGCTCGTCGTGGCGTTCGGTCTCGGCACAGCGGTCGGTCAACAGTCGGCGCCAAAGGACAACAAGGGACTAGCGGTCGAGAAGACAGTTACTCATGACCTCGCCACCGAGATCGAAGGGATGAAGGGATGGCAGCTTCGGCTGCGGGTTCTCAACCTTGAGCCGGGCGGTATTATCGGGATCCACTCGCATAAGGACCGGCCGGCCGTCGCGTACGTCATACAAGGCACACTCACTGAGTACCGTGAGGGTGGTGCGATGAAACAACATCCTAAGGGTGACGCGTGGTCGGAGGGAAAGGAAACTATGCATTGGGCGGAGAATAAGGGGACGACCCCGGCCGTGCTCATCGCAGCGGACATCTTGAAACCGTAGGAGCAGAGTTCCCACGCCTGTCACCGACGGGGCCGACGGCTGACGCGTCGGCCCCGCGGCTTTTTTGTTTTAGAGGCCAACCGGGGACGATAGTTGGTGTCCGAGACGAGACAACGATTAAGCGTGTCCTGTTGGCCCATCCGGATCGTGACAGGACACGGCGGATCGTAGCCGCGTTCTCCGACCATAGCGCCGTGAATGGCTGGCTTGTGCGAGAACTGCCAGGGCTCTTCAAGGGCGCCGGACTGAAAGACATTCGCGTGCGCGGATTCATGCCCCTCGAGCAGCATGAGGGCAGCCTCACCCGGCCCAGATCCTGGCTAGCCCGACCCAGAAAAGACGATCCGTCGTGCGAAGCCGGGGCCGGGTCGCCGTCCTCTTGGACACGGCGAGTTGCTGACGCAGGGCAAGGTTCTCGATCGCGAGCTGGCGGTGGCCACCGCAAAGAAAGGGCAGAAGGCGAAGCAGCTGGAGCAGGAGAGTGATCATCGAACCAGGATCTTCGCCGGATCAGAGCCGGCAGATCAACCGCGTCCCGCCTGACTGAATTTTGGCGAAGGACAGGATCCACATACGTTCGTTCCGTCACTCTTCAGCGACGGACCCGGCGCGGAGCGGTAGAGGCGCTCCCAAGGCGTCAGTATTTGATCGCGCTGCCGAGTCGCGCAATGTCGTCGGCGGGGCGCTCGCCGATCGGCGCTATCGCGAGCTCGGTCACGCCGGCCTCAGCATAGACCGCCGCCTGCGCCAGGCATTCTTCCGGCGTGCCGGCGATCGCGTACTCCGCGAGCAGCCGATCGTCGATCGCGTCTTCCGGCGCCTCGCCGCCGGTGAGGCGGCTCATCGCACGCGCAAAGTCCTCCGGCCGGCCGTATTCACTCATCGCCGCGCGCGTCGCGGCCGATGCGGTCTGCGCGTAGGCGGTGAGCATCGCGGCGACGCTACGCTTCGCGATCCGCCGCGCCTCGGCCCCGTCGTCGCGCACCGCGCCGGGCACATACTGGACGATCTCGCGCGGCGCGTGGCGCTTCATACGCGTCGCGGCCTCGTGGATTATCGCAACGGCGCGCCGCGTGAACGCCGTCGGCACGAGATTAGAGATGATCACGCCGTCGGCGATCTCACCGCACAGGCGCAGTGCCTGTGCACCCATCGCCGCGGTCAGGATCGGCACGTTCCCACGCCGTGGTGTGAAGTCCAGCCGCACACCGTCGACAGAAAACGCCTTGCCGGTGTAGGTGACGATCTCGCCGTGCAGCAGCGCGCGCGTGATCGTCACCGCGTCGCGCACGGCGGCGATTGGCCGATCGACCGGCGCGTGCGTCTTTTTGATGCGCGACGGGATCCCCGCGCCGATGCCCAGCACTGCCCGTCCCTCGGACAGCTCGTCGAACGCCGCGATCTCCATCGCCATCAGCGTGGGATGGCGCTGGTGGGGATTTAGAACGCCGAGGCCTATCCTTACACGCCGGGTCGCCACGGCGCACGCCGCCGCCCCAGGCCACGCTCCTCTTCCGAAAGGATTCTCGGCAAACCAGACCGTAGAGAAGCCGGCGTCCTCGGCCGCCACGGCCTGTTCGACGCACTGCTGCGACGTCAGACCGCCATGGCAGCGCAGCGCGAGGGCCGGCCGGGTCGGGCTAGACATTCCCCGGACGGGGCGTATCGCGGCCTTCGGAGAAGTGTGCGTGGACCGTCTTCCACTCGCCGTGCTCTTTCACCAGCACCATTGTCGAGCGCGAGATGAACGACTTGTCCACGTGTCCAATGTCCGGCTTGCCCGTCCCCGGCCTCCAGCGCGACGTCGTCTTGCGATGGCACGTCACCACCGCCATGTCGCCCCGCACGATCACCTTCACGTCGAACGGCTCCCACCAGCCGCCCTCTTTGTGCTGGGCGTAGTACTGCCAGAGCCGGCTCCAGTGCTCGAGCCCCACGTACGTGTGGCCGTTCATGTTGAAGAAGACGTTGGTGGGGTCGTCGCTCCAGATCGGCTTCAGGGCCGGCCAGTCGAAGGCGGCGTTGGCGCAGAGGTAGGCGTCGTGGGCGGCAAGGATGGCCTTGTGGTCGCCGTCGGAGCCGCCGTCGAAGAGAATGGGGCTTGGCACGCTGGAAGGCTAGCACATGGGAATTGTCCGGCGGGTCGCCATCGTTCCGCGGCATTGATAGACTCGCTCGGGATCCGCGGCGCCGGTCGGTGTCGCTGTCATGCCGCGTTGAGGACGTCTTCGCGAACAAGGATGTGATAAGAACGATCCGGGGTGACGCGATGAGAGTCTTCCTCGCGAGTCTCGTCGTTCTGTTGTCGTTCGTAAACATTCCTGCAGCCGTCGCGTCGCCCGAAGGTCAGATGACCTTCGCGCTTCAGGTGTCGCTCGCGCCGGTCTGGTTCGATCCCGCGGAAACCACGTCGACCTCCATCCCGTTCATCGTGCTCTATGCCGTGCACGACGCGCTGGTGAAGGCGATGCCGGGCCAGCCCATGGCGCCGAGCCTCTCCGAATCGTGGAGCGTCTCGCGTGACGGCCTCGTGTACGAGTTCGTGCTGCGCAAGGGCGTCAAGTTCCACAATGGCGAGCCGGTGACCACGGAAGATGTGAAGTTCTCGTAACCCCTTTCGTTTACCCAGACTTCACCCAGGAATTGGTGCGGCGCCCGCCCATAACGCTTCGCCGGAGTCGACTCCGACTTGGCGCCCTTCAGGATCTTCCGCCTGCCGCGATGAACCGTCGGGCGATGGCGAGTTCTGGGCGATCGTGATCCGCGTGTTTCCAGAGTTCGAGGAACTGCGTGTACCGCGCCAGAGCCGTCGCTGTGTCGCCGAGGGCCTCCGCGGCGCGCGCGATCCCGTACACCGCCATCGGCCGGCCCGGAGTACGCTTCAAAGCCTCCGCGAAGTGCTTCGCGGCCTCGGCGGGTCGTTTCAGCTCCAGGAGGACCGTCCCGTAGAGCTCGTGCGCCGGAATGATCGGATAGGGCGGCTGCGAGAGCGCCTCAATCGAGTCTTCGATCTCGACCGCCTTTGTCATCATCGCGATGACACCCAGCTCATCTCCGGCGGCGTGCGCTGCCACGGCCTGCGCCTGCTTGGCCTGGAGACTGATGATCGTCTGCGCAAGCGGGTGTTGTCCGGGTTCGCCTGCGAGTCGCTCCAGCTCATCCGCGGCCGTTTTTGCTGTCGCTGGATCGCCGCGCTTGCCGGCGGCCATCGCCTCCAGCTGGAGCTTCATCGCGCGAAAATCGCGTGAGCGGGCGACCAGAGGAACGGTCGCGACGGCTCTCCAATCCCCGGATTCGACCATGAACCGGGTGAGCATATCGAAGTAGCCGTAGACTACTCGGTCGGGCAGAGCGTAGATCGTTCGGCCTCGGACGTGTCGCGCTTGCAGATCCGGCGTGTCCGGAGCCGTGGTCTTGTTCGACAACGCTCCATATTGCGCCTCGATGATACCCGTCACCCGCTTGGCATCCTGGAACCGTCCGAGCTGCAGGTACGCATACTGGAGGTAATTGAGTGCATGGAAGTCGCGGTACGCCCCGGACTCGCCGGCGCGCTTCACATCAGCTTCTGAGGTGCGCCAGGCGTTCTCGTTCGTCGTCGCGGATTCCGCCCAATATCCCAGCCGGGTAAAGATGTGCGAGGGCATGTGCTGGGCGTGGGGGACCGCCGGCGCGGCTGCCGCGTACGCGCGCGCGGCTTTGAGCCCGTCAGTGGCATGGCCAGGATCGTCGTAGACATGAATCAGGTAGTGGAGGACACCCGGGTGGTGCGGATTCTTTGCGTAGACCTCCTCGAAGAGCTTTGCCGCGAGTCCCTGCCTCTCGAAGCCCTTACTGCCTTCCTTGACCGTTGCCAGAAGCGCTAGTCCATAAAACAGTTTCGTCTCGTCATCTGGGTAGGCTGCGTACGCAGTCGCCATCGCCTCCACGTAGGCCTGGTCCCGCGCCGACTTTGGGCCCGTCCCGCCTTCCTTGTAGAGGGCGGCAACCGCGTCGAGATACATCCTCTCGCGCGGAGATTTTCGCGTGGCGCGCATACCCTTTTGCACGAGTGCCCACGCCGTCGACTCGTCCGATCGGGTCGGCGGATCCCAAAATGGATGGTCGTAGGTCTTCGCGGCGCCCCAGTACGCTATGGCGCAGTCCGGGTCGCGCCGCGAGACCTCCGTGAAGGCCTCCAGCGCGCGGGCATACCAGAAGTTATGGAGCAGCGCGAGGGATCGATCGAAGTCGGCCGAGACTCCGGGCGCGCACGAGGTGTCCATGTGCGCGTGCCCCAGGCCGGCGATCGGGCGTTCGGAGGCAGGCGTGGATTGAGCGTAGAGCGCATGAGGTGCCAGGAACAGCACGAGTGCGCATACCGCGAGGAATATTCTCATTGGCCACCTCACGTAGCGCGTCTTGGCGGTACTCGATACTGGGCCATGGCCTAAGCGGCCCGGACGATGTCGGTAAGTGCGCGATGCGTCATACCGCACACCGCCGAGCGCAACCACGCCGACCGACACACCTCCGAATTTCAGGAACTGGCATCTGTTCATCGTTTCCTCCTTACCCGGTCGCGAGCGTCGCCTTCAGGCTGGGTTCCGCTGAGTGAACCGTCTGGCCACCGCTACGGCGGGCCAGCCGCACCCCGCGCGTATTATCGAGGCCACGAGACGTCGTCGCTTCATGCGCTCATCGCCACGCGCCTGGCGTCGGTCGTCGCTTCGCGACGGATGCTGTTCGAAGGGTAAGCCGGCCGCCTATAGAACAGAAATACATATGATGACGCTTGCCTATAATGCAAAGTTATGGACCTTGAGGCGCGGCTGCGTGCGTTCGCCGCTGTCTCGCGGCGGCGCTCGTTCTCAGCCGCCGCGCGCGAGCTGGGTATCAGTCAGCCTGCGGTGTCCAAGCACGTCGCGGACATCGAGCGGCGGCTGGGAGTGCGGCTGGTCGAGCGCCGGCCCCGAGGCGCCGAGTTGACGGCCGCGGGCGTTCCTCGCCGAGTACGTGCTACGTGCGGAGGCGCTGCTAGCGCAGGCGGCGCGAAGTGTTACCGAGTTCCGCCAGCCGCCCACAGGGTCGCTGACGATCGCGGCGTCCGGTGTTCCGCCACCTATCTCCTGCCGGAGGTCGCCGTCGCGTTCCAGCGCGTGTATCCCGGCGTGCGGGTGAGAATCGTGCCGGCGCCGTCGGCGCAGACGATGGACGCGCTGCGCGCGCACCGCGCCGAGTTTGGCGTGGTCGGCGGGTTCGCGGCGGCGCAGGAGATCGAGGCGGAGCCGCTCGTGGAGGAGGACATCGTGGTGGTGGGCTGTCCTTTCTAAAAAGTCGTTCGTCGCGATTTTCTTGTGTTTGTGGGACTGATCTGGCTATTTGACCGGCCATGGTCAGATGGCTCGGGATCCTCCTTCGGGCACTGCGATCCACTGTTGGCACGCACCGCGAGTTGGCGCTGGAGAACCTCGCGCTTCGGCAGCAACTCGCGGTGTGGAAGGCGCGCGAGCCGCGGCCACGACTGACGGCTCTGGACCGGATCTTCTGGGTCGTGCTGTCCAGGTTCTGGAAGAGTTGGAGGAGTTCCCTGCACATGGTGCGGCCCGGGACGGTAGTCGGCTGGCATCGGCAAGGGTTCAGGCGCTACTGGGCATGGAAGAGTCGACGCCGAGAGGGTCGTCCCGCGATCGGAACGGAACTCCGAGAGCTAATTCGGCGGATGAACCGCGCCAACCCGCTGTGGGGCGCGCCGCGGATCCACGGCGAGTTGCTGAAGCTAGGCCTGACGGTCTCGCAGGCGACGGTCTCGAAGTACATGCTTTGGCCGCGGCGGCCGCCGTCACAGGCGTGGCGGGCGTTTCTGAACAATCACGCCAAGGAGCTAATCGCGTTGGATTTCT
>Ga0209058_1002873_pt1 | contig 14050 bp, 12 predicted proteins | sample GraSoiAngelo_147_FD_185904 | JGI IMG/M metagenome (GOLD analysis project Ga0209058, IMG submission 185904) | Grasslands soil microbial communities from the Angelo Coastal Reserve, California, USA - 14_1009_05_40cm (SPAdes) (version 2) | ecosystem: Environmental > Terrestrial > Soil > Grasslands ... | reverse complement strand
GCCTCGCCCTCACGGCGCAGGAGGTCCTGCCGCGCGTCGGCTACGCGAAGACACGGCTCGCCTGGCGCTGCCACGACGGCCAGGCGGCGGCGCCGAGCTCGACTTCACTGTTCGCCTTGACGCGCCGCCTCGACGTCGGCACGACCGACCTCGTGCGGTAGGGCTCGGTCCTCCGTCAGCCTCGGCTTCGCTCATCCGCGTATTCGCGGGTCGAGGGCGTCACGGACGGCATCCCCGACGAAGTTCAATCCCACCACTGTGACGAACAGGGCGGCGCCTGGCCCGAAGACGATCCATGGAGCCTGCTGAAGGTAGCCGCGCCCGGCGTTGATCATGCTGCCCCAGGAAGCCTGCGGCGGCTGGATGCCGAGCCCCAGGAAGGACAGCGACGCCTCCGCGAGGATGGCGAACGCGACGCTCAACGACGCCTGAACGATGATCGGATTCATGGCGTTCGGCACCACGTGCCGCCACGCGACGCGCCAGGCGGGCGCGCCGAGCGCCCGGGCCGCGTCCACGTAGTCGCGCGCTGTGACGCTGAGCACCTGGCCCCGCATGAGGCGGGCGAACGTGGGGGTGTACACGACCCCGAGCGCGACGAGCACGCCGCCGAGACCCGCGCCGAGCACGGCGCCGAGCGCCAGGGCCAGGACCAGCGGTGGAAACGAGAGCACCGCGTCCATCAGACGCATCACCAACCCGTCGACGCGCCCGCCGCAATACCCGGCCAGGATGCCGAGCAGGCTGCCCGCGACCACCGCGAGCGCGACCGAGACGAGGCCGGCCACCAGGGAAACACGCGCGCCCCAGATCACTCGCGAGAGCACGTCGCGCCCCACGTTGTCCGTGCCCAGGAGGTGAGCCCAGCCCGGCCGGGCCAGGGCGTTGCCAAGGTTCTGCGCGAGCGGGTCGTAGGGCGCGAGGAGTGGCGCCGCGAGCGCGGCCAGCACCGCCAACAGCATGACCGCCGCGCCGAACGGCGCCAGCCGGGCACGCGCCAAACGTCGAAGGCGCTTCCACCGTTTCGCGCGGGCCGGCGCCGACGCCGGAGACGAGAGACCCGCAGTGCGCTCAGCGAAATCGGATCCGGGGATCGATCCAGCCATAGAGCACGTCGACGATCAGGTTGCTCAGGATGAACCCGATGGCGATCAACAGGACGACGCCCTGCACCAGCGGATAGTCTCGCGCGAAGACCGCATCGACCACGAGGCGCCTGACACCGGGGAGCGCGAAGACGTACTCCGTGATCACGGCGCCGCCGATCAGCGTCCCGAGCTGGAGCCCGAGCACGGTGACGACGGGAATCAGCGCGTTTTTGAGGACGTGGGTCCAGATGACCCTCCACTCCGACAGGCCCTTGGCGCGAGCGGTGCGCACGTAGTCTTCGGCCAGGGCTTCGAGCAGGCTCGAGCGCAGCGTCCGGGTGACCACGGCCGCCAGGGCGAGCCCCAGCGTGACCGCCGGCAGCGCCAGCGACCGAAGGCCGTTCCACGGTTCCTCCAGCGGATCCATGTACCCGGAGATCGGCAGCCAGCGCAGCGTCACGCCGAAGAGGAAAATCAGGAGCAGAGCCAGGAGAAAGTTCGGCATGCAGATCCCGAAGAGCGCGAACGTCGCGCCGGCGCGGTCGATCGTCGTGTTGCGCCGGATTGCGGACACGATCCCGAGGGGAAACGCGATCACCAGGGAGATCGCCATCGCGCAGAGCGCCAGCTCGAGACTCGGCCGGAGGCGGCGACTCACGCTCTCGATGACGGGCTCACCGTTGCGGATCGAGCGCCCGAGGTCGCCTCGCAGGAGCCGTCCCATCCAGGCGGCGTACTGGACGTGGAGGGGCCGGTCGAGCCCGAGCTCGCGCCGGAGCGTCTCCTTCACCGTCGCGTCGACGGACTCCGCCATCATGACGTCGATCGGATCGCCCGGGGTCAGGTGGAGCAGCAGGAACACCCCGGCCGTGACGAGGAGCAGGACCGGAACGGTCGCCCCCAGACGGCGCAGGACGAGACGGCCCATCACGCGCGTGAGCGAACGGTCAGCGAGACCCTACTGCAGCCACACGTCCTTGAACCGCATCATTCCGTCGGGGATCGGCTCGTACCCCTGAACCTTGGGGCTGAAGGCTTTGGGCTCGATCGGATGGATGATGAACACCATCGGCAGCTCTTCGTGAAGGATCTTCGTCAGCTCGCTGAAGAGCTTCCGGCGCTCGCTCTGGCTGGACACCTCACGGGTCCGGTCGAGCAGGGCGTCGATCTGTGGATTCGATATTCCTGACCAGTTGAGCGATGTGCCCTGGGTGGTCTTGTAGAACTGGTAGGTGTTGCCGTCCGGGTCCGGACGGCCGCTCCACTGATAGCTGATCATCTCGAAGTTCTTGTTGTTGCCGTCGGAGATCAGCGTGGCGGAGTCGACCAGCTTGATCTTCATGGTGATGCCGGCCTCGCGCAGCTGGGCCTGGATGACCTCGGCCTCCTGGACGTTGATCGGGATGTTGTTGTTTGTCATCGTGAACGTGAACCCGTTCGCCTGACCGCCCTCGGCCAGCTTGGCCTTCGACTTGGCCAGATCGCGCTTGATCGGCGGGATGGTCTTGTCGTACGCCCAGCTCGTGGGTGGGATCGGGCCGTTGGCCGGCACGCCCACGTTCAGCCACACGCCCTTCACGATCTGGTCGAGATCCAGCGCGTAGGCCACCGCCTGCCGGAGCGCCTTGGTCGCAAAGGGCGGCCGCGTGTGGTTCAGCTGGTACGCGAAGTCGGCCAGCGACGGCACGTCGACCACGACCACGTTGCGGTCGGCCCGGACCGCGGCGACGTCACGCGGCTGGACGTAGTCCATCACGTCGATCTCGCCGGTCTGGAGGCTCTGGAGCTTGACCGTATCGTCCGGGATCGGGCGGTAGCGGACCCGATCGAGATACGGGCCGCCTTGCTTGTTCCAGTAGCTCTCGTTGCGCTTGATCAGGAGATGAGCGTCCTTCACCCACTCGACGAACTCGAACGGCCCGGTGCCCGCACCCCTGGCGTTCCGCTCCAGCTCGGAGCCGCGCTCCTGCACGACCTTGGGCGAGACCATCATGCCCGCGCGATCGGTCAGCGTGGCCAGGAGCGCCGCGTCCGGCCTCTTCAGATTGAGCTTGATTGTGTAGGCATCCACGACGTCGACCGAGTCGATGCTGGCAACCTCGCCCTTACGGACGGACTTCGGCTCTGTTTTCATGCGATTGAAGTTGAAGCGAGCCGCCTCGCCGTTGAAGTCGGTTCCGTCGTGGAACTTCACACCCCGTCGCAGCCTGAGGATCAGCGTTTTGGGATCCGGCTGCTGCCAGGACTCGGCCAGGCCGGGTTTGATCCCGAGCTTGACGTCGAGCGTCACGAGCGGCTCGTAGATATTATGGTAGACCTGCCGGTCGATCTTGCTGCCCGAGAAGTGCGGGTCCATGGTGGCCGCCTCGATGTAGAAGCCGACTCTGAGCGTGCCGCCCTTCTTGGGGACGTCGGCGCCACCGGCTTGCCTCGGGTCCGAAGCCACCAGGGGCACGCCGGAGGCCGCCGCGCACATCAGGAGAAAATCTCGTCGCGTCGCCATCGCGTTTCCTCCGAGGAGTCGAGAGTTGCCGTGAGGCGCGAACGAGTATACCCTGCCGGCCGTCCACGGAAACCGGCTGTCACGCCTTGACACGGGAGGGCTCACATGAAGCTTGGGATCTGCTTGCCGCATTACGGTCGTCCGATCGAAGTCGGGCGGATGCTCGAGGTCGTGCGTCGCGCCGAAGATCGTGGGCTCGACTCGGTGTGGGTCACGGATCACGTGATCGTGCCGCAACAGGCCAACGTCATCTACCGGGAGGACATGCTGGATCCCCTCGCGGTCCTGCCGTGGCTCGCCGGGGTGACTCAGCGGCTCACGCTGGGAACCAGCGTGGTGATCCTGCCCTATCGCTCGCCGATTCCGGTGGCGAAGCTTCTGGCCAGCGTCGACGTCCTGTCGGGCGGCCGCCTGATCGTGGGGGCGGCGATCGGATGGCTGGAAGGCGAGTTCGAGACCCTCGGCGTGCCGTTCAGGGAGCGCGCCAGCCGGAGCGACGAGGCGCTCGAGCTGATGCGCGCCCTGTGGACGCAGGCGCATCCCAAGATCCAGACGAAGCGGCACCGCGTGCAGGACGTTGTCTTCTCGCCGATGCCGTTGCAGAAGCCGCGCCCGCCGCTCTACATCGGCGGCAGCAGCGAAGGCGCGTTCCGCCGGATCGCCCGGCTGGGCGACGGCTGGCACGCCAGCTCGATGAACCACGAGGCGTTCCGGCAAGGCGCCGAAACGGTGCGGCGCTTCTGGAAGGACGCCGGACGCGAGGGCGCGCCGTTTCTGTCCCTCCGCATTCCCATCCTGATCGACGGTGTCCACCGGCCCGCGGTGGACATGGGCCTCATCCGTGGCCGCCATACGCTCAGCGGCTCGGTGAAGCAGATCGTCGACGAGCTGCGCGGATTCCAGGCCCTCGACTGCGGTCACGTCGCGCTGGAAGTTTCGTACTCGACGTTTCCGGCGATCCTCGAGACGATCGACCTGCTCGCTGACAAGGTGCAGCCGCCGCTGGCAGACTGAGCGGGACCGCGAGACAGTCAGCGGCCGACGCCGGCCGTCTCGTCGACGTGCGCGTCTTCGCGGAAGTGTGGCATCACCTCTTCCGCGAAGAGCTGCATCAGCTCGAGCGTCCGCTCGTGGCTGCCGCCGTTCATCGCCGTGCAGAGGATCCCGGCCTCGAGCTCGTCCGCGAAGATCCGGAGCTTGTCGCGGACGGTCGCGGGGCTGCCGTAGATGAGGTAGCCGTCCCGTTCGGCCTGCTCGAATGTGAGCTCGCTGGGCAGCGTGGGCGGGTTTGCGAGCAGGCGGCGAAGCGAGGCTTCCGTCATGTACCCGGGGGGCCGCCAGAAGGGCGGGTGCATTCGAAGGCCCACGTTGAACACCCACATGACGTGCTTCTGGGCGAGCTCACGCGCCTTCGCGTCGCTCTCGGCGACGACGACCGGCACGTTGACGGTGAGCTGATAGCGGCTGGCCTTGTAGCCATAGCCCTCGCAGGCCTCGCGGTATTCCCCGTAAATCTGCGCGATCCGCTTGATCGGCGTAAAGACCATGAGGTACGGGAAGTGCCGCTTGGCCGCCCATTCCACGGTCTCGGTCGAGCCCTGCGAGGGGCACCAGACCGGCGGGTGCGGCTTCTGGAGCGGCCGCGGCCACGGGTTCACGTAGGGGTAGCGATAGAACCGGCCGTCGAAGGGGAACGGGCCCTCCTCCGTCCAGGCTCTCAAGATCAGCTCCGCGGCCTCGTAGAAACGCTCCCGCGAGTGGGTCGGGTTGACCGCGGTGGAGAAATACTCGGCGCTGATGCCGCGCACGAATCCTGAGATTACGCGGCCACCGGAGACGACGTCGAGCATGGCGATCTCCTCGGCCACGCGGAGCGGATTGTCGCGGAGCGGCAGACCGTTGCCGAGGATCGCGATCTTCGCTTTGGTCGTCCGACGCACGAGCATGGCGGCCACCACGTTGGGGCTCGGCATGGTGCCGTAGCAGTTCTGGTGGTGCTCGTTGACACAGAGGCCGTCCCAGCCGAGCCGCTCCGCGTGCTCGAACTGGTCGAGGTACTGGTTGTAGAGCGTGTGGCCGAGCCCGGGATCGTAGTGGCGATTCGACAGCGTCACCCACGACGACGGCGCGTCGTGATCCATGATGTACGGCATCAGATGGAAGTAGTAGAACTTCACCCGGCGCCTCCCCGGAGGCGGCAGAACTCGCTCACCGCATCCGCCGCCGCGTCGGGCTCCTCGAGGTGCGGCACATGGCCCGAGTCGGCGAACACGCGCAGGCGCGCCCCGGGAATCTCCCTCGCCCACGTCTCCCCGCAGGGGGCGAGCGGCGCGACCTTGTCATGGGCGCCCCAGCAGAGAAGCGTCGGTGCCGCGATGCGGGCGAGCCGGCGACGGAGGAGCGGGTCGTAGAGGTGGGGATTCCAGGCGACCCGCGCGAGGGCGGCGCCCTGGCGGTACTGGAGCGCCAGCGTCTCGATCGACTGGTCAGGCGGCGCCAGGGCGAGCGCCGCCATCGGGTTGTGGAACACGGTCGTCACGATCTCAGGGATGTCCATCCCGAACAGGAACGGATAGATCCAGCCGTCCACCCGGATGCCGACCGGGTCGATCAGGACGAGCGACGCCAGGCGATGGGACGCCATCGTCGCGACCTCGGCGGCGATCCAGCCTCCGAAGGAGGCGCCGACCAGGTGTGCACGCTCGACCCCGAGTTCGTCGAGCACATCGAGGTAGTGGAACGCGAGGTCCGAGATGTGCTCGATCCACTCCGCGGCGGGCGAGCCGCCGTGACCGGGATGGCTCGGGAAATACACGCTGAAGGTCTTGGCGAGGCGCTCCTGGAACGGAAGCCACCGGCCGGCGCCGCCGGCGCCGTGCAGGAACAGGAGGGCCGGGCCCCTTCCTTCCTGGAGCATGTGGATCGGCGTGCCACGGATCGAAAGCTCGCGCGACGCGGGCATCTCAGCCGATGAAGAGGCCGCCGTTCGGCGACAGCCACTGCCCGGTGAAGAACGAGCTGTCGTCGCAGGCGAGGAAGAGTGCGGTGGCAGCGACCTCCCGCGGGTCACCGGTGCGCCCGAGCGGCGTACGGGCGATCACCGCCGCCCGGATCAGCGGCGACATCGGCTCGGTCATCGGCGTGTCGATGTAGCCCGGGCAGATCGCGTTGACCCGGATCCCACGGGATGCGACGTCCCTCGCCACGGCGCGCGTGAAGGCGAGGATCCCACCCTTCGCCGCCGCGTAGTGCGGCGCCGCCTCGAGCCCCATGAGGGCCGCAACGCTCGACAGATTGATGATCGCGCCCCGGTTCCGCTGGCTCATCAGACGAACCGCTTCGCGGGTACAGAAGAAGGTCCCGTCGAGATGCACGGCGAGCATCCGTCGCCACGATTCGTCGGAGAGGTTCTGGGTGACGTCGAGGTGGGTCTGCGCGCCCTGCCCGCTCACCATCTCCATGATCCGCGCCTCGGATTTCCGGCTTATCCCCGCGCGGTCGTCGCCGGGGCCGACGGCGATGCCCGCGTTGTTCACGAGGATATCGAGCGCGCCGAGCTCGCGCTCGATGGTCGCGAACATCGCTTTGACCTGGGCGCTCTCCGCCACGTCGGCCTGGATCGCGCGGCCGCCGGCCGGCCCCTTCATCTCCGACACGGTCTTCTCGGCCACGTCGAGGCGCACGTCGTTGACGACGACGCGCGCGCCCTCCTCCGCGAAGAGCAGCGCAATCGCGCGCCCGAGCCCCGATCCTCCACCCGTCACCAGCGCGACGCGGTCCGTGAGCTTCATCGGCCGAGCCCTGCGATCACTCCTCGTCCTCCCCGTGCCGGCGCACCGCACCACACCCTAGGCCCAAGGGTCAGCGAGGTCAAGGCGCGGGGACGCGGGATGCGGAGATTGTCGGGCTGCGCCCGGCCGACGCGTGTATTCTCGGCGTCGACGCCAAGGCCAAGGCCGTGGACGAGTTCATCGACACGATCACGCCCAGCTACGCGCTCGGGATCGACATCGGAGGCACCTTCACGGACATCGTGGTGTACGACCACGACTCCGGACGGCAGTGGAGCCGCAAGGTGCTGACGACCCACGACGATCCCGTGCGCGCGGTGGCCGCGGGGGTGGCGACGGTCCTCGCAGACGGGCATCTCGAGCCGCGGCACTTCACGCGCGTCGTGCACGCCACGACGCTCTTCACCAATGCGCTCATCGAGCGCAAGGGCGCCGTCACCGGGCTCATCACGACCGCGGGGTTCGGCGACACGCTCGAGATCGGGCGCGAGCGGAAGTTCGAGCTGTACGACCTCAACATCGCCAAGCCTGAGCCGCTGGTGCCGCGGAATCTGCGCCGCGAGGTGGTCGAGCGGGTGAAAGCCGACGGCAGCGTCCGGCAGCCGCTCCACCGCGAGCAACTCCTGGCGTCGGTCGAGCGGCTCGCCGCCGCCGGCGTGGCCTCGATCGCCGTGGTCTTCCTGCACGCCTATGCGAACCCACGTCACGAGGCCGAGGCCGTCCAGCTCATCGCCGAGCGTCAACCGAAAGTCTTCGTCACCGCCTCGCACGAAGTGGCGCCCGAGATCCGCGAGTTCGAGCGCGCGTCGACGACCGTCGCCAACGCCTACATCAAGCCTCTCGCGCACCAATACCTCGGGCGCATGGCGCGACAGCTCGCCGAGCAGCGGATCCCGGCGCCGCTCCTGCTCATGCTCTCGAGCGGCGGACTGACGCACGTCGCCGAGGCCCAGCGGGCGCCGGTACAGATGCTCGAGTCCGGGCCCGCCGCGGGGGCGATCGCCGCGGCCTTCTTTGGGCGCGGGGACAAAGGAGGCAACCTCCTCGCGTTCGACATGGGCGGCACCACCGCCAAGCTCTCGCTCATCGACGGGGGCGAGCCGCTCACCGCCTACAGCTTCGAGGCCGCGCGCCAGAAACGGTTCATCGAGGGCAGCGGCCTGCCGATGCGCATTTCGACCATCGAGCTGATCGAGATCGGCGCCGGCGGCGGCTCCATCGCGCACGTCGACGAGATCGGTCTCCTGAAAGTCGGGCCGCGCAGCGCGGGCTCGCAGCCAGGCCCGGCGTGCTACGGCCTCGGCGGGACGGAGGCGACGGTCACGGACGCCGATCTGGTCCTCGGCTACCTGAACGCCGAGTACTTCGCGGGCGGCACCACCGCGATCGACGTCGGGGCCGCGCGCAGCGCCCTAACCCGGCTCGCCGCGGCGGTGCGCCTGCCGCTGGTCGAGGTCGCGTGGGGTGTCCACGACATCGTCAACGAGAACATGGCGAGCGCCGCCCGCGTGCACATCGCAGAGCGCGGGCGCGACCCGCGCGACTACGCGCTTCTCTGTACCGGCGGCGCCGGGCCCGTCCACGCCTGCCACGTCGCTCGCAAGCTCGGTCTGCGGGAGGTCATCTGCCCGCCGTCGGCCGGCGTCGCCTCGGCGCTCGGCCTCCTGGTTGCGCCGGCCCGCGTGGACCGCGTGGCCACCGTCGGCATCCGTCTGGACCGCGGCGATTGCGCCGCGCTCGAGGCTGCGTTCCGTGCCCTCGAGGACGACGCGCGCGCCGTCATGGCCGACACCGGCCTCAAGCTCGAGACCGCGCGCTTCCAGCGCCTCGCCGACGGGCGCTTTCTGGGGCAGGGGTTCGACCTGGTGGTCTCGCTGCCCGACGGCCCCTACGACGGACGGGACGCGGCCGCCACGCGACGGGCGCTCACGTCGGCCTTCGAGGCGGCGTATCGCGAGAAGTTCTCGCTCACACTGCCCGACGTGCCGGTGGAGTTCATCAACATCCGTGTCGCCGTACGCGCTCCCGTCGCGGGTAGTGAAGTCGTACTCCAGGGCCGCCCCCGCGGTGGGTCCGAGGAGCCCGTCAAGGGGCGGCGGCCCGCCTGGTTCCCGGAGGCCGGCGGGTTCGTCGAGACGACCGTGTACGATCGCGCTCGCCTCGCGGTCGGCGACCGCTTCACGGGACCTGCGGTGATCGAGGAGGAGGGCTCGTCCGGGCGCGAGCTTCGCGGTCGCGCCGACCGGGAACGTCATCGTGACGCTCACGCCATGAAGCCGCGGGTGAAGGAGACACCGTGAGTCGAGGATTCGACGCGATCACGCTCGAAGTGCTCTGGACGCGGCTCATCTCGGTCGTGGACGAGGCGGCCAAGGCGATCGTGCGCACGTCGTTCTCGACGCTCTCGAACGAGGCGAACGACTTCGCTTGCATGCTGACCGACGCGCGCGGCTACTCGCTCGCGCAGAACACCGGCAGCATCCCCTCGTTCATCGGCACACTGCCCGCCACCGTCCGCCACTTCCTGCGCGCGATGGGCGTCGCCGCGATGCGGCCGGGTGACGTCCTCATCACCAACGACGCCTGGATGGGCACCGGACACATGAGCGACGTCAGCGTGCTCAAGCCGCTCTTCCGCGCCGGGCGCCTCGTCGCGTTCTCCGCCACCACGTCGCACATGCCGGACATCGGCGGGCGCCTGCGGGCTATCGAGGCGCGAGAGGTGTTCGAGGAAGGGTTGCACATTCCCCTCATGAAGCTCGTGCGCGAGGGGCGCACCGACGAGACTCTGATCGAGATGATCCGCGCCAACGTGCGCACACCGGATCAGACCATGGTGACATCTGGGCTCAGGTCGGCGCCAACGAGCTCATGGAGCGGCGCCTGCTCGCGCTCATGGATGACGGCCGACTCGATTCCCTCGACGACCTGAGCGATGAGCTGTTCGCGCGCGCCGAGGGCGCGATGCGCGCGGCGATCCGCGCCGTGCCCGACGCGACCTACCGGTACGCGATGCGGACGGACGGCGTCGACGAGCCGCTCGACTACCAGGTGGCGCTCACGATCGCCGGCGACGAGGTGACGGCCGACTATACCGGCACCTCGTCCCAGCAGCCCCGCGCGATCAATTGCGTGCTCGCCTACACCTATGCGATGACCGCGTACGCGATCAAGTGCGCGCTCCTGCCCGGCCTCGCGAACAACGAGGGCATGTACCGGCCGGTGAGGGTCACGGCGCCCGAGGGGTGCCTCTTGAACCCGCGCTTCCCCGCCGCCGTCGTGAGCCGCGCCGTCACCGGCCACTACGTGCCCGTGCTGCTCTTCGGCGCGCTCCACCAGGTCATCCCCGACCGCGTCGCGGCGGGCGCGGGCTCGCCGCTCTGGGCGGTGCAGCAGACCGGGCTCCGCGCCGATGGGCGGCCCTACACGAACATCTTCTTCTTCAACGGCGGCATGGGCGCCACGGCCGTCAAGGACGGCGAGAGTGTGCTTTCCTGGCCAAGCAACATCTCGTCGACGCCGGTCGAGGTGGCCGAGCGCAACAGCCCCCTCTTCTTCCACGAAAAGCGGTTGCGCCCGGGCTTGGGCGGCGCCGGCCGCTTCCGCGGCGGGCTCGGCCAGGACATCGTCATCGAGTGCGAGTCAGACGCGCCGATCGTCGCGTCCTTCATGGCCGAGCGTACGAAGTTCTCCGCACCGGGCTTCGCCGGCGGCGACGACGGCGGGCTGGGCGACGTGCAGATCAACGGCCACTCGATCGACAACCGCCGCCAGCACGTGCTCAAGCGCGGCGACGTCATCCTGGTACGTACGCCGGGCGGCGGCGGCTACGGCTCCGCTGCCCAGCGCGACCTTACGCTCGCCGAGCGCGACCGCGCGCTCGGCTACGTCTAATTGAACATCGGGGGGAGCGAGCGCCGCTCCCCCCGAATTCCCCCCACCGGTCACCCGCGCTGGCCGTGTCCCAAGATCGATTGCGCCGGCGAAGCCGGCGCTCGAAGAGCATCAGCGCGGCGCGTCAGGCTTTCTGGAAACGGTGGATACCGTCGGCGTCGATGACGCGGACGGCACGCCCCTCGTCCTCGAGAAAGTGCAGGTGGGCGAGCGCTTCGCCGACAGCGAAGCTGAGCTGGTGGCTGTCCAGCTCGCGACGGAAGAGCACCGGCACCAGCTCCGCCGCGGTCCGCGGCTCGACGAGCGCGTCGAGAGCCTCGCCGAGCCGCGCCGCATGATGGTCGCGGAGGTAGGCGAGGCGCGCGTGGAGGCCGCGGAACGGAAGGCCGTGCGAAGGGAGCACCAGGGTCTCCGGCGCCATCGGCTGGAAGCGGTCGAGCGAATCGAGGTACAGACGGAGCGGATTGACTCGGGGCTGTTCGGACCAGACGCTCACGTTGGTCGTGATCTTCGGGAGCACCTGGTCACCGGAGATCAGCACGCCGCCGGCCTCGTCCCACAGGCAGGCGTGCTCGGGGGCGTGACCGAGCACGGTCAGCACGCGAAACGTCCGCTCGCCGATGGCGAGCGAGTCGCCCTCGCGGATGCGCCGGAACTCGGCCGCCACCTCCGGCACGAGGCTCGGATAGTGATTCCCCCGGCGCCCGAGCTGCACGAGCGCCTCGGGACCGCACCCGTGGCGACGGAAGTGGGCGAGGCGCGGCTCGAAGTCGGCCGCCCCGCGACTCCGCCACGCGAACTGCGCGTACAGCCACTCCGCTTGCGTGCACCAGAGCTCGGTCTTCCAGCGCGCCGTGAGCCAGCCCGCGTTCCCCATGTGGTCGGGGTGGAAATGCGTGACGAGGACCCGACTCACCGGCCGGCCGCCGAGATGCGTGGCGAACACGCGCTCCCACAAGGCGCGCGTGTCGTCGAGGCCGACGCCCGTATCCACGATGGTCCAGCCCGAGCCGTCCTCGAGGAGCCAGAGGTTGATGTGGTTGAGCTGGAAGGGCAAGGGCATGCGCAGCCAGGAAATTCCGGGAGCGACCGCGCGGATCTCTCCGGGCGCGGGCGGCTCCGTCCACGGATGGTCGAGCGTCATGCGGTGCAGTGTACCTTGCGTTAGCCGGCGGAACCTGATCTTCTAGGCGCCGCCATCCCACGAATCGGAGGAGGCTCTATGAACCCGCTGCGGCTCGCCACCGTCGTCGTCCTGCTCGCAGCCCTGGTGTTCGTCCCCGTGGCCCAAGGGCAGCTGCTCTTGTCGACCAACGACAACAAAGTCGCCCTCGTCAACGGCGTCGCGACGGTCGTGAAGAGCCCGCCGCCCGATACGCTGACGGTCATCGACATCAAGGCCTGGCCCCCGAAGGTCGTCGCCGAGCTCGACGTGCCCGGCAGCGTGGTCGGGCCGCCGTTCAGCGTCGCCGTAGCGCCCGACGAGTCGCTGGCCCTCGTGACGGCGAACGAGAAGCTCGATCCGAACGACGCGACCAAGCGGATACCCAACAACACCATGTCGGTGGTCGACCTCAAGGCGACCCCGCCGCGCATCATCGCCACGCTCGAGACCGGCAAGGCGCCGGCCGGGGTCTCTATCAATCGCCAGGGGACGCTCGCGCTGGTGGCGAACCGGGGCGAGGGGACCGTGTCGATCTTCACGATCCAGGGCAAGACCGTGACGCCCGCCGGCAAGGTGACCGTCGCCGATGAGAAGTCCGGCACGAGCCACGCTGCGATCGCGCCCGACGGCAAGCTGGCGCTCGTCACCCGCGACGGCGACGACCGCATCTCCGTCCTGGCTATCGACGGGACGAAGGTGGAATACACGAAGCGCGACATATCCGCCGGCATCCGACCTTACGGCATCGACATCGCGTCGAACGGCGCTATCGCCGTCGTCGCCAACATCGGGCGGGGCGGCGGTGACGCCGACACCGTCAGCATCATCGATCTCAAGGCGAAGCCCCCGCGCGTCGTGAGCACCGTCACCGTCGGTCAGACGCCTGAGGGCATCAAGCTCTCGCCCGACGGCTCGGTGGTCGCGGTGATCGTCATGAACGGCAGCAACAAGCCCAAGGAGTCGCCTTTTTTCAGCGACGCGGGCAAGCTGGTGCTCTTGCGTGTGAGCGGCGCGGACCTCGCGCGTCTCGCCGAGGCCCCCATCGGGCACTGGTCGCAGGGCGCGGCCTTCTCGCCCGACGGCAAGCGCATCTTCGTCGGGAACATGGTCGAGAAGGAGATTCAGGTGTTCAGCCTGGACGGAAGCACGCTGCGGGACACCGGAGCTCGCATCGCGATCAAAGGAGGCCCGGCGGCCATCCGCACGGCCGACAAATAACCGTCACGGGGCCGTCGAGGAAACACGCACCGTGCTCACGCCACCACGCTCGGCGGTCGCCTGCATCGCGAGCTATGGGTCTTTCTCGTCATCGGCGAAGAGCTGCTCGAGCATGTGGCGGGGATCGGCAAGAAACGCTGTGGTGGCAATGATGAACTGCGAGTGTGCTTCGACAAGTTGGTGGATCCGCTGAAGTACGGCCAGCTGTCGCGCCGGGGACAGGGCCGCCTCGGGTTCGTCGAGTATGTACAGGCCAGTGAAGCATGAGCGCGAGGAAGGACTCCTACCCCCGCGGCTTGATCCACGTTTCCGACCAGGCCAGGCACGCGCTCGAGGCCTGCCGGTCGCCGCGCGTCTCCGCCCACGGCTGGCCGGTGGCAAAGCGCCCGTT
>Ga0209058_1002871_pt1 | contig 14062 bp, 10 predicted proteins | sample GraSoiAngelo_147_FD_185904 | JGI IMG/M metagenome (GOLD analysis project Ga0209058, IMG submission 185904) | Grasslands soil microbial communities from the Angelo Coastal Reserve, California, USA - 14_1009_05_40cm (SPAdes) (version 2) | ecosystem: Environmental > Terrestrial > Soil > Grasslands ... | reverse complement strand
CCGCTCGCCGATGTCGAGCGAGACGTCGTCGAGGGCGAGCGTGCCGCCGTAGCGCACGGTCAGGTCGCGAACGAGGATTTTGGGAGAGGTCGATTCAGCAGCGGCGAGCGAAGAAGTGGCCATTTCCATGATCAGATTACCGTTTGTCCGCGTACGGTCAGGTTTGCGCCGCGCTCCGGCGTCCGAGGGCCAGGCGGGCGATGACGTTGACGCCGAGCACGAGCACGAGGAGCACGAGGGCGGCCGCCCACGCCTGGCGGTGCCAGTCCTCGTAGGGCGCGATCGCATAGGTGAAGATCATGACGGGGAGGGAGGCCGTCGGCTGCAGCCAGCCGGGGCTCCAGAAGCGGTTGCTGAGCGCCGTGAAGAGGAGCGGCGCCGTCTCGCCGGCGACCCGCGCGAGGGAGAGAAGCAACCCGGTCAGGATGCCTCGCATCCCCGCCGGGATGACGACGCGCACGATCGTCACCCACTGGGGCGCACCCAGCGCGAGCGACGCGTCGCGCAGAGAGTCGGGCACCAGGCGGAGGAACTCCTCGGTGGTGCGCAGCGCGACCGGGATCATCAGGAGCCCCAGCGCGACACCCCCCGCGAGGGTCGAGAAGTGGCCGAACGGCACGACGAGGAGCCCGTACACCGTGATGCCGATCACGATCGAGGGAATGCCGTTCAGGACGTCGGCGGCGTAGCGAACCGCGAACCCCACGGGGCCCCCCTCGTACTCCGCGAGATAGACGCCGCCGAGGAATCCGACCGGCACGCCGACCGCGGCTGCAACGAGCAGCAGCTTCCCGCTGCCGACGAGCGCGTTCGCCATGCCGCCCCCGGGCTCGCCCACCGGAGTCGGGAGGTGCGTGAAGAACTCGAGCGACAGGGCCGCGGCCCCCTGCCAGACGAGATACCCGAGCAGGAAGAGGAGCACGCCGAGCACGCTCGCCGTGGCGGCCACGGTGGCGGCGAACATGACCCGCTCGACGCGGCGCCGCCGCGCGTAGCGGCCATTCGTCGACGTCCGGCGCGACGTCACGCGCGGGCCCGCTCCGCGCCGCGCATGCCGAGGATCAGCAGACGCGCGACGCCGTTGACCGCGAGCGTGATCCCGAAGAGCACCAGCCCGATCTCCGCCAGCGCCGCCAGGTGCACGTCGGACGCGGCCTCCGCGAACTCGTTCGCCAGGACGGCGGCCATGGTGTGGGCGGGCGCGAAGAGCGACGCCACGATGTCGGGCCGGTTGCCGATCACCATGGTGACCGCCATCGTCTCGCCGAGGGCCCGCGCCAGCGCGAGGAAGGTGGCGCCGAGGATGCCCGAGCGCGCGTAGGGCAGCACGACCTGCCGCACCGTCTCCCAGCGCGTCGCGCCGAGCGCGAGCGCCCCGTCGCGCTGCGCCTGCGGGACGGCGAGCAGCACCTCGCGGCCGACGGCGATGATGAAGGGGACGATCATGACGGCGAGCAGCACGCCGGCCGTGAGCAGCCCGATGCCGTAGACCGGGCCCGCAAAGAGCGGCAGGCCGCCGAGGAGCCGCTCGATCGGCGCACCGACCGAGCGCACGAGCGGCACCAGCACGAAGACCCCGACCAGCCCGTAGACGACGCTCGGCACGGCCACGAGCAGCTCGAGCAGGAAGGTCAGCCCGTCGCCCAGGCGCCGCGGCATGAGCTCCGCGAGGCAGATGGCCGCGCCCAGCCCGAGCGGCGTGGCGATCGCGAGGGCGATGGCCGTCGTGGCGAGCGTCCCGTAGATGAAGGGCAGCGCGCCGAACTTGGAGAACACGGGGTCCCAGACGCCGGTCCAGAGGAAGCTCCACCCGAACGCCCGCCGCGCCGGTGCCGAGCGCACGAACAGCTCGACCGCGATCGTTCCGGTGATGGCCAGGACGGAGAGCGCGAACGCGAGCGCCGTCAGCCGGAAGGCCGTATCGGCCATGCGCCAGCGGGGCGCCAGCCGCCGCGAGGGGGCGCGCTGCACGGCGGCCTCCCGCGTGACGGGACGCGGGGGCTGCGGCCGCGGTACGGCGGGCGTCGCCCGGGACGGCCGCAGCAGGACGACGGGGCGCCCGCCGACGTGCGCGATGGGCGAGGCGGGCGTTCGGCTCATGTCGTTCCGACGCTGATCCGCTCGAGCGCCTGGCGCTCGAGGCCGATCACCGCCTCGGGAAGAGGCGCATACTGGAGGCCCGGCGCGATCTTCTGGCCGTCGGCAAGCATCCAGGCGAGGAACTCCTTCATCGCCCGCCCCTTCTCCGCGTCCTTGATGCGCGTCGGCACGAGGAGCCAGGTGAAGCTGGCGATCGGATACGCGTCGGCCGCGGCGGCGTCGGTGATCGAGACCCGGAAGTCGGGCGGCATGTTGCTCGCCGCGCTCGCCGCCGCGGCGGTGATGCTGTCGAGGCTCGCCTGCACGAAGCGGCCGCCCCGGTTCTTCACCGCGCCAACGGGAAGCTTGTTCTGGACGGCGTAGACCAGCTCGACGTAGCCGATCGTGTTCGGCGTCTGCTTCACCAGGCCGGTCACGCCTTCGTTCCCCTTGCCACCGATGCCGACGGGCCAGTTGACGGCCGTTCCCTTGCCCACGGAAGAGGACCACTCGGGGCTCACCTTCGTGAGGTAGTCGGTGAAGACGTAGGTGGTTCCGCTGCCGTCCGAGCGGTGGACGGGCACGATCGCCTGCCCCGGCAGCTTCACCCCCGGGTTCGCCTCGGCGAGCACGGCATCGTCCCAGCGGGTGATCTTGCCGAGGAAGATGCCGGCCAGGGCCTCGGGCGTGAAGCGGAGCGCCTCGATGCCCGCCAGGTTGAAGGTCGGGACGACCGCTCCGAGGACGGTCGGCAGGTGGAGGATCGGCACCTTGGTGGCCGCGAGCTGCTCGTCGGTCATCGGACCGTCCGAGGCGCCGAAGTCGACCGTCCCGTCGGTGACCTGCCGGATGCCGCCGCCGCTGCCGATCGACTGGTAGTTGATCTGCACGTCGGGGTTGCGCTTGTGGAACTCGTCGAACCACTTCGAGTAGATCGGATAGGGGAACGTGGCGCCCGCGCCGTTCACCAGGACGGCGCCGCGCGCCGCCTGCAGGGCCACGCCGGCGATGCTCAGCACGACGGCGAATGTCAGGCTCCACCTTCTCATACGTCTCCTCCCACATTCGTTATGAGGGGCACCGCTCCAGCTTACCAGCCGATCGGTTACGGGCTCGTGACGGGACGGTGAAGAGATGTCCCGCCAGCGCTTTTTGTGACGATCCGGTTACATGCCAAGGAAGAATTCGTGAATCTCGACTACGCCCGGGCGCATCCCCTCGACAGGACCGCAAAGGTCTTCCATCGTCAGACGACAAACACGAGTGCGGAGGTGGGGATGAAGCAGGGATTCGTGTTGGTCGTCGTGCTCGCGGCGAGCCTCGTCCGCCCCTTCGGGCGTGCAGCGGCGGAAACGCCGACTGAGAAGCGGCTCCGGCTGCTCGAGGAGAAGCTCCGACAGGCGGAGGACGAGATCCACGAGCTGAAGGGCCAGATCCAGCAGCAGAAGGCGATCGGCCAGGCGACGCAGCGCCAGGCGGAGCAGGCCGAGGAGCAGGCGAAGACGGCCACCGCGGCCACGCAGAAGGGTGTCGAGCTGCCGGACTGGCTCAAGCGTACGGCGGTCTTCGGCGACGTCCGCGCCCGACACGAGGGCTTCTACCACCAGCCGCACAAGAAGGGGGAGCTGATCGGCGCGCGCAACCGCGACCGCATCCGTGCCCGCCTCGGCTTCAGGTTCACCTTCAGCGACGAGCTGTCGGCCACGATTCGCGGGGCCAGCGGCGACCCCGACAACCCGGTCTCGACCAACGAGACGCTCACCGGGAACTTCAACCGCAAGCACTTCAACCTCGACTGGGCCTACCTCACCTTCGCGCCCGGCGCGACCTTCGGCATGCGTCCGGGAGTCCTGTCGATCAACGTCGGCAAGTTCCCCAACCCGATCTTCCGCGTCGGCCCCGCCCTCATCGGGCAACTCGTGTTCGACGACGACCTCTCGCCGGAGGGTGCGAGCGAGACCGTGTCGCTGCTCGCTAAGCCGGTCGGCGCCCTGGACCAGGTGAGGATTCACGCCCTCCAGTGGACCTTCAACGAGATCGCCAACAAGGAGGACGGCTGGATGTTCGGCGGGCAGGTGAACCCCGCCATGCATTTCGGCAGCCTGCAGCTCGAGGCGGGACTCGGACAGTTCTGGTGGCTCAACGCGGACCAGATCGCCCAGGCGCTCAACACGAACAAGTCGCTCAGCAACACGAACCTCGTGGACAAGGACGCGAAGGGCATGATCACGGGCTACACCGGTGCGTTCAACATCTCGAACGCCTCCCTGTCGGCGACCTTGCCGAACCTGATCGGCACCCAGCCGCTGCAAGCCTTCGCCGACTACGCGTACAACTGGGAGGCGGCGACGGACGACGCGCACGGCATCATGGCCGGCCTGCGCCTCGGACAGACGAAGACGAGGGGCGACTGGGCCGTCACCGGCTTCTGGGAGCACCTCGGCCAGGAGGCCGTCATCTCGTCCTTCACGTACGACGATTTCGGGCGCGGCGGGACGAACGTCGAGGGTCCGGTCGCCCAGCTCGAGTACCAGCTCCTGAACCCGCTCACGCTCGCCGTCCGGAGCCACTTCGTGAACTTCATCAACCGGCCGACGGGCATGACGAACCCGACGCTCACGCGCCTGCAGCTCGACGCGCAGGTCAAGTTCTAGCGCTGCCCGCCCATCGGGATCGACTGCTCGAGCGGGCCGCCGCCGACGCCGCGGTAAACGTCGATGGCATGGGCCTCGATCCAGTCGACCTCGCTCCCGACGGCAATCGCCGCCGCGACCGCGAGGCCGGGCGGGAAATCGGAGGGCAGGACACCGTCATAGATGCGCGGCGCCGGCTGGTACGGCCCGATGCGCACGCGGAGCCAGCCGGCCGGCTTGCCTGCCGCGTCGCGCACCTCGGCGCGGTAGGTGCCGCGGACGTCGAGGACCGTCTGGGCCGTACGCGTGAGCACCGCAGGGCCGCCGCCGGGCGAGGTCCGCTCGAGCACGTCGGTGCGGAGCGCGGCTCCGCCGGCCGGGCGGAGCGACAGCCGGATGGCGCCGTCGTCGCGGCTCGCGTCGACGGTCCCGAGGAGCGGCGCGCTGCGCGAGGGCGACGCCCGCACCTCGACCTCGCCCGGCGCCCCGAGCCAGAGCGCCGAGATCGTCTCGCCGTCGCGGCGGAGGACGAACGTCGCCCCGCCGGGACGGCGGAGCCACCCCGGCGGTGTCGCCACGGCGGCGCCGTCTCCGGGCAGGCGGTCGACGACCATGCGCCCGTGCTCGTCATGGGCCGCGAAGGTGACGTCGGGATCGACCGGCACGTGGGGCGGGTGAAGCGCACAGCCGACGGCCGCGACGAGAGCGAGCAGGGTGTTGCGAGCCGGCGGCATCGTTCGCCGTTAGCCGATCGGGTGTGGGGCTGTCCAGCAGAGCCCTCGACCAACACCTCCCGTTGCCGCAGGAGCGCGACTACCCGGTCAGCCGGCCAGTTATGGACAACCAGCGTCGTTTCTGCCACGGGCCTGTTGTAGACGAGGGAGGCGAGCGGGGATGACGTCGACCAACTCACGCCGACCGCGGAGGTGGGAATGAAGCAATCATTCGTGTTCGTCGTTGTGCTCGCGGCGAGCCTCGTCCGCCCCTCCGGGCGGGCCGCGGCGGAAACGCCGACTGAGAAGCGGCTCCGGCTCCTCGAAGAGAAGCTCCGACAGGCGGAGGAGGAGATCCGCGAGCTGAAGGGGCAGGTCCAGCAGCAGAAGGCGATCGGCCAGGCCACGCAGAAACAAGTCGAGCAGACCGCCGAGGAGGCCAAGACCGCGGCGGCCGAGGCCAAGAAGGGGGTTGAGCTCCCGGATTGGACGAAGCGGACGACGATCTTCGGCGACGTCCGCACCCGGCACGAGGGTTTCTACCACCAGCCGCACACGAAGACGCAGGTCGTCACGGCCCGCAATCGGGAGCGCCTGCGGGCGCGGCTCGGGGTGCGGGTCGCCTTCAGCGACGAGGTGTCCGCGACCATCCGGGGCGCCTCGGGCGATCCCAACAACCCGATCTCGCCCAACGAGGACCTCGGCGGGAATTTCACCCGGAAGCACTTCAACCTCGACTGGGCCTACCTCACCTTCGCCCCGGGGGCGAGCTTCGGGATCCGGCCCGGCGCGGCGAGCATCACCCTCGGCAAGTTCCCGAACCCGATCTTCCGGGTGGGCGAGATGGTGTTCGACGAGGACCTCTCGCCCGAGGGTGCGAGCGAGACCTTCCAGCTCCTCGACAAGCCGATGGGCGCGCTCGATCAGGTCAAGGTGCACGGCCTCCAGTGGACCTTCACGGAGATCTCCAACAACGAGGACGGCTGGATGTTCGGCGGGCAGGTGAATCCCACCCTGCACTTCGGCAACGTCCAGCTCGAGGGGGGCGTCGGTCAGTTCTGGTGGTTGAACTCCGACCTGATCGCCCAGGCGCTCAGCCGCAACACGACGGCGTTCACGGCGGCGGGCTTGCCGGTCCCAAACTCGAGTTTCAACAGCTCCCTCACCAACACGAATCTCCTCGAGACCCAGACCATCCAGCCCCCGACGCCGGCGGGCGGCAAGAAGCCGGCGGCGTTCACGGCGATCACGGGCTATCTCAGCGGCTTCAACCAGTCGAGTGCGACCATCGCCGCCACCATACCCCACGTGGTGCTGAACCAGCCGCTGCGCCTGTTCGGCGACTACATCTACAACTGGCAAGCCGCGACCGACGATGCGCACGGGTGGCAGGCGGGCGTGCGGCTCGGTCAGCCCAAGGTGAGAGGTGATTGGTCGATCTACGGGCTCTACGAGCACATCGGGCAGGAAGCCGCGATCTCGGCGTTCACCTACAGCGACTTCGGCAGCGGCGGGACGAACCTCGAGGGTCCCGTCGTGGGAGCCGAGTACCAGCTCCTGAACCCGCTCACGGTGAGCGTGCGGAACCACTTCACGAACTTCATCAACCGGCCCGCCGGCATGACGAACCCCACCCTCAGCCGGCTGCAGCTCGACGCCCTGGTGAAGTTCTAGAACGTTCAGCGCGTCGCGGGGATCGAGCGCTCGAGCGGCGCGCTGCCGGCGCCGCGGTACACGTTGAGGACGTGGTCCTCGATCCAGTCGATCTCCGCGTTGAGCGCCGCGGCGGCGGCCACCGCGAGCTCCGGAGAGAGCGAGCCCGGGAGGACACCGTCGAAGATCCGCGGTGAGGGCAGGTAGGGTCCGACGCGGACTCTCAGCGAGCCGACGCGGACGCCGCCCGCGTCCCGCACCGCCGTCTCGTACTTGCCGCGCACGTCGAGGACGGTCTGCGCGATGCGCGTCAGCCTGTCGGGCCCGATGCCCGGGCCCGCGCGCGCGAAGACGTCGGTTCGAAACGGCGGGCCGCCGTCGGCCTGCAGCGTCAACCGGATCGCTCCGTCCTCCCAGCTCGGGGTGATCTCGGCGACCACGGGGGACGTCTCCGACGAGGTGCGCCGGACGACGACCCGCTCGCCCGACAGCCAGAACGCGGCCACCCTCTCGCCGTCCGCGTCGAGCACGAAAGTCGGCTCGCCGGGGAGGCGAATCCAGCCCGCGGGCCCGAGCGTCGCCGTCCGCCCGCCCGCGAGGCGATCGATCACCAGCCCCCGGTGCTCCTGATGCGCCGCGAAGGTGGCGTCGGGCTCGACGGCGATGTGCGGCGGAGCGAGCGCGCAGGCGGCGGTCGCGGTCGCAAGCGCGAGCAGCAGGCGGCTCCGGCGAGGCATCTTCTTGGCCCCGTTGCTCGGTGACTCTATCAACGTTGCGCCGGCCGGACGAGAACGCGTTCGCCCGCTCGGGCCAGCAGCTCGTACGGTCCGGGGACGATCGCCGCCTCGTCGGCCGGTCCCGGGACATCGTCTGCGACGAGCAGGGCGTTGCCGCCTCGCCAGGCGCGCTCCAGCTCGGTCCGCGGCACGAAGAGCCGCTCGGTGCGGCCGGCGAGGAAGGTCGGCGGCGACCAGCCGGGCGGGGCGAGGAGGGCGACGTAGCGCCCGGTGTAGTAGTCCAGGCCGCCGCAGAGCTGGTACTCGTCGGAGGCCCGAAAGAAGATCGTGGTGCCGTCATCGATCGCACGCGCGAACGGGCGCCAGGAGAAGAGCGGCTCGACCCGCTCGCGGGCGATCTCGGCGAGGCCGAAGACCACCGCCGCGGTCACCGCCCCGACGACGAGCGCCGGCCGGGCGCGCCGGATGGCGATCAGCACGGCGAACACGCTGAGCCCCGCCGCGAGCACGAGCGCGGTCGGCTTCACCAGCCGGTCCAGCCCGTATCCGGCGAGCGTCGGATCGAGCTCGCGGATGATCCCCGCAGGCTCCCGCGCCGCGAGCACGAGCGCGAGGCCGGCGACGGCGGCCGGCGGCACGACAAGCCACCGGCGGCTGACGCGGCTGCGGCCCGCTGCTGTCTCGGCCACGAGGTCGCCCACGAGGAGGGCGACGGCCGGAAGCGCAGGCAGCGAGTAGTGCTCGAGCCTGCCGGACGCGAGCGAGAAGAGCACGAGCACGCTCGCGATCCAGGCCAGCACCAAGCCGCGCTCTGCCCGCCGGTCCCGGGCCTGCCAGCCGTGGATCAGCGCGGCGGGAAGGAGGAGGCCCCACGGAAGCGTCCGCAGCGAGAACATCGCCCAGAAGAAGGTGAGCGAGTCCGGAATCGAGTCGCGTGGCAGCTTGGCGTCGAAGAAGGCGAGGAGGTGCTGGTTCACGACGTAGTCCCAGAGAAAGCCCGGATTGCGCAGCGCCGCCGCGACGTGCCAGGGGAGCGCCAGCGCGGCGACGACGGCGATGCCGAGCGGCACGCGGAGCGCCCGCAGCCGGGCGCCGACTGTCCGCGGCCCGAGCTCGCCGCCGACCAGCTCGGCAAGCGCGATCGCCGCGCCCGGCAGCACGAGCGCGAGAAGCCCCTTGCCGAGCACACCGAGCGCGACCGCCGTCCACAGGCCGAGCGCCGCCGCCCGGCCGCCACCACGGCAGAGGCGAACGTAGCACCAGAGCGTGGTGCTGACCGCCAGGACGAGGAGCATGTCGGCACGGAGCAGCCGCGCCTCGAGCAGGAAGCCCTCCATCGTGGCCAGGACGACTGCCGCTGCCAGCCCGGCACCTTCGCCGAAGAGGTCCATCCCGAGGCCGCCCGTCACCAGCACGGTGCCGAGCGCGGCGAGCGTCGGCCCGACGCGGGCGAGCTCCGTCGGCCCGGCGAGGGCCATGACGCTTGCCGCGAGCCAGTACGCGAGCGGCGGCTTGGTGAGGAAGGGCTCGCCGTTCATTCGGGGCGTGACCCAGTCACCGGTGAGCACCATCTCGCGGGCCGGCTCGGCGTACATCCCCTCGGTGTCCGAGAAGCCGGGCCGCCCGAGTCGCCAGGCAAAGAGCGGGGCCGCGAGGGCGACGACGAGCAGGAGCCGCCGCTTCATCCGCCCAGGTATGCCCCCGCCCACAGCTCGAACATGAGCAGCGTCCAGAGCTCCTTGCGATGGTTTGCCACGCCGCGCAGGTGGCGGTCGAGGAGGGCGGAGACGTACGGCGGGTCGAAGAGCCCTTGCCGGCGCAGGCGCCCTGGCTCAAGGAGCTCGACGGCCAGCTGGCGCAGCGGGCCCCGCAGCCAGGCGCCGGTCGGCACGCCGAACCCGTGCTTCGGGCGACGCCGGATGCGCGCGGGGAGAAGCGAGCGGGCCGCCCGGCGCAGCAAGGGCTTCGTCCGCCAGAGGCCGCGGCGCAGCACGGCGGGGAGGCGGAGCGCGTACTCCGCGACAGCCCGGTCGAGGAACGGCGCACGGACCTCGAGCGCCACCGACATGGACGCCCGGTCGGCCTGCACCAGGTTGTCGTCGGCGAGGTAGAAAAGGAGGTCGAGGGCGGTCGCCACGTCGCTCGCCGTCTCCGGCCCCCAGGCCGCCACGGCCTCGCGCGCCGTGGCGTAGGGGTCGGCGAGCCGTGCCTCGCGCTGCGCCTCCGCCGCCAAGAGACGCGCCTGCCCCTCGGGCGGGAAGCTGCCCATCCAGCGGAGGTGGCGCTCGATGGCCGGCCGGGCCGCGTCGCGCAGGAAGCGGCGGAGCGCGAAGTCGAAGCTCAGGTAACGATGCGAGGTCGGCAGCCGCTCGGCGGCGGCGGCGACGGCGCGTCGGGCCAGGCGCGGCAGGCGACCATAGGCCTCGGCGGCCCGATGCGCGGTCTGGGTCGGGTAGCCGCAGAAGAGCTCGTCCCCGCCGTCGCCGGAGAGCACGACGGTCACCTGCTCCCGCGCGAGGCGCGACAGCATGACGGCCGGCAAGCTGCTCGCATCGGCAAAGGGCTCGTCGAAGACGCGCGCGACCTCGGGGAGGAGCGCGGCCGCGTCCTCGCCCCGAACGACCGTCTCGTGGTGCTCGGTGCCGAACCTCCGCGCCGCCGCCGCCGCGTAGCGGCGCTCGTCGTACGTCGGCTCGTCGAAGCCGATGGCGAAGGTCTTGACCGGCGCGGAGGACGCCTCCGCGGCGAGCGCCGTCACCAGGCTCGAGTCGATACCGCCCGAGAGGAGACAGCCCCACGGGACGTCGCACAGGACGCGGGACGCGACCGAGCGGCGGAGCCGCCCGACCACCTCTTCCGCCGCCTCGGGCGCCGGAGGGGCCGGCCCGGTCGGCCGCGGGGGCGCCCAGTACCTGTCGATCGTCTCCGTCCCGTCGGCCTCGACCGTCATGTAGTGCGCAGGTGGCAGCTTCCGGACGGCGCGGAAGATCGCGTCGGGGGCCGGCACGTACTCGTGGGCCAGGTAGTGGACGAGCGCCCGCGAATCGAGCTCGCGGGACACGTCGGGGTGAACGAGGAGCGCCTTCAGCTCCGAGGCGAGGAGAAACGCGTGCGGGAGTCGTGCGTAGTAGAGCGGCTTCTCCCCGAAGCGATCGCGAGCCAGGACGAGGCGCCGCCGCGGCCCGTCCCAGAGCGCGAAGGCGAACATGCCTTCGAGCCGGTCGAGGCAGGCAGGGCCGTCATCCTCGTAGGCGTGGAGGATGACCTCGGTGTCGGTGCGGCTCGCGAACCGGTGGCCACCCGCCAGGAGGGCACGGCGCACGGCGTCGGCATTGTAGATCTCGCCGTTCGCGACCAGCCGGATGCCGCCATCCTCGTTTGCCAGCGGCTGCTGCCCCGTCGCCAGGTCGACCACCCGCAGCCGCTGCGCGGCGAGACCGATCGGTCCCTCGACCCAGAGTCCCCGCTCATCAGGCCCGCGGTGCGCGATGGCCTGGGCCATGCGGTCGAGGAGCGCACGCGAGACGGAGCCCGCCCCGCCGACCTCGAGGATCGCGACGATGCCGCACATGTGGAGGTCCGCAGTCGAGCGGGGGCTACGCTCGAGCGCCGCTGTATTACACGACGCAGGAGAGCGCAAACGCGGTCCTTGCCGTTGACACTCAAAAGGCGTCCCGGTTAAAGGCGCGAGTGAATGTTTGCTCATGAGCGGCCCCCCATCGAGCGGGCCGCGCTCCAGCTCTCCGGCGTGATGCGCCGCCTCGTCCCGTCGCTCCTCGGCGCGCTCGCTGCCACGACCATCGCATCGGCCGCGGGCGCGCCCGTGTCGCTGCGCGAGGTGCGCCAGAGCCTGTTCGGCACCTGCTTCCCGACCGAGCGCGACGGCTGGATGGTCGGCGAGCTCGGCCGCATCTTCCACACCGGCGACGGGGGTACCACGTGGGAGCGGCAGGACGCGGGCACCAAGCGGCCGTTCCTCGCGATCGCCTGCCTCGATGCCCGCACCGCCTGGATCGCCGGCAAGGAAGGCATCGTCTACGGGACGACGGACGGCGGCGCGAGCTGGATCCCGGCGACGACGGGCTCCACGCGGCACGTCTTCGGCCTCGCCTTCGCCAATCCCGAGCGCGGGCACGGCGTCGGCGACTACGGCACGATGATCCACACCGAGGACGCCGGGCGGCACTGGACGGTGTCGCAGGTCCCGCCCGACGTCGTCTTGCCCGAGAGCGCGCTCGACACCGGCGTCGACCCGGGCGACGTGAACCTCTACGCCGCCTCGTACGGCGACCCCGACCACCTCTGGGTGGCGGGCGAGTTCGGCACCATCATGGCGAGCGACGACGGCGGCCGCACCTTCCACCAGCAGCACGCCCCGATCGAGAGCACGCTGTTCGGCATCTACTTCGCCGACGCCCGCCGCGGCTGGGCGGTCGGCATCGACGCCGTCATCCTCCACACCGAGGACGGAGGCGCCACCTGGCAGATGCAGGCGCCGCCGGTCCGGCAGCAGAGCTTCTACGACGTCTTCGTGCGCGCGCCGTACGGCTGGATCGTCGGCAGCGCCGGCACCGTGCTCAGGAGCACGGACGGCGGCGCCACGTGGACGGCCGAGCCGGTGCCGATCGAGCTCGCCGCCAACTGGATCCGCTCGGTGTGGATTGCACCGGGGGGTCATGGCTTCGCGGTCGGCGCCGAGGGCCTCGTCTTCGGCATCGACGGCGCCGCGCTCCGGCGCCTCCAGGGCACGGGGCCGACGAGGGCCCTATGATCCCGAAGCGCTGGATCGCGGCCTACCTCCGCTTCCTCCTGCGGAACCGCCTCGCCGTCTCGGTGGTGGTCGCCGTCATGACGGTCTTCTTCGCCGCCGAGCTCCGCTACATCAAGGTGGTCCCCCAGTTCCTCGACTTCTACCCCGGCCCGAGCCGCGTGCGCGTCTTCGGTCACGAGTACACGTGGCGGAAGGGCCACCCCTACATCAACATCTACAACACGTTCCGCCGGATGTTCGGGAGCGCGAACATCCTAACCGTGATCCTCGAGGTCAAGCACGGCGACGTCTACAACCCGACCACCCTCCAGAAGCTCGACACGATCACCAAGCGCATCGTCGAGACCAAGGGCGTCGTCCCCTACCAGGTGCTCTCCATCGCCCACCCGAAGATGAAGAGCATCACGACTTACGCCGGCGCGATCCAGATCCGCGAGGTCTTCTATCCCGGCGTGCCGCAGACGCAGGACGACGCCAACCGCGTCAAGTTCGCCGTCTACTCGACCAAGGGCATCCGGGGTCTCTACGTCTCGCAGGACGACACGGCCGTCCTCGTGCACGCGGGTTTCTGGGAGGAGGAGCTCGACTTCCGCTACCTCTACGACCGCATGATGGAGCTCAAGCGGGACGTCGAGGACGCGAACCACACCGTCTACATCACCGGCTTCCCCTGGCTCTACACGACGATCCAGCGCTACGTCCCGCAGGTCTCGCAGGTCTTCGTGCTGACCGTCGCCGCGCTCGCCTTCCTGCTCTGGAACTACTTCCGCACCTGGACCGGCATCTGGGTGCCGATGTTCTCGGGCCTCCTCTCCGGCATCTGGGCGCTCGCCTTCGGCCCGCTCCTCGGCCTCAACCTCGATCCGCTCGTCCTGGTGATCCCGATCTTCCTCACCGCACGCGCGCTCTCCCATTCCGTCCAGTCGATGGACCGCTACCACGAGGAGTACCACCGGCTCGGCGACAAGCACGCCGCCATCGTGGAGTCCTACTCGCACCTCTTCCCGCCCGCGATCGCGTCGATCCTGGCCGACGGCTTCGCGATCCTGGTGGTCGCGATCGCGCCCATCCCGCTCATCCAGAAGGTGGCCGTCTTCTCGAGCTTCTGGGTGATCTCGATCTTCGTGAGCGTGGTGACGCTTCACCCGATCATCCTCTCGGTGATCAATCCGCCGGGCATGCACGTGAGGCGCTACCCCAGGTGGCTCCGCTGGCTGGGGCACGGGCTGCTGATCGCCGGCGGCGCGCTCTTCGCGCTCTTCGCGCTGCGCATCGCCCTCGAGCTCCTCGGTCCCGTGAAGACCGCCGTCACGCTCGTGCTCTGCGTCGGGCTGTACGCCTTCCACGAGCAGATCTACAAAGGCGTCACCGACGCGGTGATCGCGGCGAGCGCCGGCCGGCGGCGCTGGGCGGTCGCCGGGCTGTCGATCGCCCTGTACATCTTCTGCCCGCAGTGGGGCTGGCGGCTCAAGGTCG
>Ga0209058_1002870_pt1 | contig 14063 bp, 10 predicted proteins | sample GraSoiAngelo_147_FD_185904 | JGI IMG/M metagenome (GOLD analysis project Ga0209058, IMG submission 185904) | Grasslands soil microbial communities from the Angelo Coastal Reserve, California, USA - 14_1009_05_40cm (SPAdes) (version 2) | ecosystem: Environmental > Terrestrial > Soil > Grasslands ... | reverse complement strand
GAAGTGCTGAGCTGGAACCACTCGGCCGTCGAGCTCTATAAATCGCTTGGGGCGACGTTTCTTGATGATTGGCGATTGGTTTTGCTGCCAAGCGAGGGAGTGCTGTGCCTGGCGGAGAAGGCTGCATGAATTTAAAGATTCGGGTTATCGGTGCGGGTCTGGCCGGATCCGAGGCGGCGTGGCAAATTGCGCACCGTGGCCTTGCGGTCGAGTTATTTGAAATGCGGCCAGTGCGTTCGACGCCAGCGCATCAGACAGGCGACTTCGCCGAATTGGTCTGCTCGAATTCCCTGAAATCCGAAAGCGAGAACACCGCTCCCTGGCTACTGAAAGAAGAGATGCGGCGAGCAGGATCGCTGCTGATGGGGATTGCTCATGAGTGCGCGGTGCCCGCCGGACATGCACTGGCCGTGGATCGTACAACGTTTGCCGCACGAGTTACTGAAGCGATCTCGATCGAGGCGCTGATCAGCGTTCGCCGCGAGGAAGTCACCAGAATCGATGAAGACCAGATCACCATCATCGCCACCGGCCCACTGACTTCAGACGCGCTGTCGCAAGAGATTGCCCGCCTGAGCGGCTCATCCCATCTGTACTTCTACGATTCGATCAGTCCGATTGTCGAGGCCGAATCGATTGATATGACAAAGGTGTACTTCGCCGCGCGCTATGACAAAGGCTCTGCCGATTACATCAACTGCCCAATGTCGAAGGAAGAATATGACCGCTTTTACGACGCGCTGCTTTCAGCTCAATCGGTCGAAGAGCGCGACTGGGAGAAGCTGAATTATTTCGAGGGCTGCTTGCCGATTGAAGAGATCGCTCGCCGTGGGCGGGATACGCTGCGCTTCGGCCCGATGAAGCCAGTCGGATTGAAAGACCCTCGTACCGGGCTGATGCCACATGCGGTGGTCCAGTTGCGCCAGGAAAATCTGCGTGCGGACTCTTACAATCTGGTCGGATTTCAGAATCACTTGAAGTTCGGCGAGCAGGCGCGTGTTTTGCGGCTGATTCCCGGGTTGGAAGATGCCCGATTCATCCGTCACGGTCAGATTCATCGCAACACCTACATCAACGCTCCCACGCTTTTGCGCGAGACGCTCCAGATGAAGGAACACCCTCACGTGCTGTTTGCAGGACAAATATGCGGAGTAGAGGGCTATGTCGAGTCAATCGCGACAGGACTGATGGCGGGAATCCATGCCTCAGCACTGGCGTCTGAGGCAGAACCGCTGCCGCTGCCGCGAGCGACCGCATTCGGATCGCTGGTTCATTATGTCACTCACGCTGATGCGAAAAATTTTCAGCCGGCGAATATCACGTTTGATTTGCTGCCGGCGCTTCCAGAGAAAATTCGCGATAGACAGCAGCGCCATCGCAGGCAATGTGAGTTGGCTCTTGAGGAATTTGATCGGTGGTTGGAACGCGTGGCATCGACGGCGCCAACTGGGGAAGGGATCCAGTCGAGAAACGTTCTGGGAGGGGCGCTACTTCCAGTCGCGCGGTAACTGCCGGAGCCACAATGTCAGTGTCTAAAGTGCCTTACGCCCGTAAAAATCATCGCTAGCCCAAATCGATCCGCAGCTTCGATTATTTCCTGATCCCGCACCGATCCGCCCGGCTGAATGATGGCCGTGGCTCCAGCTTTCGCGATCTCTTCGACTCCATCGGGGAATGGGAAGAACGCGTCGGAAGCTGCGACCGTTCCTTTCAGCGGCAGCACGGCCTTCTGCGCGCCGATTTTGCAGGAATCCACGCGGCTCATCTGGCCCGCGCCCACGCCGACGGTTTGGCCATCACGCGCGTAGAGAATCGCATTGGACTTCACATGCTTGCATACTTTCCAGGCAAAGAGCAGTGCGCGCTTTTCTTCAGCGGTGGGCTGACGCTTGGTCACAACCTTCAAATCGTTCTCAGACAACGGGCGAACGTCCGCATCCTGCACCAGAATTCCGCCAGAAACATTTTTCAGAACCCATTTTTGCGGAGCGTGTGAAATTTCGATCAGTCGAAGATTTTTCTTGGCCGCGAACGTGGCCCGAGCAGACTCGTCGAACGAGGGCGCAGCAATCACTTCGAGGAAGAGCTTGGCCATTTCTTCGGCAGCATCGGCATCAATCGGGCGATTCACGCCGATCACACCCCCAAACGCAGACACGGGGTCGCATTCAAGAGCCTTCTTGTACGCCTCCGCTAGAGTCTTGCCAGTCGCGGTGCCGCAAGGGTTGGTATGCTTGATAATCGCGCAGACCGGCTCATCAAATTCCTGAGCCAGATCCCACGCTGCCTGCAGGTCGACAATGTTGTTATAGGAAAGTTCTTTACCCTGCCACTGGCGTGCATTGGCGATACCCGCGCCTGATCCATCCGAATATATCGCAGCCTTCTGGTGGGGGTTCTCGCCGTAGCGCAGGTCCATGACTTTGTTGAAGGAAAGCCGCAGCGTCTTGGGGAATCCTTCTTCGGCAGCGTGCAACTCAAATCGTCCGTTCGCGCTCACACGCTCAAGCGTGGAAGCGATAGCGGAATCGTACGCCGCCGTGGTGGCAAAAGCCTTCTGGGCAAGACGCCATTTTGTGGTCGAGGAAAGCGCCCCGCCGGATTTGGCCATCTCTTCAGCGATTCGCCCGTAGTCTTCCGGAGAAGTTACCACAGCGACATCCTGAAAATTCTTAGCCGCCGAGCGGATCATGGACGGTCCGCCAATATCGATATTTTCAATCAGTTCCTCAAAATGCACGCCCGGCTTGGCTGCGGTTTTTTCAAATGCATAAAGATTCACCACCACCATGTCGATCGGCTGGATCCCGTGCTCGGCGACTGCGGTGCGGTGCGAAGGATTTTCACGGCGATGCAGAATCCCCCCGTGGACTTTGGGATGCAGCGTTTTCACCCTCCCATCCAGCATCTCTGGAAATCCAGTTAGCTCGGAAATGTCTTTGACAGAGATTCCCGAGTCCCGCAGCATCTTGGCTGTGCCGCCAGTCGAAATTAATTCCACGCCCATGCCGGCGAGCTTTTGGGCGAAATCAACCAGACCGGTTTTATCGGTGACGCTAAGGATGGCGCGACGAATGGGGGCTCGGGCGTCTGACGACATTGATGGCCTCGAATGCGGGAATGACAGGGGAAAATTTTACCAGTAGAAGCGGCCGCCGTGTGGGCCGGAGAATTGAGGAGCGGCGATGTGGGAGATATTAGTGGTTTTAGGGAACAGGCACGAACGCCAGGTTGCTAAGTCTTTGCCTTGGCCTTCAGCTTTACATGCCCGCCATGCATTTCGACGCTGTATTCAACCGCTTGGCAGCCATACTGCTTGCGAATCTGGGCGGTTTTCTTCTGCACAAACGACGTGAAGCTATCGAGAGTTCCCGAGACGCTCTCGCCAGCCTTCTTCTTTGCTTCCATCAGTGCCCGATAAAGCTTGAGTACCTGTTCGTGCTCGGCGCTCACGTCTGAGCACTGCACGGTAAACGGTCTCTCTTCAATGGCCGGTGCGGCGGCGGCGGCGGCGGTTCCACCCGCCTGCCCGACTCCGTAAACTTTGTGCTCGGGTTCATGTTCCCCCTCGCGCACGCCCTGGATCGAAAGCAGTGCATCCTGCGGCCGTCGGTAGCCCTCTTCGCGAATTCGGCTTTTCTTGCGCCACAGATCGCTATAAATAGCATAACGCTGAGCCATTTCGTTGTAGCGAAAACGCTGAGTGAAACTCATGCGGCTGCCATCACTGAATTTGCGGAGCAAACTGAGAACCTTCCACTCGATGTCCGAGGGCGGCTTCTTGCTTGGATTGCTAAAGTAAATCTCGTACTCGATCTTCAATCGTCGCAGGTTCGAGTCGAGAAGGTTTAGTTCTTCGTCGATGGTCACCTAGACTTCTCCAGCCGTTAGTTTAGGGATTTGGGGCGAGGGCGACGAGGTGTCCGTTGGCCACAGGATGGATGGAACGAAAGTACCCAAAACAGCCGTCAGCAATCAGCCTTCAACCGTCAGTTTTCAGTCGCCCGCGAAACTCGGCAGGATGCAAGGGAAACGTGGCCTTCGGCAGAGTTTGGGACCAAACGTCAAAAACTCAGAGCTGAAAGCTGAGGGCTGAGAGTCTACCTTCCCGCATTCGCGGCCATCTTCTTCACCATGGCCAACACCAGCTTGCGGTCGCTATCGTTCAGGCTGACGGCGTAGCGGCGGATTTGGCTGAGGAAGCGGACTTCATCATCCGAAAGTTGCGGCAAGCCTTTGGAGCCATTGGTGTGCCCGGAGTCGGAGAAGAACTGCGACAGGGGAAGCTCCATCGCCCCTGCGATTTTAGCTAGGGTATCGAGAGACGGAATAGTGTGACCGTTCTCTACTCGCGAAAGGTAGCAGCGCAGCAGGCCAGTGCGCTTTTCGATATCACCCTGCGACATGCCTTTTTGCAGTCTGTAGCTTCGGATGGTCTCGCCGATATTCATAGATAATGCAGCCAACGGACGCTCCTGAGGATGGCTGCATAGTAACCAGAGTAGTACCGTCTGGCAAGTAGAATTTCACTGCACAAGAATTGGGCAGTAGCGCCCCCAGTTAATCGCCGCCCGGCAATCGAGAATCGCTGTCCGCCGGGCATGATCGCTTCTGTTATCTCTGCTGGTGCCCCGCTCTCCCGAATTGTTTGGCCTCCGCCGCCCTTCGAGCATAATCATCGCAGTTCATCCCATACACGGTTGGGGGGACCGTGCCGGTTCAGCGTGCCTTCATTCTGGTGTCGATCGCGCCGCCCTGGCTATTACGGCAGCTATTCATGGCAGGACAAATCATCCCGCGATCATTGTTGTCGCTTCCGACGAAGCTTTGGTCGAAAAAGTTGAGTCCACGCCCGGCACCGTCGGTCTGGTGGACGTTTATTCGATTACTGGAGGAGTAAATGTGCTGCGCGCTTCCGGCAAGCTGCCGCTTGAGCCCGGCTATCCGCTGCACGGGAATTGATCATCCGTTTTGTGCCCGCGTTCATCTGTCATCCAGGCAAGCCGCAAGGAAGGGACAAGCGTGAGCGGCACTGGGCCCAACCCTACGCCACAATCTGGAACTTCGCGCCGTTTCCCACGTTATCCATTGGACGTCCGGCTCTCGGTAAATGTCTTCCGGCCTTCCGCCAATCTTTCGCTGTGGGGACGTTCAAGCGAGATTGGAGAAGACGGCATCGGTGCAACTCTCACCGGCGAATTGCAAATTGGCGAAGTCGTCTCCATGGAACTTTCATTGCCTATGGCGGCCTATCCCATTAAGTTACGTGCTCTGGTGCGTTATCGTGATGGCCTGCGCCACGGTTTCGAATTTCTCGCCGTCGGTGCGGAACAGCGCAAAGCCATCCGCCGGGTTTGTGAAATGCTCGCCGCCGGAACCTGAACTTTGTCCTCTCACTCTCCTGCAATTACCTTTGTAACTTTCGAGTCATAAGCAGCCGTTCTACCATCCCGAAGTCGAGCTCTGGGACCGAATCGGGAGGATTAATGGGTGAGAAAATCACCCGGCCGGCGAACTCCGCCGAAGTGTCGCGGGCCAAGCATCTTAAGGAAGCGCTGCATCGCGGCGTTCCTACACTTTCCCGGACGGGCGAACAGACACCAGTGCCTAGGCCGGCCCCGGCGGCTGCGCTGGACGATCCCGCAATCCAAAGAGCCTATCTCGAAGAGTTGGTCGAGTGCGCGCCCGAGGCCATCAGCATTCTCGACGATCAGTATCGTATTGTGCGCATTAATGGCGAGTTCACCCGTATGTTTGGCTTCTCTCCCGAAGAAGCGATCGGCCGACGCATTGATTCACTGATCGTGCCGCCGGACCGCAGCTCGGAGACGCATTGGATTGGCGATGCCCTAAGACAAGGACAAAAGGTAAGTCTCGAGACCAAACGGCAGCGCAAAGGTGGCACTCTGGTTGATGTATTTGTCTCAGGTGCGCCAGTGATTGTCGCAGGTCAGCAAGTCGCCGCCTATGTTTTATACCGCGACATCACAGATCAAAAGCGGGCGGAGTCGCTCAGTTCGGCGCTCTATCGCATCGCCGAAAAAACCACTTCAGCCGAAGACCTGAACCAATTCTATGGCTCGATTCACGCTACCGTCTCTGAGTTGATGTATGCGCGAAATTTCTACATCGCGTTGTACGATCCGGTGACTCAACTCCTTAGCTTTCCCTACTTCGTCGACGAAGCAGATCCGCGGCCAGAGCCCAAAAAGCTCGGCCGCGGTCTCACTGAATACGTCCTCCGCACCGGCGAACCTTTGCTTTGTACTCCGGAGGTGTTTGACTCGCTGGTCAAGCAAGGTGAGGTCGAATTGATTGGTGCGCCCTCTCTGGATTGGATGGGCGTGCCCCTCAAAGCTGCCAACAGGGTCTTCGGAGTTCTGGTTGTTCAGAGCTACACCGCGAATGTCCGCTATGGTGAGAAGGATCGCGACATACTGACGTTCGTCTCTCAGCAGCTCGCCAGCGCGGTCGAGCACAAGCGGCACGAGGAAGCGCTGCGCCGTTCAGAAGCGCGCTACCGCTCTCTGGTGCAGTCCGCTGTGTACGGAATCTACCGTTCCAGTATGGAAGGCAGATTCCTCGACGTGAATCCCGCGCTCATTGCCATGCTGGGCTACAGCTCAATCGAAGAAGTCCTGTCGCTGGACACCAAGGTTGATGTATTTGCCGATCCGGAGGAACACGCGCGCCTAATCAATGAATTTCGCCGTGGCGCACGGCTGGAGAACGTCGAGGTCCGCTGGAAGCGCAAGAACGGCAATGCCATCACGGTCCGGCTGAGTGGTCGAGCCGTCACCAGCCCCGAAGTTGCTGAGCAGGTTCTGGAAGTGATTGCCGAAGATGTCACCGAGCGCCGCGTACTGGAAGATCAGTTCCGCCAGGCGCAGAAAATGGAGGCCGTGGGACGGCTCGCTGGCGGTGTGGCTCATGATTTCAACAATCTTCTGATGGTGATCAGCGGTTATACCGAAGTTCTCCTCGAGAACACAGGTCGTAACAATCCCATGCACCCGAAAATCGCGGCCATCCAACAGGCAGCCGAGCGCGCGACCACCCTCACTCGTCAACTGCTCGCCTTCAGCCGCAAGCAACTTCTCGAGCTCAAAGTCGTGGATCTGAACACGATTATCCGGGATATGGAGCGGCTGCTGCGCCCGCTGATCGGGGAGAACATCGAGCTGCAAACTCGTTTGGCAAACGACTTGGGTCGAACACGCGCTGATGCCGGCCAGATCGAGCAGGTCGTTATGAACCTGGCCGTAAATTCAAAAGACGCGATGCCTAGCGGCGGTAAGATCACCATTCAGAGCAGCAATGTGCATTTGGGAGATGACCTCCGGCGCCTCTACAACTACATTCAACCCGGCCCATACGTAATGCTGTCCATCGCCGATACAGGTCATGGCATGGATCGCGAAACCCAGTGCCGAATATTTGAACCTTTCTTCACCACGAAAGAAAAAGGTAAGGGTACGGGCCTTGGTCTTTCTACCGTCTATGGCATCATCAAGCAAAGCGGCGGTTATGTTTTCGCGCAGAGCGAAGTAGGGAGCGGGACGACTTTCCGCATCTATCTGCCCAGGGTAGAGGATTCTGCAGAACCATGCTCCGTGCCAGCCTCGCAAGCTGCCGGTGGCGGTTCGGAGACGGTTCTTCTCGTTGAAGATGAAGAATCGGTGCGCCAATTGGTTCGAGAAACTCTGCAATCCAAGGGTTACAAGGTCCTGGAAGCAGAAAATGGCGAGGCGGCGTTGCGTATCGCTAGCGCGCACCTGGGTTCGATTGACATGCTCATCACCGACGTTGTAATGCCCGGCATGAGCGGCCGCGAGCTCTCGAAAAAGCTTGACGAGGCACGTCCGAAAACCAAAGTGCTTTATCTCTCCGGCTACACCGAAGATGCCATCATGCAACAGGGCGTCTTCGAAGCCGGCACGGCCTTCCTGCAAAAGCCTTTCACGCTACAGATGCTCTCCCGCAAGGTACGTGACGTCTTGCGCGGCTCGCGCGGATAATCTCTTTCTAATCAACAACCCTCAAAGCTTTGGAGTGTCATCCACTCGGCTGTGCAACTTTTTCGTCCATTGTGCGTCCTATCTTGTGGGACCCATTGGAAATCCATTCGTGTGACTTAGCCGTAAACTAAACGGGAATCTTTCGATGCTGATCAAAAAGGCCGCAGATATTCGCTCATCTGAAATAACTTCCAAGAGCCTGTATTTAAACCGGCGCAAGTTCCTGGCCGGCACAGCGATTGCAGGCGCGGCGGCATTGGGCGGCTCAGCAATTAGCAGATTATTCTCCCCATCGACGATCGCCCAAGCAAATGCCAAAATCGACGGTATTCAGAAGAACAGCTTCTCGACGGCTGAGAAGATCACTCCTTTCAAAGATGTCACTAATTACAACAATTATTACGAGTTTTCGACCGATAAATACGAACCTGCCGGGCTTGCGAAAGACTTCAAGACTCGTCCGTGGACCGTCACCATTGATGGTCTCGTAAAAAAGAAGCAAGTGCTGGACGTTGACAGCATCATCAAGATGGCCTCTCCCGAGGAGCGCATTTATCGCCATCGTTGTGTGGAGGGCTGGTCGATCGTTGTGCCGTGGGTGGGGTTTTCACTGAATGAACTAATCAAGCGCGCCGAGCCTCTAGCCAAAGCACAATTCGTGGAGTTCACTACGCTTTACGCACCCAACCAGATGCCGGGGCAGCGTGTCCCCGTGCTCGATTGGCCATATGTTGAGGGCCTGCGCATGGATGAGGCTATGCACCCGCTCGCGCTGCTTTGTTTCGGCATGTACGGTGAAGTCTTGCCGAATCAGGATGGCGCGCCGCTGCGCATTGTGATTCCGTGGAAGTATGGTTTCAAAAGCGCGAAGGCGATTGTGCGGATCCGTTTTACTGACAAGCAGCCGGTAAATAGCTGGAATAAAGCCGCACCGAACGAGTACGGGTTCTACTCGAACGTGAACCCGAACGTGGATCATCCGCGGTGGAGTCAAGCTAAGGAGCGGCGCCTGGGTGAGTTCTTAAAACGTCCGACGCTCATGTTCAACGGCTACGACCAGGTTGCGAGCCTCTACAGTGGGATGGATCTGAAGAAGAATTTCTGAAAAGCAGTTGTTCCCTCTGTGTGCCTCTGTGTCCTCCGTGGTTGCTTTTACCACAGAGGGCACAGAGGTGCACAGAGTCAAGTTCACAGAATCACGCGTTCATCTCCCACTCGGCGCGTAACCCGCTCCCGATCCAGGTACTCGAGCAATGGGATCGCGTATTTCCGGCTCACTCCCGTCAAGTCTTTGAATCTCGCCACGTTAATCTTGGGAGACTTCGATTTTTCTGCACCAAGTTGTCTTCGCAAGGCCTGCAACGCCTCGCTGTGAAAGACCAGATCGTCCGAAATCTTGATCAGCACTTTATCTCGCAACAGCAGTGTGACCAGTTTTTGCGCCCGCGCCTTGTCAACCTTTAGCCCAGCAAGCACATCATGCAAGGCGGGAACTTTCAGACCCGCCGCCGCAAACGCTTTCTCGATGATCTGTTTCGATTCAGCCTCTTCGTCTTTCATTACCACGCCGCGTCCGGCCAAGCGAACAAACTCTCCAACAATCTCTACCTTTTTCGCATTCGCCAAAGAGTCGAGAGCGTAGCCAAAGACTCCTGGCTCTGCGTCCAGTGCTTCACGAAGAGCTTCCTTGCTCATGCCAGCAACCAGCGGGTTTTGCTGATGGAATTTGGCGAGTTTACTTTCCAGTTCTGATTTCATCGTCTCGATGGCGCTTGAGCCGACTAACAAGTCTCCGATCGAGATGATTGCGCCCTCGGCGATAGAGTTACGCAAATAGTTGTTGATTTGCTCACGGCGCCATCCCGTCTCAGCAACCGCTGCCGTAAGCGGAAGCCCGCGGTCGCCGCGGCGTTCGATCCGCGCTCGCAGGACGGAGGTGGGGTCGCCCGACGCTAAGATCCCGAGGAAGCTGCGCTGAGCGCTCTTGGGAACTCTCCGAAGCGGGGCTGCGTCCAACACTGCTCCCCCGCCGATAGTCACGACCGGAGAAAACTTCCGGATGATGAAACGATCACCCGGCAGCAGCAGGACGGGGTCATTCAGACGCAATTGCGCAAGTGCAGTTTGCCCCGGCCCGATCTGCTTTTCGTCGTAGAGCGTGACGGTGGCAATCGTTTCGGAAGTGTAGGCATGCAGGTGCACCCGTGCGCGGTCCTTAAGCGTAGCCGACGATAGAAGCGAGAGCGATACGTCGAGGCGATTGCTTGAGTGAAAAGTCGCCGGTGGCGCCACCGCCATGCCACGCGCCAGTTGTTCGGTTCCGACTCCGGCCAGGTTCAGCGCGGTGCGTTCGCCAGCCGCTGCCTGTTCTGCGCTTTGGCCGTGGACTTGAATGCCTCGCACCCTCGCGCGTTGCCCGCGAGGAAAAATCTGCAGTTCGTCATCTTTACGAATGGTTCCCGAAATCAAAGTTCCTGTGACGACCGTCCCGAAGCCTTTCATGGTAAAGACCCGATCGATCGGAAGACGCGCGAGCGCGCCCGAGTCTTTCGCGTGAACTTCTGCTGCCGCTCTTATCAACTCCTGCTTGAGCTGATCCAGTCCTGCGCCGGTCAACGAACTTACCGGAATGATGGGCGAACGAGACGTATCAAGAAACGATCCCCGCAGGAAATCTTCGACTTCCAGCCGGACCACCTCCAGAGTTTCGGCGTCGACTTGATCGGATTTGGTTAATACGGTGATGCCCTGGCGAACGGAAAGCAGTCGGCAGATGTCGAAGTGCTCGCGCGTCTGTGGCTTGATCGATTCATCTGCCGCAATAACCAGAAGCACCAAGTCAATCCCGCCGATTCCGGCGAGCATATTGCGCACGAAGCGCTCGTGCCCGGGAACGTCGACAAATCCCAGCCTCAGGTTCTCGCCGTTTTGGCCGGGAAGTTCGAGGTGAGCAAATCCAATGTCGATCGTGATGCCGCGGCGCTTTTCTTCTTCAAGCCGGTCGGCATCAATACCGGTCAAAGCCTTGACTAGCGCGGTTTTGCCATGGTCGATGTGCCCGGCGGTGCCAACGATAACCGACTTCATTAGAAAGGACAGTATAGTCGGAAGAACGCGGCTGATGTGGCGTGTGTCAGTTACCGGCCGCTTGCGTCTTTCTCGACGGGACTTCGCGCGCGCCTAAAAGCGCGTCTTTCAAAGGCCTCTCCGAAGCCTGCCAGAGTTTGATGACTTCGAAAACAATCACTGTCGCGTAGGTGACCGCGATCCAAACACACACGGCCTCGATTGGCAGCCCGGCCCACGCCCCAATAAACAAGCCCATCATTTGTTGCTGCTGGTAACCCCACCAGCCGTAAGGAACGGCCAGGGTCGCCTCCCAAAACAGGCTCACGAGCAGAATAATGAACAGCGTCAGGCTCAAGGCCCGCCAATTGATGACCGGCCGAGCAGAGGGAAAGAAGCTGACCGCCGGGACAATGCCGCCCGCCACGAGAAGAGTGAAATATCCAGGGAAACCCGGACTATGCGAAACGAATTTCTTGTAAGCAATGGCAAGCCCGGTCAGGGCCAATCCCAACACCAAAGATGTCGGATGAAACTGCAACAGCCGCCGGAGCTTTTTCGCTTCCGCCGGATAGTCAGGCACGTTATACGCGAGCAGCCAGTATTCGTCGAGCCAAACGTAAATCAGCAGCACCGCAATGAACCCGGTTAAGTAAAAGACGTACTCCTCAATGGGCACCGGCCCGCCCAAGGCTGGCGCTGGAATTCGCAGAGTGGCGGCGGGGTTCCGGTAAGTAAAAAAGCGATTGGCAAAGAAGTAGTCCAACGCGCAGCCGGCAATAAACAGGACCGAGATTGTGCGCGAGAAGGCTCGCTTAGGAATTTTTATCCCTTCTTGCGGAACGAACCACCATCCGATCACGATGATCGGAATAATGAACAGCAGCAGGCTCACGGTGTATCCGTACGGCGTAGCGTCGGCAGGTGGAGTCTGTGTAGGCGCCGGGATCCGCACGGTGTGCAGGGCGATCCCTGCCGGCACCGCGACCATCGCAAGCATGGCAACGACGAGTAACGCATTATTCTGCGGATCAGAAGAACTACGCGAGGAAGGTCTGGACATAAGAGGCACCTCCCGGAATTTCCGAAAATTCTGCATCACAGTGCCCTTATACCGCAAGCATTATTACTAGAATTGCGGCTCTCCTCGGATCACCGCACAACTCACTCTTTCCTCCATTTCTACAAGATGCGACAATAGAACATCCCATGACCTCTTTAGCCACTCCTGCCATCACAGGAGCTCTCATCCGCCAACACGGTCTTACGCCCGAAGAATATGAAAAGGTCAAGAAACTGCTCGGCGGACGCGAGCCTACGATTACCGAACTCGGCATCTTCAGCGTGATGTGGAGCGAGCACTGCTCATACAAATCCTCTCGAGTGCATTTGAAGCGCTTGCCCACCCGCAGCCGCCACGTGTTGCAGGGACCGGGAGAAAATGCAGGGATCATCGACATCGGCGATGGCTGGGCCTGCGCATTTAAGATCGAGTCGCACAATCATCCATCGTTCATCGAGCCGTTTCAGGGTGCCGCGACCGGAGTAGGTGGAATTCTGCGCGACATCTTCACCATGGGTGCGCGTCCGGTTGCGGTGATGGACTCGCTGCGCTTTGGACCGATTACCGCTGATGTGGGGACGGGGCTTCGCCCCGTCCAGCCGGGTCAGAGACCCGGCTCCACACAAACTGAGATTCACAAGAATCATTCCATCCTCGAAGGCGTGGTCAGCGGGATTGCCTCATACGGCAACTGCTTTGGAGTGCCCAATCTAGGTGGCGAGACAAAGTTCGAGCCTTGCTATTCCGGCAATCCGCTGGTAAATGCGTTCGCTCTCGGCCTGGTGCGCAAGGACCAGATTTTCTACGCGCGAGCTTCCGGCGAAGGCAATCCAGTGATTTACGTCGGCGCCAAAACCGGGCGCGATGGAATTCACGGCGCGACCATGGCGAGCGAAGAATTCAGCGAGGCTTCGGAAGCCAAGCGGCCCAACGTGCAGGTTGGCGACCCCTTTCTCGAGAAATTGCTTCTCGAGGCCTGCCTCGAAGCCATGCAAACCGGTGCGATTGTCGGCATTCAAGATATGGGCGCCGCCGGCCTAACTTGCTCCACCTGCGAAATGGGCGCGCGCGGGCACGTTGGAGTCGAGATCGAGATGGACCGCGTGCCGCAGCGAGAAACCGGCATGAGTGCATACGAAATCATGCTGAGCGAGTCGCAGGAACGCATGCTGCTGGTTGCCCAGAAAGGACGAGAGGAGGAAGTGTTCCGCGTCTTCGAAAAATGGGGGCTCGACGCTGTCGAAGTCGGACGCGTGACCAACGACGGCAAAATGCGTGTGATGGAGCATGGGGAAGTTGTGGCCGAGATTCCCAACGAAGCGCTGACGGATGACGCGCCTTTGTATAAGCGTCCCTTGCAGCGCTGGGAACCGCCGGTCCCGCGCGAGATGCCGGAGCATATCAAGCTGAGTGGATCCGGAGACCTCACGGAGCATCTCAAGCAGCTTCTGGCCAGCCCGAATATTTGCAGCAAGCGCTACATTTGGCAGCAGTACGATTCGATGGTGCAGACCAACACAGTCGAAGGTCCCGGCGCAGGTGATGCCGGCGTCATCCGAATCAAAGGCTCGCAGCGTGGCCTGGCCATGGCGCTCGATGGCAACAGCCGCTGGTGCTATCTCGATCCGCGGCTTGGCGCGATGCACGCTGTCGCCGATGCCGCGCGCAACGTCGCCTGCGCAGGCGCAACCCCCGTAGGCGCGACTAACTGCCTGAACTTCGGCAATCCAGAGAAACCGCACATCATGTGGCAGTTCTCACAGGTAATTGATGGTATGACCAAAGCTTGCGAAGAACTGGACGTTCCCATCACTGGTGGAAACGTCAGTTTTTATAATGAGACTCTAGGCGAGGGGATCTATCCCACTCCCGTTATCGGCATCCTCGGAATACTCGAAGACGTGCACAAGGCCGTG
>Ga0209058_1002866_pt1 | contig 14075 bp, 9 predicted proteins | sample GraSoiAngelo_147_FD_185904 | JGI IMG/M metagenome (GOLD analysis project Ga0209058, IMG submission 185904) | Grasslands soil microbial communities from the Angelo Coastal Reserve, California, USA - 14_1009_05_40cm (SPAdes) (version 2) | ecosystem: Environmental > Terrestrial > Soil > Grasslands ... | reverse complement strand
CGGCCAGGTCCAAACAGGTGCCGCTCAGCGATTGATCGGCGCCCTCAGTGCCCAGCGTCGCGTTGACTGAGGCGCTGGCCGGACCCGAAAGCGCATCGCCACAGTTCCAGTAGTCGGTGACGTCGACCTTGTTCCAGCCGTTGCCGTTGGCCTGCGGGCTCTGGTGGTCGAAGGCGATCGTGGGGGCCGTCTTGTCGAGATTGACGTTGCCATCGATGTGGGACGCGCTGTTGCCGGCCAGGTCCTGGCAGGTCCCCGTCGCGGTCTGACCAGCGCCTTCGGTCGTGATCGTGTGCGAATCCGAGGCCTTAGCTGCGCCCGAAAGCGCGTCCGAGCAGCTCCAGCTCAGCGTCACATCCGTGTTGTTCCAGCCCTTGGCGTTCTTCGACGGAGTCTGGCCCGCGAAGTGGATCACAGGCGGCGTTCGGTCAATGTTGATACCGCGCTTTGTATTGGCGGATGAGTTGCCGGCTATGTCCTGGCAGACTCCTGTCAGCGACTGGTTTGCGCCCGCGCCACTTGCCGTCATCGAAACAGATGCATTGACCGCACCTGACAGGCCATCGGTGCAATTCCAGTAATCCGTGACCTCTGTGTTGTTCCAGCCGTAGACGTTCGCGACCGGATACTGGTTGTCGAACGTGATCCCCGGCGCAGTCTTGTCGATGTTGATCTCAACCTGCGTATCGGTATCCGAGTTGCCGGCGTGGTCGAAGCAGGTCTGAGTCGCCTTCTGGTTCGCCCCTTCGGTGGTAAGCGTCTGCACGAGCGAGCTCGCGACCGGGCCGGAGAGCGCGTCGGTGCAGGACCAGGTCAGGGTCACGTCGGTGTTGTTCCACCCGTTGGAGTTGGCGGCCGGGCTCTGGCCGACGAACGTGATCACCGGATTGGTCAGGTCAATCTTGATGTGACTCTGAGTTTCCGTCGCCGTGTTGCCCGCCAGGTCGGTGCACGTACCGGTCAGCGACTGGTCGGCGCCTTCGCTACCCAGCGTCTCGCTCACCGAGGCACTGGCCGGGCCGGAAAGCGAGTCGGCGCAGTTCCAGTAGTCGCTGATCGCCGTGTTGTTCCAACCGCTGGCGTTGGGGGCCGGGCTCTGGTGGTCGAACGAGATCGTCGGCGCAGTCTTGTCGAGGTTGACGTCGCCGTCGGTGCTGCTGGCGTCGTTGCCCGCCAGGTCCTGGCAGGTCCCCCTCGCCTGCTGGCGCATGCCCTCGGTTGAGATGGTGTGTGAGTCTGCGGCCGCGACCACACCGGACAGCGAATCCGAGCAGTTCCAGCTCAACGTCACGTCGCTCTTGTTCCAGCCGTTGGCGTTCTTGGCCGGGCTCTGGCCGGCGAAGCTGATCGTGGGCGCCGTCTTGTCGATGCTGACGTCACCGTCGGTGTGGCTCGCGCTGCTCCCGGCAACGTCCTTGCACTCCCCGGTGGCTTGCAAATGAGTGCCTTCGCTGCTGATGGTCTGGGATACGGACGAGGTCTCGACGCCGGAAAGCGCATCCGAGCAGGACCAGCCCAGCGTCACGTCGGTGTTGTTCCAGCCCTTGCCGTTCTTCGCCGGGCTCTGCCCCGTGAAGGTGATAGCTGGCGCCGTGGCGTCGTACTTAAAGCTGTACGTGGCGCTGCCCACGTTGCCCGCCGCATCCGTGCAGGTGCCGGTCACCGTCGCGCCGCCCGAGTCCGGGCCGCTGTAGATGACGGCCGAGTCGCAGTTGACGTGGTCGCTCGTCGTGTCGTTGCCCGTGAAAGTGACCGTCAGCGTGTGGTTGTACCAGCCGTTCGAGTCGGGAGAACGGTCGGGTACAGCGATGACATCCGGCGCCGCCTTGTCGATGTTGATCTCAACCTGCGTATCGGTATCCGAGTTGCCGGCGTGGTCGAAGCAGGTCTGAGTCGCCTTCTGGTTCGCCCCTTCGGTGGTAAGCGTCTGCACGAGCGAGCTCGCGACCGGGCCGGAGAGCGCGTCGGTGCAGGACCAGGTCAGGGTCACGTCGGTGTTGTTCCACCCGTTGGAGTTGGCGGCCGGGCTCTGGCCGACGAACGTGATCACCGGATTGGTCAGGTCAATCTTGATGTGACTCTGAGTTTCCGTCGCCGTGTTGCCCGCCAGGTCGGTGCACGTACCGGTCAGCGACTGGTCGGCGCCTTCGCTACCCAGCGTCTCGCTCACCGAGGCACTGGCCGGGCCGGAAAGCGAGTCGGCGCAGTTCCAGTAGTCGCTGATCGCCGTGTTGTTCCAACCGCTGGCGTTGGGCGCCGGGCTCTGGTGGTCGAAGGTGATCGTGGGCGCGGTCTTGTCCAGGTTGACGTCGCCATCGGTCTCGGTCGCGCTGTTGCCGGCCAGGTCTTGGCAACTGCCCGTCGCGTCCTGATGCGCACCCTCGCTCGAAATCAGGTGGGAGTCAGAGGAACTGACGACGCCCGAAAGCCCATCCGCGCACGTCCAGCTCAGGGTCACGTCGGTCTTGTTCCAGCCCTTGGCGTTGGCCGCTGGGCTTTGACCACTGAACGAGATAGTGGGTTTGGTCTTGTCGAGCTTGACGTGGCCATCGGTGCTGCTCGCGCTGTTCCCGGCCAGGTCCTGACAGGTGCCGGTCTCGCTCTGATCCGATCCCTCGCTGGTGATGGTCTTGGACACCGAGGCCGACGCAACGCCCGAGAGCGCATCCGAGCAGTTCCAGCTCAGCGTCACATCGCTGTTGTTCCAGCCCTTGGCGTTCTTGCCCGGATTCTGGCCGACGAAAGTGATCGCCGGCGCGGTCGCGTCGTACTTGAAGCTGTAGGAGCCTGACCCAACGTTGCCCGCTGCGTCGGTGCAGGTCCCTGAGACAGTCGCCGTGCCGGCGTCCGGCCCACCGTACGTCACTGGCTCGTCGCAGACGACGCGGTCACTGGTCGCATCGGTCGCCGAGAAGGTCACTGTAAGGGCGTGGTTGTACCAGCCGTTCGAGTCTGACGCCCGATCCGGTGTCGCGGTGACGATCGGGCCGGACCCGTCGTACTGGAATGTAAATGTCGCCGCACCGACGTTGCCTGCCGCATCGCTACAGTGCCCCATCAGCGCGCCACTCCCCGTATCGGGACCGCTATATGTGACTGGCGCGTCACACACGACGTTGTCGCTTGTTGCGTCGCTGGCGCTGAATGAGACGGTGAGCGCGCCGTTGTACCAGCCGTTTGCGTTGGGTGGACGGCTGGCGCTCGCCGTCACGATCGGAGCAACGGTGTCGAGCATCAGGTGGGTGCTCGCTGTCGCGGGATTACCGGCCGGGTCGCTCGCCGTACAAGACACCAGGTGGTGGCCGTCAATCGTCGTCGACACGTCACCCGACCTCGTGGTGGCCGTCGATCCGGTGTTCGACAGGGAGACGGAGCTGCCGTCTATGGTGCAGGCGAGGGTCGCAACGCCGCCGTCGTCCGTATCCGTGGCTGTGACAGTCACCCGGGCCGGCGACGTCTTGAACCATCCGTTGCTACCGTTCGGAACCTGCGCGAACGTGATGACCGGGCCGGTCGTGTCCACCGTGATGTTCGCCGTCGCCACCGCTGACGAATTTCCAACCGCATCTCGGTACTGAGCGCAGACCGTCTTGGCCCCATCGCCCGCGGTGAGCGTCCACGAGCCGATGGTGAGATCGAAGGTCGGCGTCGGCGTCACCGCTTGGAAGGTGGCACCCGTACAGTCGGAACCGTTCGCGACGCGGTAAGCAGTCACTCCGACGTTGTCGGTCGCGTGCAGATGGAGGCTGACGTTGTTGCCGTTGGTCACAGTGGCGCCTCCGTTGATGGAGACGGTGCCGGACGGTGCCTGAACGTCGGCGGAGACCGTGAGGCTCATCCCGGCGCTATCGGAGTTGAAGTAGTTGCCGTCCGTGTCGGCGAAGTGGACGTGCAGCGTGTACGCGCCGTTCGCGCTCGCCGAGCACGTGAACTGCTGACTCGAGCTCGCGACGACTGAGAAACCGGAGTTGGTCTGCGGTGTGTTCACCGCGACCGACGCGGGGGTGCACGAAAGCGTACCCGGCCCTGTGTCCTTGACCACTGTCGTTCCCCCGGTGACTGCGAACCCGCTCACGCCGGCCGCCGACGACACGGACCAACTCACCGATGTGGTCCCGCTGGTCGGGATTGTTGTGGGTGACAGCGACGCCGTCGTGGATGTGCTCGCGCGGTTGACGGTGACGCTCGTGCATTGAGACTTGGCCTGGTGAACCTGCGGCTCGCCGGCATACGCTGCTCCCACGAAAGGCGTGCCAGCCGGCGGATTTATCGATGCACTGAAGGTGCCGTTGGCGGCCGTAACGGCCGATCCAAGCGACGCTTGCGCGCTGTTGCAGTTGACGTTGGGATACGTCCCCAGAGTGACCGTGGCGCCCGCGATCGGCGCCTTCGTGTCGTCGTCGGTAAGGGTGCCGCTGGCCGTCATCGCGGTCCCCCACGTCGCCGTGGAAGGCGCCACCACGAGCGTGATCACCGTCTTGTCTTGCGGGTCGAACTGGGTGCTGGCCGATACCGCCGAGGTCTCCCCGCGGGCGGTGACCGTATAGAGCCCGCCGAAGGTCGTGTTCAGCACGAACTGGTAGCTGAAGTTCCCGGCGGCGTCGCTGGCGGCGGTCCCCTGGTCGACCACGGCACCCACCGGGTCGACGGTGACCAGGTCGACCGTCTCCGACGGCCCGAACCCGTCGCCCGTCACCGTTACCGTGTCCCCGTTCTGGTAGACGAACAGGTCCGTCTGGATGGTCGCCGCCAGCCCCGCCACGGGGGCAAGGGCCGGCTGGGCGAGGAGCAGGGCGGACGTGACGGCGGTCAATAGCCGCCGCCACACCCTCCCCTTGTTCCCAGCCGTGTCTGGACACGCTCCGCGAGGCTGCCGGTCCATCGCTTTGTGTGGTCGGACCTTACCGCTCCGTTAAGCGGCGGGCTATAGGGTCTTTCGTCCCATGGTCCGTTGCGCCCAGCGCGCGCGTTGACGCGGCACGCAACCGGTGATAGGTTCCCGCACCAGGTAGCCGTCGGTTTCACCCAGGGGAGGGGAAGCATTGGAAACCGCACACGAAGCTGATGTCCGCGACCTGGAGAAATTCGGCTACAAGCAGGAGCTTCGCCGGGCGCTGGGCGTCTACTCCAGCTTTGCCGTGGCCTTCTCGTACATCTCGCCGAGCACCGGCATCTTCACTCTGTTCATCCTCGGCCTGTTTCTCGCCGGGCCCTTCTTTTACTGGAGCTGGCCCATCGTCGTCGTCGGCCAGCTGATCATCGCCTTCAACTTCGCCGAGGTCAGCTCCCACTTCCCCGTGGCCGGGTCTGTCTACCAGTGGACCAAGTACCTGGCCGGAAGGACCTACTCCTGGTTCACGGGCTGGATCTACCTCTTCGCTGGGATCCTGACCGTGGCCGCGGTTGTCGCCACCGTGCCCCTCGTCCTGATTCCGCTGCTCAACAACCTGGGCATGAACATCGGCACCGATCCCGACACCCTCCGCAACGTCGCGGCCCTGGTGCTGCTGAGCACCACGCTGTTGAGCATCTTCGGCGTCCGCCTGGTCGCGATCGTCAACAACACGGGTGTCGTGTTCGAGATCCTGGGCATGGTCGTCTTCGCCCTGGTCCTCATCCTCTTCTATCACCACCAATCGCCGGCCGTGTTCACGGACACCAGCTACCTCGGGACCAGCAATCAGGCAGGCACGTTCCTGGCCGCGATGTTCATGTCCCTGTTCGTGATCTACGGATTCGACACGGCGAGCACTCTGGCTGAAGAGACGAAGAACCCGCGCCGCGAAGCGCCGCGGGCGGTGATCTGGGCGGTGATCGGAGCGGCCGTCATCGGCGCGATCTTCCTTTTCGCGGTCATCATCGCCATCCCTGGCGACATGTCGAAGTTCGTTGCCGACACCGCCGCCGGCAAGTACCCCTTCCCTCTGGTGACGATCATCGAGCAGAACTTCCCGGGCTGGGCCGCCAACCTCTACCTCTTCGTCGTCTTCGCGGCCATCTATGTGTGCTGCCTCGCCATCCAGACCTCGACCATCCGTCTCGCGTTCGGCATGGCGCGGGATGGCAAGCTGCCGTTCGGCCGCCAGTTCAACAAGGTCAACCCGACCCTGCACACCCCGGTGGGCACGTGCATCGTGGTCGGCGTCCTGGCCGGACTTCCCCTGCTCTACTACTCCGGCGCGGGACTGATCGCGATCGGCGCGACGGGCATGATCTACCTCTCCTACATCCTCGCCAACGTCGCCATCCTTCGCGCCCGGCTGAGCGGCTGGCCGAAAGACCAGGCTCCGTTCAAGCTCGGCCAGTGGGGATTGTGGGTCAACATCCTCGGCCTCGTCTACGGCGTCGCGATGGAGATCAACTTCCTGTGGCCTCGTGACCTGAGCGTCGGCAACCAGAACCCGGCGGTCAAGGTCCTGCCCAACATCCCCAACCTCGGCCCGATCGGCGAGATCCCCCTGTTCGAGTTCACGCTCGTGGTCATCGTCATCGTCGGCTTCGTGTACTGGTGGTTCGCGCAGCGCAAGGCGGCGGCGATCGAACCCGTGACGGCTAAAGCGCCGGCGTAAGCACCACCTCGTGAGGACTCACGCGCGCGCCGTCGTCATCGGCGGGGGTGTCGGCGGCGCGTCCATCCTCTACTGGCTCGCGCGCCTCGGCTGGAGCGACACGGTCCTCGTCGAGCGCGCGCGCGTGACCAGCGGCTCGACCTTTCATTCCGCAGGCCTGGTCGGCCAGCTGCGCGGCTCGCTGAGCCTGACTCAGATGATGATGAACTCCGTCGCCCTCTACCGGACTCTGAGGGACGAGGTCGGGCTCGAGACCGGGTGGCACGAGGTCGGCTCACTGCGCCTCGCCTCCAGCCAGGAGCGGATGGAGGAACTGACGCGCCAGGCGGCATGGGCGAAGACCTTCGGCCTGCCGCTCGAGCTCATCTCCGCGCAGGACGCGCAGAAGATGTTCCCGCCGATGGCCACCGAAGGGGTGCTCGGCGCCGCGTTTCTCCCGACCGACGGCTACATCGACCCAAGCCAGCTCACGTTCGCGCTCCTCGAGGGTGCGAAGCGGCGTGGCGCGGAGGTGTGCGAGGACACGCGCGTGAGCAGCATCGAGGTGCGGGACGGCCGCGTGCGCAAGGCCGTCACCGACAAGGGGGATGTCGAGACGGAGCTCATCGTCGACGCCGGCGGCATGTTCGCGCCCGAGATCGCACGCATGGTGGGCGTGAACGTGCCGCTGATCCCGTTCGCCCACGAGTACCTGATCACGCGCCCGTCCGGCCTGCCGCGCGACATGCCCACGATGCGCGACCCCTCCCTGCTCGTCTACTACCGGCCGGAGTCGGGCGGGCTGGTCATGGGGGGCTACGAGCGCAACCCGAAACCGTGGGGCCTGGACGGCATCCCGAGCGACTTCAACGGCCGCCTCCTCGAGCCGGACTGGGAGCGGTTCGAGCCGCTGATGGACAACGCCATCGTCCGCACCCCCTCGTTGAAGGATGCCGAGGTGGTCCGCCTCGTCAACGGCCCCGAGGCCTTCACCCCCGACAACGAGTTCATCCTCGGGCCCAGCGAGGTGCGCGGGTTCTGGGTCGCCGCCGGCTTCTGCGCCCACGGGCTGGCCGGCGCGGGCGGGATGGGCCGGCTCGTGGCTGAGTGGATCGCCGAGGGCAAGCCCAGCCTCGACGTCTGGGAGATGGACTCCCGGCGCTTCGGCCGCGCCTACTTCAGCCGCGACTACACCCTAGCCCGCACGTACGAGGTCTACTCGACCTACTACGACGTCAAGTACCCCGGCCACGAGCGCACGGCCGGCCGGCCGCTGCGCGTCTCCCCGCTCTACTCCCGGCTGAAGGACCTGGGCGCGGCGTTTGGGGAGAAGTCGGGCTGGGAGCGTGCCAACTGGTTCGAGCCCAATGGCACGCACGGCGACGTGTCGCTGCGCCCACACGGCTGGGCGGGACGCCTGTGGTCGCCGGCGATCGGCGTGGAGCACCAGGCCTGCCGCGACTCAGCGGCCATCTTCGACTTCACGTCATTCGCCAAGATCGAGGTCCGCGGCCGCGGCGCCGCGGAGTTCCTCGAGAGCCTCGCCGACAACCGAGTCGCGCGCGCGGTCGGCGCCCTGACCTACACGCAGATGCTCAACGAGGACGGCGGCATCGAGTGCGACTTCACCGTCACGCGCCTGGGGGAGGACCGGTTCCGGATCATCACCGGCACCGCGTTCGGCATGCACGACTACTCGTGGATCCGAGACCACGCACCGGACGGCGGATCGGTCGAGGTGGAGGACGTGACCTCCGCGTACGCGTGCGTCGGGCTGTGGGGCCCCGATGCGCGCGACATCCTGGAGAAGACGACCCCGGCCGACATCAGCAACGCCGCCTTCCCGTTCATGACCGCGCGCGAGATCGCGATCGGCACGGTGCCCTGCCTGGCTCTTCGAGTGACGTACGTGGGCGAGCTCGGCTGGGAGCTGTACTGCCCCAGCGAGTACGGGCTGCGGCTGTGGGACACCATCCGCGAGGCCGGCCACGGCCGCGGGCTCAGGCCCGGTGGCTACAAGGCGGTCGACTCCCTGCGTCTCGAGAAGGGCTACCGCGTGTGGGGTGCGGACATCACGCCCGACACGGACCCGTACCAGGCCGGCCTCGGGTTCTGCGTCAAGCTCGACAAGGGCGAGTTCATCGGCCGCGCGGCGCTGCTGCGCAAGCGCGAGTCGCCGGCGGATACCCGTCTTGTGTGCCTCGTGCTCGACGAGCCGCGCCGCGTGGTGCTCGGGTCAGAGCCCGTGCGCATCGAGGGCGAGGTGGTCGGCCGCGTGACCAGTGGAGGCTACGGCTACACGTTGGGGCAGTCGATCGCGTACGCATACATCCCGTCCACGTGCCCGATCGACACTCCGGTCGATGTCGACATCTTCGGCACGTGGGTCCGCGGCCGGGTCGCGAAGGAGCCGCTGTACGACCCCGCCGGCGCCCGGGTCCGAAGCTGAGCGGATGGGGAGTAAGCTCGGCTCGGTCTCTAGGCCAGGGGGTCAGAAATGAGTCTCATCTGGGGCGGCTTCGCGGTCCTTTTGGTCGGAGTGCTCATGAATTGGATCGGATGGCTAATCCATAAGCGCCGCCCGGAGCGGCTGGCGGCTTCGTTCTCCGACTGGTTCCTGAAGACGCTTCGACATGAGTTTCGTTGGCTGACCGGTCCAAACGTTGATTTTGGAAGGCGCCTCGCGGCGCTTGGCAACATCGTCGCTGCCATGGGCATCCTCATCTTTTTGGCGGGCATCCAGTCGGTGGCGACCGGAACGGCTACGAACAGCGTCGCGTCCCCGACCTAGGCCTCACGGATTCCCTGGCAGCACGCAAGGCTCCATTGGCCCGAGTGCCGGCAAAGGGCGGTATGCAGAGACGAATTTCCCCGCGAGCGCCGGCAGTCGTTGGACCGCCCGAGCGATGAGCTTTGGCCGCGATACACGTCTAATAGAGCAATGAGCGTCGTTAGGTGCCACCAAGCGATCTCGCTCGACGGCTTCAGCGCGGGACCGAACCAGAGCCTCGAGAACCCGCTCGGCGAGGGCGGCGAGCGCCTGCACGAGTGGATGTTCGAGACCGCCGCCTGGGCCAGGATGCAGGGCCTGCCGGCGGGGCGGCCCGAGACGCCTGACTCCGCGATCGTGGACGAGATAGCGTCGGACCCAAACGTCGGCGCCTACATCATGGGCCGCAACATGTTCGGCGGCGGCCACGGCAGGTGGGACGAGAGCTGGAAGGGCTGGTGGGGCGAGAACCCGCCATACCATCGACCGGTCTTCGTGCTCACCCATGAGCCACGCGCCCCGGTGCCGATGCAGGGCGGCACCACGTTCTTCTTCGTGACGGACGGGGTCGCTTCAGCGCTGCGGCAGGCGCAAGCAGCGGCCGGCGACCGGGACGTGCACGTCGCCGGCGGCGCCCACACGATCCAGCAGTTCCTGCGCGAGGGCATGCTGGACGAGCTCTACCTGCACATCGCGCCGATCCTGCTCGGCGCGGGCGAGCGCCTTCTCGAGAACGTCGGCGAGCCTCAGATGACGCCGGTCACAGTGGTCGCCTCGCCGCGGGTAACCCACATCAGGTATCGCATCGACCACTAGACTCGGGCCGTGTTCACCGGCGCCAGGTACGCCCGCAGCGGCGACGTAAACATCGCGTACCAGGTCGTGGGCGACGGCCCGATCGACCTCGTGCTGGTGCTCGGCTGGGTCTCCCACCTCGCCTACGTCTGGGAGCTCCCCGCGATGGCGGCGTTCCTCAACCGCCTCGCCTCGTTCTCCCGCCTCATCCTCTTCGACAAGCGCGGCTGCGGCATGTCCGACCGCGTCCACCCTCTGCCGACGCTCGAGCAGCGCATGGACGACGTCCGCGCGGTGCTCGACGCGGTCGGTTCGAAGAAGGCCGCGGTTATGGGCATCTCCGAGGGCGGCGTGATGTCGTGCCTTTTCGCCGCGACCTACCCCGAGCGGACGCTGGGGATCATCATCGACGGCAGCTACCCCTCGGCACTGGCCCGGCCAGGCTACCCATGGGGCGCCACGCGCGAGCAGTACGAGCAAAGTCTTCAGCGCGCCCGCGATACATGGGGCAGGGTCATCGCCATGGACCGCTACTGCCCAAGCCAGGTCGACAACCCAGAGGTCGCGCGCTGGTGGGCGACCTTCACCCAGATGAGCGCCAGCCCCGGCGACGCGGTCGACCTTCTGGGCATGAACAACCTCATCGACATCCGCGACGCACTGCCGGCGATCAAAGTGCCCGCGCTGATCATCCACGCCACAGGGGACCGGATCGCCCCGATCGAGGCGGGTCGTTATTTCGCCGAGCACATCCCTGGAGCGAAGTACCTGGAGCTCGACTCCATCGACCACTGGCCGTACTTTGGCGACGCCGAGCTCGTTCTCGGCGAGATCCAGGAGTTCCTCACCGGCGTGCGCACCGCGCCGGCGCCGGACACGATGCTGGCCACCGTCCTGTGCACCGAAGTCGCGCAGGCCGGGGCGCATGCCGTCTGGCTCGGCGACCGGCGCTGGCACCAGCTCGTCGACAGCCACCACGCGGTGGTGAGGAAAGCGCTCTCGCGATATCACGGCCGCGAGATCGAGGCCGGCGAGCGCGGCATCACCGCGGTCTTCGACGGCACCGCGCGGGCGATCCGCTGCGCCCTCGACGTGCGCGACGAGCTGCTCCACCTCGGCCTGCGGATCCGCGCCGGCGTCCATGCGGGCGAGTGCGAGATCGCGGATGGGCGTCCGCGCGGCGTGGCCCTCCGCGTCGCCTCGAGCGTGATGGAGGTAGCGCAGCCGGGCGAGGTCGTGGTCTCGGGCACGGTCAAGGACCTAGTAGTCGGGTCAGGCATCGAGTTCTCGGACCGTGGTGTGCGTGTGTTCACCGGCATCCCCGGTTCATGGAGCCTTTTTGCTGCTGGGCCCGAGCAAAGCATCGAGGCCGCGGAACCCATTCGCGCGGTGGTCGGTGTCGACCTGAGCCGCCGCGAGCGCGAGGTCGCTCAGCTCGTCGCGCGCGGCCTGAGCAACCGCGAGATCGCCGAGCGCCTGTACCTCTCGGAGCGGACCATCGACAACCACGTCCACCACATCCTCGACAAGCTGGGGTTCGACTCTCGTGTGCAGGTCGCGACCTGGCTCACGAAAAATGAGCACCTGAACTGAGCACCGCCTGAGCCTTCTCCCGGATGTGGGGGCGGCGAAAGCCAAATAGCTTCGTCGCATCACATATCGAGGAGGTTCGTCATGGCCCGTTTCATGGTCGAGCGCTCCTTCCCCGACGGTCTCGAGATTCCGCTGACCGAGGAAGGAGCGAAAGCGTGTCTGTCGGTGGTCGGCACCAACGCCGAGCTTGGTGTCACCTGGGTGCACTCGTACGTCACCGAGGACCACAGCAAGACGTTCTGCGTCTACGACGCGCCCAGCCCGGACGCGATCCGTAAGGCCGCCAAGCTCAACCAGCTGCCGGCGGACAGGATCACCGCGGTCAGCGTCCTCGATCCCTACTTCTACCGATGAGGAGGACAGCCATGTTGAGGTGGCTCACGAGATTTGCGATCGCCGGCCTCGCGGTCGGCGCGCTGACCACTCCGGCGGCGCTGGCCTCGAACGGTGACGACGAGAGCGCCGTCGCCGGCGTGCGCCTCGCCACTGCTCCATTCCACGACCTGGACAAGGCCGTAGCCGCGCACTACGGGCCGCTGCTCGCGTGCTTCGACCTGCCCGGCGTGGGCGGGATGGGGCAGCACTACGTCGACACGTCACGCCTCGACGCGACCATCGAGGCCAACCGGCCCGAGGCGCTGGTCTACGAGGTCGACTCCAACCGCCTACAGCTCGTCGCCGTGGAGTACATCGTGCCGTGGTCGGCGTGGGTGGCCACGACTCCGCCGCAGCTCTTCGGGAAGTCGTTCACCAGCGTGACGTCGCTCCACCTCTGGGCGCTGCACGCGTGGCTCTGGCGGCCCAACCCGGACGGAATGTTCGCGAACTACAACCCGAACGTGAAGCTCTGCCCGGGCCACTAGTCCGAAGCCCGCGAGTGCCGGTGCTCGCGGGCTTCCCCTCGGGGGAAGGCCGCCGTCGCCGGCGGTCGCGGCTTAAGCCGAGGCTCTCAGCAGCCCACCCAGCCGAACAGCTGCTGAACCTTGATCCGGTCGAGCCCGCGGACGATCGCGTGGTTGCCCACCCTCAGCATCGGCACGCGCTCGCCGTCGACCTGCTCCCACTCCCGCATCGCGCGATCGTCGCGGTTGACCAGGCGGAACTGAAAGTCGACGCCCATCTCGCGCAGAAGCTCGGCCATCGCGCGAGACTCGTCGCACTCGTCCGACCCGTAGAGAACGGCCTCTCCGTCAACCATCGTCAATGTGGTAACGAGAAGCTAGGCCTTTTTCCGCGATAGGAGGGATCAATTGTTTTGATCCCATCGATAGACCTATCCGATCGCGTGCATGTGCCGGGCGAAGTCGGGATCGGCCACGGTCGACTCCATGCGTCCGAAATGCTTCATCGCGTACCCCCTGAAGTCGAAGTCGAGGTCTGAGATTCCCGACTGCAGCACCCCCCACATCGCCTCCCGGAAGTCGGACATGAAGCGCATCAGGCGCAGCGACGCCAGGTCGGCAGTGCGCCCCTCGCCGAAGTAGGCCTCGAGCAGCCGCCGGTCGTCCTCGACCGAGAACTCGTGGTTCACGGAGAAGTTCGCCAGGTCGAAGAACCTGTCCCCCATCCCCGCGTACTCCCAGTCGACGATCCGGATCGACCCGTCGTCCAGGAAGTTCGCGTTCAGGAGGTCGTTGTGACAGGGCACCTCAGGCTGTGGACCCCGCACGTCGCGGATGCGCTCCGCGACCTCGCGCGCGCGGGCGAACGGCTCGGGGATCTCCACCCCGTGCGCGACGGCCAGGGAGCGATAGCCGTCGACCACCGCCCAGGCATCGAACCGTCCGCGTATCGGCGCCGACGAGTGAAACGACCGCAGCGCGTCGGCGACCCGTCCCAGCACCTCCGGACGGCGCATGTCCTCCAGCGAGATCGGGCGGCCGGGGATGAACCGGGCGACGAGCCACCCTTCCTCGGGCACGAAGGCCACGACCTCGGGCCCGACACCGACCTCGAACGCCCGCCGCCCCGCGGCGTACTCGACCGCCCGGTCGATCCCCAGCAGAGAGGTCTTCGCCCCGCCCATGCGCAGCACGTACTCGGAGCCTTCGACGGAGACCTTGTAGTTGCGGTTGGTGATGCCGCCGCCGAGCTCCTCGAACACCGCGCCGCGGCCCGGCCACAGCCGTTCCACCGCGGTCGAAGCCCCTTCCACAAGCCCCGGATCGTAGCCCCTAAGATGGCCGCGTGAGCGCCACCCGCGCGACCGAGACCGACTTCGCGGCGCTGCGCACGAAGTACATCCCCCGCGGCATCACCAGCGCCCACCCCATCACCGCCGCGCGGGCCAAGGGCTCGGAGCTCTGGGACGTCGACGGCAGGCGCTACGTCGACTTCGCCGGCGGCATCGGGGTCATGAACGTCGGCCA
>Ga0209058_1002865_pt1 | contig 14076 bp, 13 predicted proteins | sample GraSoiAngelo_147_FD_185904 | JGI IMG/M metagenome (GOLD analysis project Ga0209058, IMG submission 185904) | Grasslands soil microbial communities from the Angelo Coastal Reserve, California, USA - 14_1009_05_40cm (SPAdes) (version 2) | ecosystem: Environmental > Terrestrial > Soil > Grasslands ... | reverse complement strand
ATCCGACGGTCCCGCGCGGCTCGCACCGTCCCGCGCTCGCTCCGTGGCCGTTCCGGACCTACTCCTCTCGGTCGTCGCCGTGAGGGCGGGAGTGTAGCACGGGGTCAGGGTCGCTCGGCCACCGCCGAGTAGATGGCGCCCAGGAACCGGCTCGGGACGCGGCCGATCTCCTGGACGTTCTGCAGCCCGGCGTCCGCGGCGATGGCCGGGAAGCGATGCGCCGAAATTGGATGGGGCACCCAGGGATTGCCGCGATCGGCGTCGTATTCCACGACGACGACGCGACCGCCTGGTCGCACGAACTCGGCGGCTCGCCGGAGGACGGAGGCGGGGTCGGTCACGAAGTGGAGGCTGTTTGCCGCGAGCATCCCGTCGAACGGCCCGGTTGGCAGCTCGTCGCGGAAGTCCGCGACGACAGCGTCGAGCCTGGTCGTCGGGAAGCGCCTCGGTAACTCGGCGGTGACGCGCCGGAGCGCCGAGGCATTCCGGTCGACGGCGACGATCTCGCCACCGGCGCCGAGCAGGTCGGCAAGCGCCAACGTGAACGCCCCCTCCCCTGCCCCGAGCTCCAGCCACCGCGGCCCGGCGCCCACGACGCCGGCACGTATCAGCCCGACGTGGTCGCGATGATCCATCGGGGGCGAGCCTATCCGGTCCGTCGTCGCCAGGCGAAGAGGCGGGTGGCGCCAACGTCCGTCCAGACGAGCCCGGGCTCCTCGGGCGGCGGGACGCCGTTGACGAGGGCGTCCACCCACCCTCGCGAGGAACCAGGGAACGCCCGCGCGAACACCTCCGGGTAACGAGCGACAAGAGCTCGATTGCGGGCGGTCGCGCGCACGACCCAGACGAGGCCCGTGGTCGCGTCCGTGCCCCATCGGGCGACGGCGAGGTCGGCCAGCTCGGCCGGTTTTCGCGTGCTCGATCGGACCGCCGCACCGATGTCACCGATGACGTTCCAACACTCGACGTGGATCAACCGGCGCTCGGCGGGCGCCGCCAGCCCGACGTCCGCGGACCGCCACGGCTCGGCCGGCTCGGTGGCCAGCTCGAACGAGCCGGCGTAGCTCGCCCGCCGCCCAGCCGGAGGACGAGCTCCTGCATCGCGAGATGGCCGGCATCTGCGGTCTCGCCGAGCGGGTCGCGCTGGATCGAGATGTGGATCGGGCGACCGACCGCCAGACCCAATCGCTGCCACGCGTCGATCGACACCGCACCGCCGAGTCCGAGCTCGATCCGGGACACGACGCCTCGCCCAATCCCGGCCCGGTCGCCCGCCTGCGCCTGCGTGAGGTGACGCCTTACCCGGCCCTCGCGGAGGTCGCCGCCCGCCCGCGTCAGTTCCTCTCGAGAGCGCCTGGCCGCTTCCGGGGCGAGGTTCGGCCGTCTGACTCGTGCCATGCGTACCACATGGTCGTTGTCGGTCCTTCACCGGCGCTTACCCGGGCGTTGTTGTGGCTAGGCGCGGCCGGAGCCCATGGCGCGTGCAGCGAGCCGTCCATCCGGCGAGTTGCGTCGGTCGGCGGGAGCTTGGGCGAGCGATGCCTGGCTTACGCGCATGGCGTGCGCACAGGGTGCCTGAGGCTGAGGTGCCGCGTGGCTAGCGGGAGGCGCCACGAGCGCGCCCCGAGCCGACTACGCGCTTTCGCCTCTCGCGGCCAGCCACTCCTCGTAGTTCGTCTCGTCGACGCCCTTGTCGACCTCGGTCTTCGTCAACAGGAGCGGGAGGCGGCCGGCGCGGATCGTCTCCTCGGTGATGATGCATTTCCGGACGTCGGAACGTTCCGGGATGTCGTACATCACCTCGAGGAGCGCCTCCTCGACGATCGAGCGCAGCGCCCGCGCCCCGGTCTTCCGCTCGAGCGCGAGCTCGGCCGCGGCCCGCAGCGCCGGGTCGGTGAAGACGAGCTCCACCTTGTCGAGGCCGAGGAACTTCTGGAACTGCCGGGTCACCGCGTTCTTCGGCTCGGTCAGGACGCGGACGAGGTCCTCGGAGGTCAGCGCCGTCAGCGTGACGATCACCGGTAGCCGCCCGATGAACTCCGGGATCAGCCCGAACTTCAGGAGGTCCTCCGGCATCAGCCGCTCGAGGATCTTGGACCGCTCGGTCTTGGAGACGCCGGTGTCGGACCCGAACCCGATCGATCGCCGCCCGACCCGCTCCTCGACGATCTTCTCGAGGCCGTCGAAGGCGCCGCCGCAGACGAACAGCACGTTCGTGGTGTCGATCTGGATGAAGTCCTGGTGGGGGTGCTTCCGACCGCCCTGCGGCGGGACGTTGGCGATCGTCCCCTCGAGGATCTTCAGCAGCGCCTGCTGGACACCTTCGCCCGACACGTCGCGGGTGATGGACGGGTTGTCGGCCTTGCGCGCGATCTTGTCGATCTCGTCGATGTAGATGATCCCGCGCTGGGCCCGGGCGACGTCGAAGTCGGCCGCCTGGATCAGCCGCAGCAGGATGTTCTCGACGTCCTCGCCGACGTAGCCGGCCTCGGTCAGGGACGTGGCGTCGGCGATGCAGAACGGCACGTCGAGCACGCGCGCGAGCGTCTGGGCCAGGAGCGTCTTGCCGGAGCCGGTCGGGCCGACGAGCAGGACGTTCGACTTCTGGAGCTCGACCTCGTCGACGGCGTGGCCGGCGTTGACCCGCTTGTAGTGGTTGTAGACGGCGACCGACAGGACCTTCTTGGCCCGCTCCTGGCTGATGACGTACTGGTCTAGGGCGAACTTGATCTGGCGGGGGTTGGGGAGCTTGGCGACCGCCGGCTTGGCCTTCGGCGCCTCGAGCATCTCCTCTTCGATGATCTCCTGGCAGAGGTTGATGCACTCGTCGCAGATGTAGACGCCCTGGCCGGCGATGAGCTTCCGGACCTGCTCCTGGCTCTTGCCGCAGAAGGAGCAGCGGTACGGAACCTTCGGACCCTTTGACGTGCCGCTGGTGGTCACCGAGATCGAGAGCTCCCTACTTCGCCTTCTTGTCGTCCAGCTTGATGGCTTCCTCTTCCGTCGCGGGGTTGGGGACGGAGCTCCCCTCACCCCCGCTCAGGCCGAGGTCATGTGCCCGGGCGATCAGCGAATCCCCGGTGGCGGTGTAGACGTAATCGATGATGCCATAGTCCTTCGCCGCCTCGGGAGACATGAAAAAGTCCCGTTGCGTGTCCTGGCTCACCTTGTCCAGAGGCTGCTTCGTGTGCTTGGCGAGGATCTCGTGGTTGCGCTGAACGAGGAACTCCCATTCCTTCATCTGGATCATCGCGTCCGGCGCCGGACCGCGGAAACCGCCTGAGCCCTGGTGGATCATGATCCGGCCGTTCGGCAGAGCGTAGCGCTTGCCCTCCGCTCCGGCTGCGAGCAGGACTGCCGCCATCGACGCCGCCATGCCGATGCAGATCGTCGCGACTGGCGCCCGGACGTACTGCATCGTGTCGTAGATGGCGAGGCCGCTCGTGACGACGCCACCGGGAGAGTTGATGTAGAGGCTGATGTCCTTCTCCGGATCCTCGGAGTCGAGGAACAGGAGCTGGGCGATGATCAGGTTCGCGACGTGGTCCTCGATCTGGTCGCCGAGGAAGATGATCCGCTCCCGCAGCAGTCGCGAGTAGATGTCGTAGGCGCGCTCGCCACGGCTGCTGGATTCGATGACCATCGGTACGAGCATCTGGGTCTCCCGGGTTGCGGTGGCTCTTCGCGTTGCGATGGCTCTTCGCGAGCCGACTGGATGAGGCTGTTGGACGGTCAGCCGGCGCGGGCCGGCGCTGGGCTGTCGGCGTGCTCCATGACGGTTCCCGGATCCGTGGCGTCGATCGCGGCGACCGACCGGGCCTGGTCCTCGTCGACGCCCTCGGCGGGCCCGTCCTCGATGTGAGGGATCGAGGGGTGGTCCGGATGGGCGGCCAGCCACTCGTCAACGAGCCGCTCGACGACCCGGCTCCGGCGAAGGGTTGACCGGATGTAGTTCCGACCGCGCTCGCTCTCGAAGTACCGGATCAGCTTCTGGTCGCCGGCATATCGCTCGCGGGCCCTGGCGACCTCCGCGGCGACGTCGGCGTCGGAGATCTCCAGACCCTCGACCTCGGCGATCTTGCTGAGGACGAGGAGGACGCGAACCCGCTTCTCGGCGTCCGGCCGGAAGTCGGCGTGGAGCTCCTCGTGGCTCTTGCCCGAGACCTTGCTGTAGGCCTCGTCGCTGATCCCCTGCCGGGCGAGCGCGCCACGGAACTCGTCGTGCATGACCTCGACCTCTTGCTCGACGAGGACGTCGGGCAGCTCGATCGTCGAGTTCGCGACCGCGTACTCGATGATCCGGTCGGAGAACTCGTGGCGGGCCTTGTCGAGCGCGTTCCGCTCGAGCCGCTTGCGAACCTCTGTCCGGAGCGTGGCCAGGTCCGCGAAGTCACCCATGGACCGGGCGAAGTCGTCGTCGGCGTCCGGCAGGATCTTCTCGCGGAGCTCGCGCAGCTCCACCTCGAAGTGGGCCTTCTGCCCGGCCAGCGCCTCGTCGCCGTAGTCGGCCGGAAACGTGATGTCGAAGCCCTTCGCCTCGCCGACCTTCAGGCCGACGAGCTCGTCCTCGAAGCCGGGGATCAGGCGGTCCTCGCCGATGATCAGCGGCATCCGCTCCGCCGAGCCGCCCTCGAACGGTGCGCCGTCGCGGGTCCCCTCGTATTTGATCACCGCGTAGTCGCCCTTCCGGGCGACACGGTCTTCGACCGGCGACAGCGTCGCGTTCTGGTCGCGCAGCTCCTCGATCACCTTGTCGACCCTGCCGTCGTCGATCGTCTCGATCGACGGATTGAAGGTGAAGGTCCGATAGTCGCCGAGCTTGACGTCGGGGCGGATCGGGACGGTCGCCTTGAAGATCAGCGGCTTGCCCTCGACCGCCTGGACGATCTCGACGTTGGCGTTGGTGAGGGGCAGGATCTCCTTCTCGATCAGCGCGTCGCGATAGCTCGCCTGGACGAGCCGGTCGACGGCCTCGTCGAGGACGGCGCCCTGGCCGAGGACGGCTTCGAGCACTCCCCGGGGAGCCTTTCCGGGACGGAAGCCGGGGACGCGAGTTCGACGGGAGAGGGCCCGGGTGGCCTCACCGACCGCGGAGGTCAGCCGCTCGGCCGGGACCTCCACTTCGACGACGACCGTGCTCTTCGGAGCCGGCCGGGTGGTGATCTGCATCGCCCGGAAGTCTAGCCGAGGCGACCGGCCAAGGCGGCCGCCCTCGCATATCCTCCGACCGTGCGGACGGGTCGACGACTCCTCGTGCCGGTTCTCATCACCGCCGTCGTCTGGGCCGCGATCCTGGCTGGTTTCACCGTGCTGATCCTGGATCAGCACGACTGGACGACCGTGGCCCTGATCGGCGCACTGTGGCTGACGTCGGTGGTCGTCTACGGCTGGTTCTTCAATCGCGATGCGCGCTTCGAGCGCGACCTGGTTGCGGTGCTCGTGCTCGCCGCCCTCGCGATCGCGGTCGCAGGGACGTGGAACTTGCTGATCTATGAGCCGCGTTTCCCCGCAACAGCGCCGAGAACCGGACCGACCTGAACGGTGGGGGCGATCGGCGCAGGGCCGCCGACGCGGCCGGCCCCCGATTGCGACGAGCCGGCACCTCGGCGCCTTGATCGCGCTCGCTGATCATGTCGGCCTGCTTCGCGCTCGGCCATGCTCTCGGACGACCGGACAGATGGCACTCCGGTTGGCTGGCCGCGCCCGATTGGATCGTGTTCGATCAACCACGTCGATATCAGCCAGCGAGGCCGGGCGTTCCGGACAGTGTGGGAAACTTCCGGCGGGCGAGTGGCGGAATGGCAGACGCGCCGGCCTTAGGAGCCGGTGTCGCGTGAGCGACGTGGAGGTTCGACCCCTCTCTCGCCTACCACAGGCGGTTCTCGCGGTCCCCCCTCGCTCAGGCGGCGCCGCAGAGCGCCGGCAAACGCTCGGACGAGCTAGAGACCCGCGTCGCCAGGAGCGCCCGGCTTTCCGCCGCGCCGCCGCTCACGGATGCGGCGCAGCTGCTCGTCGAAAGCGGGCTGATTCGGATCGAGCATCCGCTCGGCGATCTGGCGTCCGCTGCGCATCGCGATCGGGCGTAGGGCGGTGATCGCGAGACCCGTCACGGCCGCGATGACGCCCTCCTTCTTGCGCTCCTTCTGGCGATCGTCGAGGTACTTCGCGAACTCCCGCTCGAGCGTGCCGCGGACCGCCTTGCCGTCGCTGCCGAGCTTGCGAAGGGTCTTCTCGACCTCCTTCGGCAGCAGCTCGGATGGCAGGTCCTCGTCCTTGCCGGTCACGGCCCGCCTCGCCCGGCGGAAGAGCCGTTTCGGGCCGCCCAGGGCGAGGAACGCGCCGCCGGCCGCGACCCCGGCGGCCTTGGCCGGGTTGGCCTTGACCTTGGACGGGATGTCGACCGCCGCGCGGCCGGCCGCCTCCAGACGGTCGACCTCGTCCCCGAGGTCGGTCCGGGCGGCTACGACGGCCGCTTCAGCGGCATCCGTTCGCGTGCCCACTCGATCGTCTCCTTCGTGACCTCGATCGTCCGGTTCGGCCAGAACCGGTCCTTGAGCTTGTCGGTGTCGAACCCGCCGCCGGCGAGCGACGCACCCATGAGCGCGATCCAGGCGATCAGGCCGGTCGCGACACCGATCGCGGCGCCGACGCGCGGACCGGGCGCCGCGGCGGTCAGGAAGCCGAGCCCGAGGCCGGCGACCGCGCCGGCCAGCAGGCTGCCCAACGCGCCCGCTCCCATCCCCGCGGCCAGGCCGACGACCAGGCCGACGACCGCCCCGAGCGCAGCCAGGACCAGGACACCCACCACGAGCGGCCGCGAATCGGCGGCGAGGTTGCCCGCGACGGAATCGGCGAGGAGCGTCCAGCCGCGGTTCGTGACGTCCAGGCCGAAGATCACGCCGACGGCGATCCCGATCACGGCCGCGATCAGGAACGACCGGCTGACGTGGCCGTTCACGCTCGGACCGAGCGCGATGATGACCGAGACCAGGGCAACAGCACCGAGGAGCAGGAGCCCGAGCAGGATCCCCCAGCCGATCGAGCCGAAGGCCCATTCACCGAGCCACAGCGGGACGCCCACGCCGACGAGCAGCGCAGCGAAGATGCCGGCGCCCACGGCCACACCGGCGAGGACGGCGGCCTGCTTGATCGCGTCGCCGATGTCGGCGAACTCGGCCCTGGCCAGCTCGACGTGAGCCCCGACGAGGCGCCTCGCCGCGTCGCGGGTGGCCCCCACCTGGTCGCCGAGACCCGGCGCGGGCTCGGCCCGGGGCGGTACCGCGCCGGGTGGGCCGCCGACCGCGCCGTCGGGCGCCGGGGGTGGGAACTTCGGGTCGTCCAGGGCTGGGCTCCCGTGAGATCGTGCGCTGGGCTCGGATCGTCGCCTGGGGAACCCGGGAATGATAGCGCCCTGCTCAGGCTCGGCCCCTTGCAGGAGCCCGGTCGTTCGTCGCTCCGGTGTGACGGAAGGAGCGGCAGAAAGGCTACGCGGCGAGGCCGAACGCTCGGCGCCCCAGCCGATCGGCTGCGTCGAAGAAGCCGTAGGCCCGCCGGAAGGCGGGATCGGCCGGGTCGGGTCGGCGGCCGGATGCGGTCCGCCACAGCGACCGCTCCAGCTCTTCAAGCCGGTCCGACAGCTCCGCCGGCCCTCGTGGGACCGCGATATCGGCGTACGTCCGGCGACCCGACGGATAGCGGACGTCGTCGTCGGCGATCCGCGGCAGCATCGCCAGGACGACCCGGGCGTGGGCCAGCGCGGCCAGGCTCCACGGCTCGGCGAGCCGGAGGGCCGCCGGTCGTCGCGCGTCGTGGCTCGCCAGGACGAGCTCGGCGGCCGCTTCTGCTTCGGCAGCCCGCCGCTCCGCGTCGGTCGACGGGCCCTCGACGCGGATCGCGGCCACGCGTCCGAGGAGGTAGCGGAGCTCGTCGATGCCCGCGGCATCGGAACGCAGCCAGCCCACGAACCCGGCCTGGACGCTCTCGACGTGTGGCAGGGTGCGATCGGCCAGGTAGGCAGCTCCGCCGGCCGGAAGCTGGCCATGGCCGATCGCGGCGTCGAGCAGCTCCCGCGTTCGCTTCGCCAGCCCCAGCCAGCGATCGAACTCCGAGAAGCCGCTTCGTTCGATGTCGCTCATCGGCACCTCAGCCGCGGATGTTGACGAGGCCAGCATCCGTGTCCGGACATTCGGCCGTGCGCCACCGTGGCGGCACGGTGCGAAGGTTCCATGACACCCGAGCCGATGGTACCCACCTTCTGACGCGCGGAACGCCGGATCGCTGCGCTAGGCTGCCGGGGTGGCCGCTCGCTCGACCCCGCGCCCGACCCGGCGCCAGCCCCCTGGTCGCGTCAAGAGACCGATCCTGACCGCCGAGCTGCTGAGCATCGGCTCGGAGCTCACGGTCGGCGAGACCCGGGATACCAACGCCGGCGACCTGGCCCGGACGCTGACGTCGCTCGGGATCGCCGTCCGTCGGATCCAGGCCCTGCCCGACGATCTGGACACCGTCCGTTCTGCCATCCGCGACGCCGTCGACCGCGTCGATCTCGTCGTCTCGACCGGCGGCCTCGGCCCGACGCCGGACGACCTGACCCGCGAGGCGATCGCCACCTCGGTCGGCGAGACACCGGTCGTCGACCCGGGTCTGGAGCGGTGGCTGCGCGAGCTGTGGGCGCGGCGCGGGCTGCCCTTCCCGGCAATGAACCTGAAGCAGGCGTGGCTCCTGCCCTCCGCGACGGCGCTGCCCAACCCGAATGGCACGGCGCCTGGGTGGTGGGTGGAGCGCGCCGACGGCGGGCTGATCGTCGCCTTGCCCGGCCCACCGCGGGAGATGACCCCGATGTGGACCGGCCACGTCGTGCCGCGTCTCCGCCAGCGCGGGTCGGGAACCGATGTCGCCAGCCGGACCCTGCGGCTCGCGGGCATCGGTGAGTCGCAGGTCGCCGACCTCCTCGGGGAGGGGCTCCTCCGGGCGGCCGACCCGGTCGTCGCGACCTACGCCCGCGCGGACGCCGTCGATGTCCGCGTCTCCGCCCGTGGCCGCGCGGATGATGGATCGACAGCGAAGGAGCGCGTCGCAGCCGCGGCGGACCGCGTTTCGGCGGTACTCGGTGAGCATGTCTGGGCCGAAGGGGCGACGACCTGGTCAGAGGCGATCGAGGCGGCGCTGGCTGGCGTCGGGGGATCGCTGGCCGTGGTCGAGGTCGGAACCGGTGGATCGCTGGCCGCGCTGCTCGGCGACCGTGATTGGCTGACGTTCACCGAGGCGCTCGCGTCGACGACCGCGACCGGGCGCGCTCACGCGACCCCTGCGGCGCTCGAGCATCTCGCGCGGCGTGGTCGCGAGCTCGGCGAGGCGACGCATGGGCTGAGCGTCCGGGCCAGGCCGCGCGGCGCGGACACGGCCGTGTCAGTGGTCGTAGTCGGACCCGACTGGGTTCACCGCGAGCGGCGGATCGTGTTCCTCGGCGGCTCGAACGGCCGGACCCGAGCGGCGCTCGCGGCGGCGCACATCGCTCTGTCGGCGCTCCGCGACCGGAACGGCCGCGGCACGCTCAGCGATGCGCCGCGTGGAGGAGCCCGTCGAGATTCAGGACGACGATCCGATCGCGCTCGAGCCGGATCAGGCCGTCATCCGTGAACATCCCCAGCAGCTTGTTCACGCTCTGGCGGGTGCAGCCGATCATCGCCGCCAGGTCGCCCTGGGTCAGCGGGCCCGCCAGCCGGATCGACCCGTCGGGCTGGGGCGTCGCGCCGCTCTCGTTGGCGAGCCGTGCCAGCCGCGAGGCGAGCCGGCCGGTGATGTCGAGGAAGTGGAGCTCCTCCACGTGGTGCGTCAGCCGCCGGACCTCGGCGGCCATCGTCGCCAGCAGCGCGTCGCGCATGACCGGCTCGGTGGCGATCAGGTCGCGGAAGCGGTCGCGCGGCAGCACGTACGTCTCGGTGGCCTCGATCGCGATCGCGGTCGCCGACCGCGGAGCTCCGTCGAGCAGCGCGAGCTCGCCGAAGAAGTCGCCCGGCCGGAGCGTCGCCAGGATCGCCTCGTCGCCGCTGTCGGCCGGCAGGGTGATCTTGATCGAGCCGGACATGACGATGAACAGCGCGTCGCCGGGGTCGCCGACATGGAAGACGGTCTCGCCGCGCCGGAACCGTCGGATCCGCATCCCCCGGCTCAGGTTCGAGAGGCCCTCTTCGTCGAGGCCGCCGAACACCGGGATGGCGGCGAGGGCGTCGCTCATCGATCGGATATCGACCATGGCCGGGATCGTACCGCGCCGACGACCATCGAATCTCGGTGTCTCCCAAATTTCGGGACAGCCGGCGATTGGCCGTCCGCGGCGATGTCGGCCGCCGGACAGGCGCCACGTGCGCGGTCGACTCGACGGCGGTCGCGGACTTTGCGACCATCCGCGGATGCCGATCGACGTCGGACCGATTGCGTACGCCTGAAGGCACCGGATGGCTGAGGGCCCCATGCGGTTGACCGTCATCGGGAGCGGCACCTCCCAGCCGCAGGCGGAGACGCCTGCATCGGGGCTGCTTGTCGAGAGCGACTCGACGGCCCTCCTCGTCGACTGCGGCCAGGGCGTGGTCCGCGAGCTCCTCGCCGTTCGGGATCCACGCGACCTCGACGCGATCGTCATCGGCCACATGCACGCCGACCACTACATCGACCTGGTGTCGCTGCGCTACCTCCTGCCCTGGGAGGGCGTGGCCGGTGCCCACGTGCCGGTCCTGCTGCCGCCGGGCGGCAAGGCCCGCCTCGACGCGCTCGCCACCGCCATCAGCGAGCGCCCGAACTTCTTCGACGACGCGTACTCGCTCCTCGAGTACGACCCGGCCCACCGACTCCACGTCGGCGACCTGACGATCACCTTCGTCCAGGGCCGTCACTACGTCCCGGCGTGGGGCTGCGTGATCACGGACGAGGCCGGCGCGCGGATCGCGATCTCCGGCGACACCGGCCCGAACGAGGCGTTCGTCACTGCCGCACGGGGCGCGGACGTCGTGGTCGCCGAGGCGACCCTGACGAGCGCCGAGTTCGACGATCCGCGGCGCGGGCACCTCACCCCCGAGGAGGCGCTCGACATGGCTGATCGCGCCGAGGCCGGGCAGATCGTCCTCGTCCATTTCCGGGCCGAGCTCCGCGATCGGGTCGACGGGGTGTGCGCGAAGCGACCGGGCGCCGTGGCCGGGAGCCCCGGGCTGCGGGTGGAGGTCGTGGCCGCCCACCGCTGGACCGATGCCGTGGCACCGGCCACTGCGCCGACACTCGCGAAGGCGCCGCTGAACTAGCCGCGGGCACGACGCTGCGGGTCGACGCGAGCGGTCAGCCGACCAGGGCCGTCCCTCTCGTCTCGGCCGCGCGGTGCCACAGCCGTGCGGCCGCTTCCGTGTCCCGCTCCAGCGCGGCCGCCGTCTCGATGTAGCCCGCGGCCTCGGCCGAGGCTCCCACGCTCTCCGCCTGCTCCGCGGCCCGAAGGAGCAGCGGGATCGCCCGTTCCGCGTCTCCCGCGGCCGCCCGGTGCCGGGCGATCGTCGCGACCGGGCCGTCCGGCTGGCGAGCCTCGATCCGGTCGGCCACGCGCGTGTGGAGCGTCATCCGGTCCGAGGCGAGGAGGCTCCGGTACGCGGCATCGTGAATCAGCGGGTGACGGAACCGCCAGCCGCCGCGGGCGTCGACCGGCAGGATCATCGCCGCCTCCGCCAAACGTTCGTACAGCGACGGCCCGACTGCCTCGCCGAGAACGTCCTCGACGATCGCTTCGCGGAAGGTCATGCCGATGACCGAACCGACGCGGAGGACGGTCCGGCCCATCGGCGTCAGGGCATCGATCCGGCCACCGAGGAGCGCCCGGAGCGTGACGGGAACCTCGGCGCCGGATGCGCCGCTGATGGCGAGCCGGCCATCGGTCCCGACTGCGCCCTCGTCCACGATCGCCCGGACCGTCTCGCCGATGAACAGTGGGTTGCCGCCGGTCCGGAGGTGCAGCCGGCGGGCGTCGTCGGAGTGGACGGCGGCACCGGCGACGGCGGCCGCCAGCTCGCCTGTCTCCGACTCGTCGAGACCACCGAGCGAGACCCGCACGACGTCCGCGCGCTCCAGGGCTGGATGGACCGGGCCGGACGGGCGGCTCCCGACCAGGGCGATGAGCGGCCGGCTCCGGGCGACCTCGACGAGCTCCTCGAAGATCCCGGCACTCGACGGATCGAGCCAATGGAGATCGTCGACGACGATGACCCGCGGCCCATCGAGATCGAGGAGGTGCTCGACATAGCCATGCGCCAGCGAGCGCACCGCCGCGGCGACGTCCGCCGGGTCGGGCGGGACCAGGGAAGCCTCGGCTTCCCAGCCGGAGAACGCCGCATCGCGGGCGATCGCGGCGATGGCTCCCGTCCAGCGGACCACGTCGTGCGGATCCACGTCCGAGGTCAGGATGAGGCGCCGGATGAACGAGCCCGAGTCCGTTCCGTGCTCGTCGGCGATCGTCTGGGCGAGCGAGCGGCCAAAGCGGTACGGGTCGCCGGCGCCGTACGACACGTTGTCGACCCACGTCCAGGCCAGCCCTGCTCGCCGTGCGTCACCCTCGAGGTCCGCGAGCAGCCGCGACTTGCCGATCCCTGCATCACCCTCGACGAACGCGATGCCGCCTTGACCGTCGGCCGCGAGCCGGGTCAGCAATCCGGTGAGCTTGGCGCGCTCGGCCCGCCGGCCGATGAACCGGCCGGCTGGCGGGCGCCACGGCTGGAAGCCGGCATCGCCGATCAGTCGCACAAGCCGGACGGGCTTGCGCTGGCCGCGCAGGACGCGCTCACCGAGGTCCTCGACGTCGAGCTCCTTCCGGGCCGCCCGGCGGGTCGCCTCGTCCAGGAGGATCTCGCCCGGCGCGGCTTCACCCTGGATCCGGGCGGCGGTCGTCACGGCGGGTCCCGTGAGCGACCAATCGAGCGAGCCGGAGACGTCGCGAGGCGCCGCGACGACCTCGCCCGTGGCGAGGCCGATCCGGACCTGGAGCGCCTCGCCCGCCGGGTCCTCGAGGTGAGCCAGACCAGCCCGGATCGCGAGCGCGCAGTGGGTCGCCCGAAGCGCGTCGTCGTCATGGGCGACCGGCCAGCCGAACACGGCGAAGACCGCGTCGCCAATGAATTTCTCGCGCGTGCCGTCGTAGCGCTCGATCGCGTCGACCATCGCGACCAGGGCGGCGTTGACGCGCCGCCGGACCTCCTCCGGATCATGCTCCGCGACCAGTCGGACGTAGTCGACGAGGTCCGCGAAGAGCGCGGTCACGATCCGGCGATCCCCGGCCGACCCCGCGGCGGCCGAATCCGGTGGGCGACCGTCGCGGCCGGCGCGCGGACGACGCGGCCGGACCGCCTGGTCGGGACCGAGTTCGCCTGACCTTGGCGAGCCGCGCGGCTGCACCCGAGCGCCGCACTGCTCGCAGAATCGAGCCGCTGCGCCGACCGTGGCTCCGCACGCTCGACAGCGCACCGAAGCGCCTCCCTCCACGTTCTGGGCCATCGATGCGGGTGGCCCGGCCGCCGAGTCTACCCCGATGCGACTCGTCGTTCGAGAGGCGGGCCGTCCGTGGCGGCCGAGCTAGCTGATCGAGAGAAGCGGCTGCTGATCGGCTGCTGCGGCGCGGACGCTCATCCGGGCGGCGACGGCCCCGGCGACGGAGGTCAGGGCCCGTGCGGCGGGGCCGGGCTCGCGCTGGGCGACTGCCGGGACCCCGACATCACCGCCCTGCCGGACCGTGACGTCGAGCGGGACACCGCCGAGGAAGTCGAGGCCATGGGTCTGGCAGAACCGTTCGCCACCGCCGCGGCCGAAGATCTCCGTCAGCTCGCCGCAGTGCGGGCAGGCGAAGGCGGTCATGTTCTCGACGAGTCCGAGGATCGGCACCGATAGCCGCTTGAACATCGCCAGCGCCTTTCCGACGTCGCTCAGTGCGACCTCCTGCGGCGTCGTCACGAGGACCGCGCCGCCGAGCGGCACGGACTGTGCCAGCGTCAGCTGCGCGTCGGACGTGCCGGGCGGCAGGTCGACGACGAGGTAGTCGAGGTCGCCCCACTC
>Ga0209058_1002860_pt1 | contig 14083 bp, 17 predicted proteins | sample GraSoiAngelo_147_FD_185904 | JGI IMG/M metagenome (GOLD analysis project Ga0209058, IMG submission 185904) | Grasslands soil microbial communities from the Angelo Coastal Reserve, California, USA - 14_1009_05_40cm (SPAdes) (version 2) | ecosystem: Environmental > Terrestrial > Soil > Grasslands ... | reverse complement strand
GGATCGGACTTTGCGGCGAGGTGAGGAAGGCCATCGAATATGCGCCGATTGCGAAGAAGGCGGCGTAGCCCAGGTCGAGCAGGCCGGCGAAGCCGACGACGACGTTCAGGCCGAGCGCGAGGATGATGAAGAGCGCGATCGGCACGGCCTTCGCCTCCCACCCAAGACCGAGGAACCCATCGATGATCGGGAAGGCGAGCGCCAGCGCGATCCCGCCGGCGGTGACCCAGACACGCCGCTCGCGCGCCTTACCTGTCGTTGTGTACCACCAGCCGAGGGTCGAGCGCTTCATGCCCGATCCCCCAGAGCCTGGCCGAGCAAACCCGTCGGCTTGAAGACCAGGATGATCACGAGTAGCGAGAAGACCCCGACGTTCTCCCACTGGCCCCCGAAATACGTGACCGTAAGCGCGCTCAGCAGACCGAGCACGAAGCCGCCGAGCGCCGCGCCGCTCACGTTTCCGATGCCGCCGAGGACGGCCGCGGTGAACGCCTTGAGTCCGGCGTCGAAGCCGAGCGTGAAAACGGTGTTGTTGTTGTAGAGGCCATACATCAGCGAGGCCGCGCCCGCCAGCAGGCCGCCGAGCAGGAACGTGAACGAGATGACGCGGTTCACGTCGATGCCCATCTGCAGCGACATCTCCGTGTCCTGCGCCACCGCGCGCATCGCCTTGCCCATCCGGGTATTCCGGATGACCCACGCAAGGGCAAGCATCAAGGGGATCGCGAGAGCGAGGACGAAGAGATCCTTGAAGGTGAACCGGACGAGCGTGTGAAGCCCGAAGAGTTGGCTGATGAAGTCGTACTGGGGAAGAAGATCCGGGAACCGTCGGGGCGTCGGCCCCTGCCAGAAGAGGCCGATGTTCACGAAGATGAAGGAGACGCCGATGGCCGAGATGAGCGGCGCGAGCCGGGGCGCGCGACGCAAAGGCCGGTACGCGATCCGCTCGGCGAGCACGTTCAGCAGACCGCAGAAGATCATCGCGGCGAGGAGCGCGAGACCGAGCGCCCACCAGGGCGTGCTCGTGACGCCCACCTCGGTGCCGAAGCCGAGCAGCGTGAGCGTCGTGAGGCAGGCGAACGTCCCGAGCATGAAAAGGTCGCCGTGGGCGAAGTTGATGAGCTCGATGATCCCGTAGACCAGGGTGTAGCCAAGCGCGATGAGCGCGATGAACGCGCCGTTCGTGATACCGATGACGATCGCCGCGAGGAACAGGTCTATGGCCTTCCCTCCAGAGACCGAATCGGGGCGAGAACCGGACCCCCGTCCGGTTACCCGCCCCGATTCTGCACTAACTCGATCAGGCCGCTACTTGACCGCCAGCTCCTTCTCGAAGACCCATGCGCCGCCCTTTCCCACAGAGCCGGAGAACTGCGTCAGGGTGGTGTCGCCGTTGGCGTCGAACGACCACTTGCCGAGCACGCCCTCGTAGTCCTTCGTGCCCATCACGTTCGCGAGGACCGTCGCGCGGTCGTCCGCTTTGTCGCCTGCCTTGGCGATCGCGGCGAGGACGACCTTGGCCGCCTCGTAGCCATAGATGGCGTACGCGTTCGGGCTCTTGTTCTGGTACTTGGCGTCGTACGCCTTGAGCCAGTCGGCCGACTTGCCGGTGTACTTCTCCGGCGGAACGCCACCGAAGGTCGAGTACACGCCGTCGCCTGCCGGACCGGCCTGCTTCAGGAACTCCGAGCAGTTGATGCCGTCCGGGCCCATGAACTTGATATTCGGAGCCACGGCCTTGAGGTCCTTCGCCAGGACCGCCGGGTTGTTGTCGACGATGCCGCCGTAGTAGACGAAGTCGGCACCGCTGTCCTTGATCTTGTTCGCGAGCGCCCGGTAGTTGTCGGCCTTCTGCGCGCCCTCGTAGCCCTTCTCGGTCAGGCCGATCTCCTTCGCCTTCGCGCGGAAGACGTCGGCGATGCCTTTTCCGTAGAGCTCGGTGTCGTGAATGATGTAGACGTTCTTCCCGCCGAGGTCTTTGGTCCAGACGGCGCCGACCGCGCCCTGGAGGTCGTCGGCCGGGACCACACGCGCGTAGTTGCGCTTGCCGTTCGGGTAATAGGTGTTGGGCTCGTTCGCCTCACCCTTGCCTGGCTTGGTGAGACCCGGGTATGTATTCGCCGGTGAGACCATCACGAGGCCCGCCTGGTTGAGGAGCGGGATCGAGACCTTCGCCGCGCCGGAGTTGTACGTCCCAATGTAGGCGACGACCGACTTGTCGTTGATCGCCTTGCGCGCGTTCTCGGCCTCCTGCGCCGCGTCCCACGAGCCCTTGGCCGCGGTCGCGTCGTCGAGCGCTTCGAACTGGACGGTGACGTTGTTGATCTTTGTGTCGGCGATCGCCATCTGGATCGAGTTGACGATTTCGACCGTCTGCGTCCTCGACGCTCCGGTCATCGGCAAGCTCGACAAGATCTTGACCGTCTTCGCGGTCGTGGCCCCGCCGCCACCGCCACCGCCGCCGCCGCACGCGCCGACGACCAGCGCGAGCGCGGAGATGGCCGCAGCTGCGGACAACCAACGCTTCTGCATGCACGCCCTCCCAACTGCTCTCTCGGTCCGGGCGGGACCGCCCCGAAGGCCTTCCCCATGCGCCGGTGGCCGGATTGAAGAAGTGTGCGTGCGGTTGCGCCGGGCGTCAACGAAGCGGTGCCGGGACGCTTGCTACGCTCGGATGACGGTCCGCTCTGCTACCGCTGCTGTCGTCGCCGCGTTCATCGCCGTGTCCTGCACGGCGACGCCTCCGGTCGCGCAGTCGCGACAGCCCCGCAGCACGTTCGCGCCTTCGGGAGCGCCGAGCGGTCTGACCGGAGGTCGCGTCCTATTCAGTAAGGCCGGGCTGGATCTGTGGTCGAGCCTGCCCGACGGGAGCGGCCGCAGCGCCGTCACGCTGGACGGTTCTTCCGGCGGGTATGTGAGCGGGCGCTGGTCGCCGGATGCCTCCCAGATCGCCGCCGAGCGATCGATGGCCGGCGAGGGCGGCACGGCGCTCTATCTATTGCGCGCGGGGCGCACTCCCGAGCGTCTTACCCGCACCGACACGTTCCTCGACGGCTACGTCTGGTCGCCTGATGGCCGGTACGTCGCATATGGAGAGGTGATATCGGGGGCGACCGCCGCGGCAGGTGGGCTCACGCTCGTCGGCGCGGTCGGCAACGTGCACCTCTACGACACGCAAACGTCGACCGACATGATCGTCGGTCCCGGGACCCATCCGGCGTTCTCGCCCGACGGCACGCACCTCGGTTACGCGCACCTTTCGGGCGCGATCGCCGCGGCGGACCTGACGGTGCTGGCGCGCGGGAGGCCCGACAACCTCCCGACGCAGATGCTGGTCAACCTCGGCGATCTCACGCGCGTTTCCACAGCGATCGCCCCGCGTGGCATGGGCCTCATCGGGGGACCGCAGTACTCGTCCGACGGAAAGCTCATCGCATACGCCGCGATCGAGAACGGGCCGGTGCTCGAGGCCGAGCAGATCGTCTACGTGCAGGAGGCGGTGCCGAGCGCGCCGCTCAAGCTCTACGCCCTTGGCAGGACGGGCGCGCTCCATCACGTCGCCGACCTACGCTGGTCACCGACCGCTCCGGTGCTCGCGTATTCGATCATCAACGCGCAGCCCCACCACCATTGGCTCTACGCGATCGACGCGTCAACCGGCGATCGCCGCGAGCTCTTCGACTCGCAACAGCACTTCCTCGATTTCACCTGGTCGCCGGATGGAAAGCTGATCCTTCTCCAGATGGACGACGGAGATGCGTGGCTCTACTTCCGGCCGGATCGTCCCGGGCCTATCGGCAGCGTCACACCGGGCGGGTGGCGGCCGGAGTGGTGCTCCTGCGCGTCGCGGACCTAGTCGCTCAGGCGGCCTGATCGCGAAGCTCGAGCTCGGTCATCCGGATCTTCGCCTCGCGGGTGACGCTGCCGAGCTCGAGGCGGCGGGAGAGCTGCGACAGCACGAAGCAGATGACGAAGTAGATGGTCGCCACGATGAGCAAGACCTCGATCGGGTTGAAGAACTGCGTGTAGATCGTCCGTCCCTGGCGTAGGAGATCGAAGACGCCGATCGTGCCGACCAGCGACGTGTCTTTGATGACCGTCGTGAGCTGACCCATCATCGCCGGGACCATCAGCCGGAGCGCCTGTGGCAGGACAACGAAGCGCATGGTCTGCGGGTAGGAAAGCCCGAGCGCCCGTGATGCCTCGGTCTGGCCCCGCGGAAGAGTGAGGATCCCCGCGCGGATGATCTCCGCGAGGACGGCGCTCGTGTAGAGCGAGAGTCCCAGCACACCGGCCCAGAAGCGCGGGAGCTCGAAGTCGGCGCCGAAGATCGGCCGGAAGAGGCTCGAGCCCTTGATCCCGAAGTAGACGATGAGCAGGAGCACCGGGAGGGCGCGGATGGCCTCGACGTACGCCGTCGCTGGCCAGCGGATCCACCGCCGTGACGAGAGCCGGCCGAGCGCGAAGGCCAGGCCGACAGGGAAGGACAGGACGACCGAGACGACCGAAAGCGCGAGGGTCTGCACGAGCCCATCGCCGAAGAACCGCCAGATCGCCGGATCGGCGAACATGCCCCAGGTATCCGGTCGCATCAGCGCACCACCAGGAGCCGGCGCTCGAGCCCGTTCACGACCAGACCGAGCGGAATGGTGAGCGCGAGGTAGAGGAGCGTCGCGGTCAGGAAAGCCTCCCCGGCCCGAAAGGTGCGCGACTCGACGATCTCCGCGGCGAAGAGCAGGTCGGTCACGCCGATCGTCGAAGCGAGCGAGGTGTTCTTGACCAGTGCGATCGCGATATTGCCCAGCGGCGGGATCACCGCGCGGAATGTCTGCGGTAGCTGGACCTCGCGCAGGGTCTGCGCGTAGGAGAGCCCGAGCGAGCGGGCCGCCTCGATCTGCCCGCGATCCACGCCGAGCAAACCGCCCCGCACCACCTCGGCGACATAGGCGCCGTGATAGAGCGCCATGCCCACGAACGCCGCGCGGAAGATGTTGTCGAAGGTGTCGCTGGCGAAGCGAAGCCCGAGGAGCGGAAGCCCGAGGAACAGGAAGAAGAGCTGCACCACGAGCGGCGTGTTGCGGAAGAACTCGACGTACGCGGCGCCGACCCAGCGGACCGGTGCGATGGGCGAGACGCGCATGAGGGCCACGGCGGTACCGAGCACCAGCGCGCCGATAAGCCCGAGTCCTGAGAGCTGGACGGTCAGCCAGAGCCCGCCGAAGAAGAGGTCGGGGAACTCGAAGGCGATCGCGCCGGGCATCAGCTGGCACACCGAGAACGGGGGCCGGCCGCCGGCCGACCCCCGCTCGCGTTTCGCGTCACGCCGGCAGCGCTAGCCCTTCGGTGCCGTTTTCTTGTCGCCGGAGACCGGGGTGATGTGCTTCTCGTATAGCTTGCCCCAGGTCCCGTCCTTGATCGCCGCGGCGAGCCAGGTGTTGAGGAAGGCCACGAACCCATTGCGGTCGCTGTTCTCGTTCTTCTTGATCCCGATGCCATACGGCTCATCGGAAAAGTACTTGCCGACGATCTTCGTGTTCGGGTCCTGCTTCACGAGGCCAAACAGGATGGTCTCGTCGGTCGAGACGGCGTCCGCTTGTCCCTGCTGCAGCGCCAGCAGACACGCAGGGTAACTGTCGAGGAGGAGCGCCTTCGCCGCCGGCTGGGCCTTCGTCACGTTCTGCTCGCTGGTCGATCCGCGCTGCGCGCAGAAGGTCTTGCCGCCGAGGTCCACGACCTCCTTGATCTGATCGTTGGTCTTCTTCACGAGGATGCGCTGGCCGGTGGAGAAGTAGACGTCCGAGAAGTCGATCTGCTTCTTCCGATCCTCGTTGATGGTGAAGGTCTTGATGATGACGTCGGCCTTGTTGTCGGTCAGCGATGGGATGCGCGTCGCCGACGTGACCGGCACCCACTCGATGAAGCTGTCGGGATCGCCTTGCGTCCCGAATATCGCCTTCGCGATCTCACGGCCGATGTCCGTGTCGAACCCTTCCCACTTGCTGTTCGTGGGGTTCTTCACGCTGAAGGGCGGGTTGTCCTCCTGCGTGCCGACCCGAAGCTTCCCCTTCACCTGGATCGAGTACATGAAGGTCTGGACCTCGAACTTCGGCCTCGTCGCCGCCGACGCCGCCGGACTCGATGTCCCGGCGGTCCCGCCTGTGCCCGCTCCGCCGCAGGCCCCCGCCAGGAACGCGATGGCAAGACCGAACGCGACTGCTCGCGCCATGCCTCTCATCTGCGCACTCCCTCCTTGCCCCTAATGCCGGATGACCTTGCTGAGGAACTGCCTCGCGCGTTCCTCCTTCGGCGAGACGAAGAAGTCCGCGGTCGGCGTGTCCTCAATGATGCGTCCCTCGTCCATGAAGACCACCCGGTCGGACGCCTCGCGCGCGAAGCCTAGCTCGTGGCTCACCACGAGCATGGTCATGCCCTCTTTCGCGAGCTGCCGCATTACATCGAGCACTTCGCGGATCATCTCCGCGTCGAGCGCGCTCGTGGGCTCGTCGAAGAGCATGACCTTCGGCTCCATGGCGAGGGCTCGCGCGATCGCGACGCGCTGCTGCTGACCGCCCGAGAGGCGCGCCGGGTGGACATCCGCTTTTTCGGGGATCCCGACCTTCGCGAGGAGCGCGAGGGCGCGCTCGCGAGCTTCCTTCGTCGGGATGCCATGGACCTTCGTTGGCGCGAGCATGACGTTCTCGGCTGCGGTGAGGTGGGGGAACAGGTTGAACGACTGAAAGACCATGCCCACGCGCTTGCGGAGGCGGTTCACGTCGGTGTTGATCTCGTGGACCGCGATCCCATCGACGACGAGGGTCCCGCTCTCGATCGGCTCGAGCCGGTTGATCGTCCGCAGGAGCGTGCTTTTGCCGGAGCCGGATGGACCGATGATCACGAGCACCTCGCCTTCGCGGACAGCGAGGGTGATACCGCGAAGCACGTGCAGCAAACCGAAATGCTTGTGGACGTCGCGGAACTCAATCATCGGGTGCTCCATCATGGCGGAGATGGCCGCCGTCGCGACGTTCTTCAGTGGGCACCCGGTCCGGATCGGCGGTGCCGCCGTGGCGGTCCTCGTGCTCGCCGGTGTGGCCTGGTATCTCGGGTCGCCGCTCTTCGTCCGCACCTATACGAACGAAGCGCTTCCCGCGCCGACCACGTCTGGTGCGACGACACAACCGACGGCCGCCGTCAGCGCCACCTCCGCTCCGGCCGGTCCGCGTGTCCTCGCCACGGGTGAGCTTGGCTACGTGGACTCGATCCACAACGGTACGGGCCCGGTGCGGATCGTCGACATCGGCGGTCAGCGGTTCGTCCGCTTCGAGGACGTCGCCATCACCAACGCGCCGGACGTCCATGTCTATCTCTCGCGCGAGACCGGCGGGAAGTGGGCCGAGACAACGAGTCTCTATCTGGGTCCGCTCAAGGCGACCAACGGCTCCTTCAACTACGAACTCCCTGCCGGGACCGACGTCGCGCCGTACAAGAGCGTGGTCGTGTGGTGTCGCGCCTTCCGCGTACTCATCACCTGGGCCGACCTCACCTAGCGTCGGCTCGTGCCCGCCCAAAAGAAAGCCAAACCTCGCGCGCCCAAGCCGCCCGATCCGGCGCTGCGAGCGCGGGCACGGAAGGTCCTCGCTAGGCTCGCTAAGGCCAACCCCGACTGGGGTCCAACTCTGTTGTTCTCGAGCCCGCTCGAGCTGCTCGTGGCGACGATCCTCGCTGCTCAGGCGCAGGACGAGCGGATCAACCAAGTCACCCGGACGCTGTTTCAGAAATACCGGACTCCGGCCGACTACGCGTCTGCGCCGGCGGGCGTTCTCGAGCAGGACATCAAAGCGACCGGCTTCTTCAACCAGAAGGCAAAAGCGCTCCGCGCGATGTCGCGCGGGCTCCTCGAGGAGTTCGACGGGGAGGTCCCCTCCGACATGGAAGGCCTCACCCGGCTCCATGGCGTGGGTCGCAAGACGGCGTCGATCGTGCTCGGAGCCGCTTTCGGGGTCCCCGCGGTGGCTGTAGACCGTCACGTGGCCCGGGTCGCCGACCGGTTGCGGCTCTCCCGCGCGGCCGGATCGATCGAGGAGAGCCTCCAAGCGCTCTACCCGAAAAAGGACTGGATCAAGGCGACGTGGTCCTTCGTCCTGCATGGCCGTCGCATCTGCCGGCCCACGCCGCTCTGCCCGATCTGTCCGGTCAACGACCTCTGTCCGTATCCGAAGAAGACGAAGGTGTTGCCCGCGGCGCTGCGATCCAGCCAAGCAGCGCTGCCACCAGGAGCAACGAGGCGTCACCAGCGATGATCCAAAGGCCCTCCGTGATCCCGCCCTCGACGGGCTCGAGCGGAGCGGGCGCGAGACCGAACGCTTCGATTACCACGTAGCCCGCGCCTACGAGCGCACCGTGGTACAGACCCGCATATTTGGCCAGTTTTCCGGCCAGAAACGCGCCAGTGGCGATACCACAAAGCGGAGCGGCGATACCAAAGATCGGCGCACCCGGGCCGGCTCCGAGACCGAGGATGAGCGCGCTGCCGACGGCCGCGAGGAGGCCAACGGCGACCGCGGTCCGATCGATCGGTGGGAGTGAGCGCGGCGACGCGATGTCATGAGCTTATCGGGAGGGAAAAGAAAACCGATCCGCGAGGCCTACGCGGATCGGCGGGTTCGCGAAAGGTGCCAGACTCGAGAAACGAAAAAGCGACGACTCTCGTCGTCGCTCACGACAGATCTACTTCTTCTTCTTCGAGGACTTCGCCTTCTTCTTCTTCGCTGGCATCAGTGGATCACCTCCTCCTGGCCACGCATTGACGGTTATATAGACACACTCACGTTGCAAATGTCAACACGTGAGACCTGAGCGACATCAGGCGGTGGTGGGTGGGACCTCGCCTCGTAGTCGCTCGGCGACCCGCTTCCGCAGCTCGGCGGGGGCGGCATCGGAGGTCCCGCAGTCGCGGATCACCTTCAGGAACTGCTCCTGAAACACGACGGTGTCGCCGCAGTCGTCGCACCCTTCGAGGTGCTGGGCAATCTCTTTGCGCTCGGCCGGGCCGAGCTCCTGATCGAGGAACTGGTAGAGCTTCTCGAGGCAGTCGTCGCAGTCCATGCCGTCCTCCTAATCCGGCTGCGGCCCGGCGGACCGGACCGCGGCGATCCCGCGCTCGCGAGCCAGGTCGTAGAGCCGCTGCTGCAGGAACTTCCGGCCACGATGAAGGCGCGACATGACCGTCCCGATCGGGATCGCGAGCATCTCGGCGATCTCCTTGTAGGAGAAGCCCTCCACGTCGAGGAGCACGGTTGTCCGGAACTTTTCGGGAAGCGCCTCGAGGGCGTCCTTTACCTCGCTGGAGACGATGCCGTCGAGAAACTCCCGCTCGGGGTCGGACGAGCCCGCGGCGGAACCGTTCTGTGACATCCGGCGGTAGAGGGAAAACTCGTCGACGTCGTCCAGTTCGGCCGTTTGGGGCTGTCGAGCACGTTTGCGGTAGGCGTTGATGAAGGTGTTCGTGAGTATTCGGAAGAGCCACGCCTTGAGATTCGTGCCGGGCGTGAACTGTTCACGGAAACGCAGCGCGCGGATATAGGTCTCCTGCACGAGGTCCTCGGCGTCGGCCTCCGATCGCGTCATCCGGAGCGCCGTTCGATAGAGCGCGTCGATGTAGGTGAGCGCCTCGGTCTCGAAGGCATCTTGCGCCACTCGGTCACTCTAGACCAACGTCCGCGCGGCTCGGGCCATTCCCGATAGGCTCGCCGGGGTGGATCGGCGGCGGCTTCGCGCGATCATGGGGCGGCTCGCTCGCGCATACGGCGATCCGCCACAGCCTCGACACCTTCCGCCACTCGAGGAGCTCGTCCTCACCGTGCTATCTCAGCACACCAGCGACACGAACCGCGATCGCGCCTACGCGGACCTTCGCAAACGACTCCCGACGTGGGACGAGGTCGCGGGCGCTCCGCTGCCGGTGCTCGCTCAAGCCATCCGTCGCGGCGGTCTCGGCCCGACGAAGGCCGTCCGCATCCGCGCGATGCTGCGCGCAATCCGCCGGAGTGGCGTGCCGCTCGACGACAGAGCCTTCACCCGGATGCCGGATCAGGACCTCTGGGACACGCTCGTCGCCCTGCCCGGGGTCGGTCCGAAGACCGCCGCGTGCGTCCTGCTCTTTTCTCTCGATCGACCCTACTTTCCCGTCGACACGCATGTGCACCGCGTGGCCAAACGGCTCGGCCTGGTCCCGCCCCGCGCGGACGCGGTCGCCACGCAGGCCGCGTTCCAGACGAGCGTGCCTGAAGCCGACATGTATCAGCTGCACATGAACCTCATCCGTCATGGTCGCGCCGTGTGCGTCGCGCAGCGCCCGCGCTGCTCGGAGTGCGTCCTGCGGGAGCTGTGCCCCCGCGTCGGAGTCACCGAGGCGCGCTAATGTCCGGGCGTGGTCAACGTCCGCTACATGGTCGACGACGTGGATGCGGCGGTCGCCTTCTACACGACGCACTTCGGATTCACCTGCTCTCGAGCGCGGCGCCTGCCTTCGCCGATCTCACGCTCGGCGACCTGCGGCTCCTGCTGAGTGGCGCGAAGAGCTCCGCCGGCCGTCCGATGCCTGACGGTCGCCGCCCCGGGCCCGGGGGATGGAACCGCATCCAGCTGATCGTCGAGGACCTTCCCGTCGAGGTGAGTCGCCTTCGCGCCGGCGGGCTGCCCTTCCGTAACGACATCGTGACCGGACCCGGCGGATCACAGATCCTGATCGACGATCCCTCGGGTAACCCGATCGAGCTCTTTCAGCCGGCTCGCCGGGACAGGGGTGCCTGAACCCTACAGCCGTCCGGATCTCACCGCTGCGCTGCTCGCCTTGACCGTGGTGACGCGTCTCGTCGATGCCGTGAATCTGCCGTTTGGCGACGTCTTCGTCGCCAACATGACCGGGAACGTCGTGTTCCTTGCGTTCGCCCCAGCCGGCGCGGCCTGGAAGCTCGCGTCGATCGGAGCGATGCTCGGCGGCTGGTGGTCTGACCGTTCGCCGCCGACGCGACGCCGCGGGTTGAAACCCGTTCGATAGATGCTCGATCGCCAGGTCGCGGAGACGCGCTATCCACCGGATGCTTGGGGCCCGCGCCCTGGTACGGGCGTACTCCCCTGTTCGAATGGACCCGATAAGGATGCCCGCACCGCGCCGTTAGTGGGGCAGTGGAAGGCACTAAGACCATGCCCGTTCCGGGCGCCGAAGGCCACCAGGAACGGCAGCTCATCGCAGGTCGCTACCGCCTCGCGTCCTTCCATCGCGGGGACGAACGCACCGAGGTCTGGCGCGCTCTCGATGAGTCTCTCGGCCACGTGGTCACTCTCGAGTTCCTGCGCGATCGGGAGCCGGCCAACCGTGAGCGTTTCGTTGGCGAGGCACGCCGCTTAGGACTGCAACGGCCAACGGTGATGCGGGTGGCGGGGGTCTACGACGGAGCCGACGGGACATTCATCGTTTTCGAGGACCTCGTCCAAGCATTAGCCGCGCTCGACGCACAGAAGCCCGCCGCCGAAGTGCCCTCCGCGCTCGCGAAGGCCTCCGAGCCGCCGGCCGTCGCGCTACCGAAAGTCGAGCCGCCGAAAGTCGAGCCGCCGAAAGTCGAGCTGGCCGCGGTGACGCCGGCGAAGCCGATCCTCTCCGTCGCGGCCGCGCCGGAAGTCGCGACGCCCGACGTCTCGAGCGACGCGTCAAGCGACCAGGGCATGGCGACACTGGTCGCCGCACTGCGCGCGCGCAAGCTTTCGCTGCCCGACACAACGCTCTTGATGGAATCGGTGGTCGAGATCGCGGAAGACGTGCGCAGTTTCATTGAGGAGCTCCACCTCGAGGACATTCGCATCGTGGCCGCAGTGCGCTCTTCGCTCGAGGACCTGCACCTCGAGGACATCCGCATGGACGAGGTCGTCGCCGAAGCCCGCGCTCTGCTGAGCCGCGTCGATCTGTCCGTGCTCAGGTCGGCGTTCACCCACGCCACCGTTGCCGCGGGCGGTCTGGCGAGCATCCGCCCAGAAGTACATGTCCCGGCCCCGCCGCGCGTGCATCTCCCGTCCCCGCCGCGCATACACGTCCCGGCGCCGCGCGTGCCACGTCCGCCGCGTGTGCACACCGCCCGCGTCAAAGTGGCGGCGCCCGCCAAGCCGGCCGTGCCGCACGCGCCGAAGGCACGTCGGGCCGTTCGCCCCGTGCGCTGGGGGCGCGTCCTGTCGCGCGGCCTCACTCTGGGAGTTCTCGCAGCCGTGGTGATCTCGATGCCGCCGGAGCTGACGGCGAAGATCGAAGATGAGGTGCGCTCGACGCTCGACCAAATGTCCCGGGCACTAGCGCCGTCCGAGCCCGGGCTCGCGCGCGCCAGTTTCGAGCTTCCACCCCTTAGCGCATACGGTGCCACGTTCGAATCGCAGAGTCCCTATCCCACAGCGAGCCCCAACGGGACAGTGGAGTGGGTCGTCGCACTCCGCAACACCGGCTCCGTCGGCTGGTATCGGGGCATCGATGGCGCGCAGGCGTCGCTCGCCCTCGTGGACGGGACCAGCGCAGGCGTGCAATCGACACCATATGTCGGGCCGGGTCAGGTGGGCTGGTTCGTCGTGCACTTCCCGGCGCCGCCCGAGCCTGGCACCTACCGGGTTTCGTTCCTTCCGCGCATCGACGGTCGCGGAGCGCTGCCGGATCTCGGCATCAACGCCACCGTCACGGTGTCGACGAACCCGTAGCCGGCACCGCGCGACGGATCCTGCGCTCGCGTTGCCGTCGTCAGCCATTAACGTTCTGCCGAAGCGGCAGACTGAAGTTGAAGGTGCTGGCGCGGCCGACTTCGCTCTTCAGCTAGATCCAGCCTTGAAGCATCGACGCAGCCCCGGTGCTCCGGGACTACCGAGATGGTGAGTTCCCGGCGCGTATAGTCCGGCGCGCGACCGCGGGAGGGGACCTGACATATCAGGTGATATTCGAGTGAAGGCCGCCGTACTCCATGCACCGCGCACCCCGTTCGAGGTCGAAGATCTCGTCCTCGATTCGCCGCGCGCCGGCGAAGTGCTTGTGCGGATCGCCGCCGCCGGCGTCTGCCACAGCGACTGGCATTTCGTGAGTGGCGACCTCAACACGCCCCTGCCAGCCGTCCTCGGTCACGAAGGTGCCGGGGTCGTGGAAGAGGTCGGCCCGAATGTGACGAGCGTCAAGCCAGGCGACCACGTCGTCCTCCTGTGGCGAGCTGGCTGCGGCCGCTGCGAGTACTGCAGTGCCGGAAGGCCCGCGCTCTGCTCGGCCGGTCGCGCGATGCGCTCTGCCGGCATGTTACTCGACGGTACGAGCAGGCTGCACGGAAGAGCTGGCGAGGTGAAGCACTTCCTCGGCGTGTCGTGTTTCGCCGAGCGCGCGGTCGTGCCGGAGATGAGCCTCCTTCCGATCGGCGCCGACGTTCCATTGGAGCTCGCGGCCCTCGTCGGTTGCGCCGTGATGACGGGTGTCGGCGCGGTCGTTAACACCGCCGCAGTTCGGCCGGGTACAAGCGTCCTCATCATCGGAGCCGGAGGCGTCGGCCTGTCGGCGGTAATGGGCGCCAGGCTCGCCGGCGCGGACCCGATCATCGTCTCGGACCTCGTGTCCGCGAAGCTCGATCTCGCACGAGAGCTCGGCGCGACCCACGTCCTGGACGGTCGTTCCGATCTCGTGGAGTCAGTGCGCGAGGTGACAAGCGAGGGCGTCGACTTCGCGTTCGAGTGCATCGGCAATAGCGCGCTTCTCGCGCAGGCAGTCAAGGCGCTGCGACGCGGCGGAACTGCGGTGGCGGTTGGATTGCCACGCGCGGATGCCGAGGTGTCGGTCAACGTGGTCGAGCTCGTGACGCAGGAGAAGTCGCTGAAAGGAAGCATCTACGGATCGACGCGTCATTTCGCCGACATCCCTCGGCTCATTTCGCTCTACCGCCGCGGACGTCTACCGATCGACCGGCTCCTGGGCCGACGTTACCGATTGTCAGAGATCAATGACGCCTATCGGGCGCTGCTCAACGGCGAGTTCGCTCGCGCCGTGATCGTCCCCGGCTGAGCGTCGCCCGGCTGT
>Ga0209058_1002844_pt1 | contig 14128 bp, 11 predicted proteins | sample GraSoiAngelo_147_FD_185904 | JGI IMG/M metagenome (GOLD analysis project Ga0209058, IMG submission 185904) | Grasslands soil microbial communities from the Angelo Coastal Reserve, California, USA - 14_1009_05_40cm (SPAdes) (version 2) | ecosystem: Environmental > Terrestrial > Soil > Grasslands ... | reverse complement strand
CGCGGTCAATCAAGGGCCCCGCGAAGCCGCGTTTGATTCGCGCAAGGGCATCCTTGGGTGAATCCATCACCTGCGGGCGGCGAAGGATGCGTTCCTCGGCGAGGTGGACGGCTGAGGTGGTATCCCTTTCACTTCGTCCTGCCACCGGGAGACCGTTCGTTCATGTTTGGGTCCGCGTCAGTCAGCGGATTCCAGTTCGAGGATAGTGTTCCGGGTTGTCCAGGGCTTGACGCAACTGCGGTTCGTCGATGCTTTCGAGGGATCTCTCGAGGCGGGCGAATTCGGATAGCTTGAAACACTCCGGATCCACGGTGAAGAGGACGATCGCTTTCCGCGACATCATGTACTCGTTCAGGTGCTCGACGAAGAGCATGTCCTTGTCGAACCCGATGTTGTTCATGATCGATTCAACACCGTCCAGGAGTACAACGCAGCCGGCTGGGTTCTCGTCGACGAAGCCCTCGATCACCTTCGCAAGGACGCCGATCGCGTTTGGGGCGTAGTGTTGATCGCCTGGGACGAAGGAAATCCACCAGACCGGAACGGAGGCGAATCTGTACCGCGAACGCACTTTCTCCGGGAACCTCGTCGTAATGCAGAGGCCAGGAGTCCCCTGTTCCACAATGGCTTGGAAGAGCATGTAGCTCGTTTCGGCCTTTTTCCCCCGAACGAGGTAGCATGTCCCCTCTTCCAATCCGAACGGTTTGTTGAGCACTGGGCGGTCGTTCTCGGTCTTACCGAGCACTGGGCGGTCGTTCTCGGTCTTACCGAGCACTGGGCGGTCGTTCTCGGTCTTACCGAGCACTGGGCGGTCGTTCTCGGTCTCTGCTTTCATAGCGGAGTGCCTTACTAATCCCTTGGGATGCTAGTCGCTCGGTTCAGGCTTGCGGCGCCATTATCAAGTTTGGGAGTCATTGTGGCCTCTATGGGACAACCAAACGGAGGTACCGAGGGACGTCGCGCGAGGGGCAAGATTTTCGATTCAGCCAGGAGGTCGAGGCAAAGCACTTCGAAGGCAGCTACGGACGCTTCTGTTCGGATCATGTCGTTGAAGCCCTCGTCCCCGCCAATGCCTGTTACCTCCCAAGGGAGCACGTGGACGCTCCGCATGGTCGGGATCATCACGCCGATGCATCAGGCGACACTTCCAGGTGCGCCACTGGCTGCACGCCTTGCGGCGAGGTGTACGGGCTGATACCCTCAGGGTGAGTCGAGATTCAGGACGCCCGACTCGGGCCAGGACCCTGGGCGCCTCAACGGTTGCCCACCGGCTCGGGACCTTGAGCGGCTCGAGAAGCATTGGAAATACCAGGTCCCGGGAAACGTACCCAGCAGGTCGGTCGGGTCCCTTTGGAATTCGAGGAGAGGACCATCTCACCCCGAGCTCCTTTAGCCCGGCGCAGCGGTCAGGGGCGTGACCGTGTCCGAACAGGGCACGCGCAGGAACTACGTCTCTCGAGACCGGGCAATCGGGGAAGTGAGCTTCAGATTCTCCTACGGATTGAACATCTCTTGCAGCATCTCGTCTATCAGCAAGTAAAGGGGCAAGCCCGCCCGTGATGGCAAGCGCCTTACAGGCTCCTACTGGACGGCTTTAACGGCCATCGCCTTCCTAATGGGCGCTTATGACGGGACCCGGCCTCTGGCCTGTCATCGGATTCAGGGCATTATTGGAGCGCTCCCCTCCGGGTCCGCTACTTCTCCCGTAGGGAGTGTCCGAGGGGGACGTGGTTTTCGGTCATGCCATGTCGGACGTTTTGCTGCCGCATAGACGCCACGATCCTTCACCTTCACTACCGGAGTCTCCCACGCCTCCTGGCCAGCCTTCTGACTTCGTGTCGTCCGCAGGTCGGCGCATTGCCGCACCGCCCTCTGTATCGAGTGGCGCAAGCGCTTTCTCGAGGCTCGGTTACTCGGCTCGGCGCACTGGCTACACCTTCACGCGTTCCCCTGATGCCGCGGACCTCTCGATGGCCGCGATGACCTCGTGGCTCCGGACGGCGTCAGCGAAATCCGGAACGGTGTGAGTCCCGTTCTCGATGTCTGCCGCGAACGCGGCGTAGGCACGCCCGACGTTGTAGGCGGGCGCTCCTTGCAGGCTGGTGAGCGCGGGCCATTTCTGCGTCAGCGCCGTCGGGACAGCAAGCTCGGCGGGCTCGCTCCGCCCGCGTGCTCCCGCGACGGTCAAGGGATGGATTTCGGGGTAGGCGGCGTCAGCGGTAATCCGGAGCGTTCCGTCGGTTCCATTGATTTCCCACAGAAACCCGGTACCGCCAGCCACTGCCTCACGGACATGGACGCTGGCGGTCGCCCCGGACGTCAGGGTGCCGATCACCGCGATTTGGTCGGCCGCCGTTTTCACGATCGGCTCCCCGGTCTCTTCGATGGTGATTCGCGGCCTGCGGAGACTCGAGACGGCCGACAGGTCGGCGAACTCGCCCAGTACGTAGTTGAGAATGTCCAGGCTGTGGCCGACGGCGATTGTGAGCACGTTGGCCCCGTTTGTCTTGTCGAGCATGTAAGCGTTGGGCTGGCCGACGACGTCGCCCGGGACCGACACCCCGACCATGGTCGTTGACAGGACCTCACCGACGTATCCGTCGCGGAGCAGCTCTTGAACGAACTCGATCGCCGGGGCCTGGCGGGCCTGCAACCCGACGACCGTGCGCACCCCCTGCTTGGCAGCGAGTGCGGCCATCGCTCGCGCGTCGTCGAGGTTGCGGCCAAGGGGCCACTCGCAGTAGACGGCCTTGCCGGCGTCAAGTGCAGCGGAGACGAGCTCTCGATGGTGCGGGACCTTGACCGTAACAGCGACCACATCGATGTCGGGTTGGCTCACCAGCTGCTTGTGGTCTGAGAACACCGCGCTGACCCCGAACACTTCGCCCGCTGCGCGCGCGGATTCCGCGCTGTGCCCGCTGAGTGCCCGGATCTCGTAGTTCGGCAGCGCACGCAGCGCCGGGATGTGGGCGGTGGCGGCCCAGCCTCGGACGGAGCTGACCCCGATGATGCCGACACCCAGCGTCGATTCAGGCATTGATTCCTCCATCTGCTTGCGCTAGAAGCCGAGGACCTCGTCAACGAAGACGACGGTGATGCGGCCGGGTAGGAGCTCGCGGTTGATGATCAGGACCTTGTTAACGCCGCTGTGCACGCCATACGCCGCCTGGGCGCGGGCATCCTCGAGCGGGAAGACGTACTCGTTGATGCGACGGAGACCCTCCTCGAAGTCGGACACGATCTTCTGCGTCCCCACGACAAGGATCAGTCGCCCCGCACCGGTGACGTAGGGGCCGAGCTGGCTGCCACTGGCCGAGGCCGCGAGCAGCGATCCATTCTCGGTGACCGCATGCACGCTGCCGAGCATGATGTCGGGGGCCGAGGTGAGACGGCGGATCTCGTCGGCCTGTGCCTTGCGATCCATGCTCCAGATTCGCGACCGGAGCGGCTCGTAGCGACCGGATTTCTCTATCTCCTCGGCGATGCCCGACTCCTCGAGCGATTGCGAGGCGCCGTGATGCACCTGGGATCCGTCGGGGATGAGCCCCAGCACGATCCGTTTGGCTTCTGCGGCGTCCGCCGCCCGAAGAACGCTAATTCCGTTCGCTTCGAGGGCGGCCGCGGTGCGCCTCACGCGGGCCTCGTCCCCCAGAGTCCCGAACCGACGTCTGATTGACCGATCCAGGTCGGTGTAGAGCTCGGTGGTCATTGACGCTTCTCTTCCTCGTTGTTCTGGTGGCATAACTTGCAAGTGCAAGTACTTTATACCCTGAGTGGCGTATAAGGTTGCGGATGCAAGTAAAATCGAAGCCGAACGTCACTGCTCTCTTTGACCGGCTCACAGCGAACGCGCTGCCGGGCCGGCGCGGGTTGGAGGCATGGCGCTCACTGCTGCGAGGACACGCCACGCTCATGCGCCAACTCGACACGGATCTCGAAGAGAAGACCGGCATGGCCTTGGCCGATTTCGACGTGCTCGCTCAGCTGGCGCTCGCGGGCGGCGAGCTCCGCATGACCGACCTCGCGGGCCGGGCGCTCATTTCGCGGTCGGGCATGACTCGCCGTGTCGCCCGATTGGTTGACGAAGGCCTCGTTCGTCGAACCGACACCGATGCGGACGGACGTGGTGTCGTGGTCGTATTGACCGATGCGGGCGTGACCCGCCTGACCGAGGCGGCGCCGGTCCACCTGCGCGGGGTCTCCGATCTCTTTGTCGCGCGACTCAACCAGAAAGAGCTGGTTGTCCTCAAGAGCGTCATGGATAAGGTCACCGTCGATTGCACGTTTGGGTGAGAGCCTGGACACACCCGCGACTGAAGCGATATGACGCCGAGGAGAAGACGCAGATCCGACTCTGCTCGGAGTATCCGGCCCGTCCCATGAAAGAGCATCCAGGAATGCATCGTGCCGTAGGCCGCGCCGGGACCGCAGGCCTTCCGCACCCCGTCCCAATTTGGACGAGTTCACGATATCGCGTCAGAGGCTGACTGCGCAACCCTGAAATAGAAGCCTATCGTGTTCGAGGATTCGTCCGGGTACTTCATGCCAGAACTGCGGAAAGACTACGTGACCGATACCTGGGTTGTCTTCTCGGCGTCGCGGGCCCAACGGCCCGGGGCGTTCAGAGGCGGGAGATCGACGACGGACCCGGAGAAGTGCCCGTTCTGCTACGGCCACGAACACATGACCCCGCCCGAAGTCCTCGCCTATCGAAAGGATGGAGTCCCGAACGGTCCCGGGTGGTGGATCCGGTGTGTCCCGAACAAGTACCCGGCCCTGCAGGTCGAGGGGGAGGTCCACCGCCACGTGAGCCAGCTATTCCACAGCGTGAACGGCGTGGGAGCGCACGAGGTCATCGTCGAGACCCCGGAGCACGAGCACCACCTGTCCATGCAGAGCGAATTCCAGGTGCAGGAGATCATCACCGCGTACAAGCAGCGGTACCTCGACCTGATCCGCGACAAGCGGTTCAAGTACATCCTGATCTTCAAGAACCACGGCGAGCGCGCGGGCGCATCGATCTCCCATCCGCACTCGCAACTCATTGCGACGCCGATCGTGCCGCGTCGAATCGTGGAGGAGGTCAATTCCCTCAATCGATTCTACGAGTCGACCGGGGGATCCTGCCTCTATTGCGAAATCGTCGAGACGGAGCTCGAGGAAGAGAAGCGGATCGTCTCGGAAAACGAGTCGTTCGTCTGCCTATCCCCCTATGCGGCCCGGTTCCCGTTCGAGTCCTGGATCCTCCCGAAGGCCCATGAGATGGCCTTCGAGGACATCGCGGACGACGAGCGCACCCCGTTCGCCCGCATCCTCAAGGACATCCTGGGTCGGATGTTCGGCATCCTCGACGACCCGCCCTTCAACTATTACATCCACACGGCCCCCTGCGACCGCAAGGAGACCAAGTACCACTGGCATCTCGAGATCACGCCGCGGCTCGCGGAGACCGCGGGATTCGAACGGGGCACCGGTTTCTACATCAACCCCGTCATGCCGGAGGACGCCGCGGGCATTCTCCGGGAACGCGTGAAGCTCTCGGACAAGCCACACTAATCGCACGAGCTTCTTGAAGTGTTCATCCGCTCGCGGTACCGAACCGTTCGCGAGCCTTCTCATAAAGGGCGACATACTGGCGGGCCGACGCCTTCCACGACAGATCGGCGGACATGCCACGCTGGACGACCGACTTCCATCCCCGTCCGGATTGATGGAACCGGATTGCCCTCTGCACGGCCTCGAGTAGAGCCGCCCGGGTGTACTCACGGAACCCGAAGCCGTTGCCCTTCGAAGTGTGCTCGGTCACGTCGACCACGGTGTCCGCGAGGCCGCCCGTGGACCGGACGATCGGGATCGTGCCATACCGAAGGCTGATCATCTGTCCCAGCCCGCACGGCTCGAACTTCGAGGGCATGAGGAAGAAATCGGAACCGGCATAAATTCGGTGGGCGAGGGCCTCGTCGTACTTCAGCCAGACGATCAGGTCGCTCCGAGCCCGAGCGAGTTGCGACACCGGATCTTCGAACTTCTTCTCGCCCGTCCCGAGGAGGACGAACTGGATTCCCAGGTCCAAGATGTCCGGGAGCGCGTCGATCAGGATGTCAAACCCTTTCTGCGCCGTCACCCTCGAGACGTATCCGATCAACGGTCGCGTCGGGTCCGAAGGGAGACCCGCTTCCTTCTGTAGGGCGGCCTTGTCCGCCCGTTTCTTCTCCACCGTCGACTTCGCGTATCGCTGGGCCACGAACGGATCCTTCGCCGGGTTCCACACGTCGTAGTCGATCCCGTTCAGGATTCCCGAGAGTTTCCCCGCGCGGGAGCGGAGGAGGCCGTCGAGGCCTTCCCCGAACTCTGGCGTCTGGATTTCCTTCGCATAGGTGGGGCTGACCGTGTTCACGAAGTCCGCGCAGACGATCCCGGCTTTCATGAAATTCAACTGGCCGTAGAACTCGGCTCCTTCTGGAGTCCATAGGTCTCCGGGCAGTCCGAGCCAGTCGAACAGCTCCCGAGGGAAGAGCCCCTGATGCAGGAGGTTGTGGATCGTCAAGACGGTCCCGATGCGTCGGAACCGCGGATCTTCGGCGCCGGCCGACCGAAGGAATGCAGAGACCAGGGCCGAATGCCAGTCGTTCGTGTGGATGACGTCGGGCCAGAAGTCCGCGGCCGGGATTAGGTCCAGGATAGCCTTGCAGAAGAATCCGAACCGCTTCCCGTCGTCGTCATACTCGTAGACCTTCGGACGGTCGTACAGGTCCGGCTTGTCGACCAGGTAGACCGGGACCTCTCCGATCCGAGCGATCTGAAGTCCGGCTTCGTGTCGCGCGTCGCTCAACCGGACCGGGAATCGTGCGACCTCCTCGTGGGCGCCCTGGATCGTCCCATACCGTGGCAGGACGATCCGCACGTCGTGGCCGAGGGCTTTCAGGGCCTTCGGCAAACTGCCGGCCACATCGCCCAGACCGCCCACCTTGGCGAGGGGATACGCCTCGGCCGCCGCGAAGAGAATCTTCATCGGAATCTCGGAGTGGACCGACGGCCGTTACTTAAACCTGCGTCTGGCGCGCCTTTCTCCGCGGCTCCCACCTGGGAGAAGCGATCCATTCGGTCACGGACGAGCTTTCGCGAAGGGTTTTTCCCTCGACGTCCATGCAGAGGGCAGTGCCGCCCACTCCGCTTGGTCACCTCGTCTTCGTGCTTCACACCCATCTACCGTGGGTCCTCGGCCATGGTCGTTGGCCGCACGGGGAAGCGTGGCTCTACGAGGCCACGGCCGAGTGCTATCTCCCGATCCTCCGGCTCCTTGATCGCCTCGAGGAGGAAGGCCGCAAAGGATCGATCACGATTGGCATTACGCCGGTCCTCTCCGAGATGCTTGCCACGCCGCGGTTCCGCGACGGATTCCTGGCCTACTTGGAGGAGCGGACGAATCGAGCGGAGGCGGATCAGCGGGAGTTCGACGCGGCGGGTGATGACGGTCGTCGGAGGGCTGCCGCGGCCTGGTCCGACTTCTACGGTGGCGCAAAGGCCGACTTCGTGGAGACATACAATCAGGATTTGCTCTCGGCGTTCACGAGGCTGCAGAACCGCGATCGGATCGAGATCATCGTGTCGGCCGCCACCCATGGATACCTGCCGCTCCTCGGTCGCGATGAATCGGTCAACGCGCAGCTCGCCACCGGCATCGCGAGCTACCGCCGAAGCTTCGGGCGACGTCCCCGCGGGATCTGGCTTCCGGAGTGCGCCTACCGCCCGGGTTACGTCTGGTCCCGTCCCGCGGGCCCGGCACGAGCCTGGCTCCGTCCCGGGCTCGAGGAGTTGCTGGGTCGTCACGGGATCGGATTCTTCTTCGTGGATTCGCACCTCGTCGCCGGGGGCGCGCCGATCGGCACTTACGAGGACCGTTTCAAAGAGCGTCGTCTCGATGCGGCTCGGGACGGAACGGGCCTTTCGCCGAATGAGCCGTACGCGCTCTCCGCGTCCGGCCAGCGGAAAGTCGCGATTCTTGCGCGGGACCCGAGGTCCAGCGTCCAGGTCTGGAGTGCGGACTACGGATATCCGGGGGACGGCGCCTACCTGGAGTTTCATCGCAAACATGGGATGGACGGCCTGCGGTACTGGCGTGTCACGGACCGGCAGCTCCCCTTGCGAGAGAAGGTCCCCTACGACCCCGACGCCGCGAAGGAGCGAGCCGCCGCCCATGCGGACCATTTTGCATCGTTGGTCCTCGAGACTCTCCATGAGCATCAGGAGGCCACGGGCCGAACCGGCGTCGTCGTCGCGCCGTTCGACACGGAACTCTTTGGCCACTGGTGGTTCGAGGGCCCAACGTGGCTGGAAGCGGTTCTGCGAAAACTGGAGGGACACGTCGACGCGGTCACTGCCTCGGATTTTCTCGCGGCTCATCCTCCCCGCTCGACCATCCAAATTCCGGAAGGATCGTGGGGCCAAGGAGGCCATCACTATGTCTGGCTGAACGACGGTACCCGATGGATTTGGGAGGAAGTGTACCGCGCGGAAGACGCGCTCATCGACGCCTTGCATGCCACTCGATCCCCAAAGGATCCAACGCTGCGTCGAATCGTCGCGCAACTCGCCCGCGAACTTCTCCTCTTGGAGGCGTCGGACTGGCCCTTCCTCGTCACGACGGTCGCCGCGAAGGACTATGCCGAGGCCCGGGTCAAAGAGCATGTCAAGGCCTTTGATCGACTCCGAACGATGCTCGAGCGTGCGAAGGAAGGGACCTTGGCCCCCGACGACGCGGCGTGGTTGGCGGCCATCGAAGAGCGCGATTCTCCCTTTCCCGACTTGGATCTCGAATCGTGGACCCTCGAACCGTGAGGCCCGATGTCCACGCTATCCTTTCATTTCCATGGATACCAGCCGGGCGACATCGTGCGCTGGCGGGAGCCGGATCCGCTCCGACCGCAGACGTTCGAGCAGCGCCACTCGCCGGTCGTCCTCCGGATCGGGCCGGACCGCATCGAGGGAAGGAATTGGACCGACGCCGTCCTCCGCACGTACGGGCGCATGGGGTCCGTTCTGCATCGGGCCTCGGGTTCAGCCTCCGTGGATATTGAGCCTCAGACCCTGGTCTGGCTCCTGGAGCGAGATCCATCGGCATATCGTGCGATCATCGCCGCGTACGACTCGGGCACCGCGGGCTTCGTGATGACCCCGCCATTCCATCCGATCCTTCCCCATCTGCACCGACAGGAACGGGAGGCTCTCTTCGACCTGATGTTCGACTTCTACTCCCCCCTCATTCAACGCGCGGAGGGCCGGCCTATCGGCCTGTGGCTCCCGGAGGCGGCGTACTCGCACGAGACGATGGACAGCTTCCGCGAATCGGCGCGGCAGGCGAGTGTGGAACTGGACGCGATCGGGGATTCGATTCAGAGCGCATACTTGGTTGCCGACGCGCGGCAATTTGCCCACCCTCCGAAGTCGGGTGAGGCCTGGGCTCGGGTGAATTCGACCGAACGCCTCCTGGCGATTGCCCGTGACCATCCGCTTAGCGGAGACTTCGCCTTCGGCGCGACGACGGGATCGGAGTTCGTCGCTTCCGTGCGTTCCCGCGGGAACGGTTCTCTCTTCGTGGCGAACGACCTCGAATCCCTCCTCGCCAACCCGATGCAGGCAGAGCGGTTCGAATCGATCGTCCATTCCCTCCGAGAAGGTGGCGTCCAGGTCGTCCCTCCCGTCCCACCGAGGGATGCGCCGACCTTGGCGTTGGTCGATCATTCGAGCTGGTCGGATTACGACGACATGCTCTCTGGAGGAATCACATCGGACACGCGCTGGACCGGGCTTCGCCGATCCGATGGACTCGTGGTGTCTCGCATCCATCGGGATCGGCCGATGTCCCAGCTCTGGAAGCACGCCTTCACCCTGGCGACCGAACGCGTCGAAACGGCGGTTCGCCGACAGTCCCTCCAGCTGCTCCAATCGGCTGGGGTGACCCGGCGTCCCCCCGTGTTGCGTCGCCTCGCGGTCTCCTATGGCCGTCACTGGTTCCGCGAGCACTATCTGGCTCAGGGGTTGACAACGAGCGGGACCGACTTCGCCGCATCCGCCGAGGACCTCGTCGGAGGGAGGATGGACGTCGAGGTCGCCGGTTTCCTCGCTCGCGGCTACATGCTGATGCTCATGGGGACGCGCTCCGACCCGAGGTTTTGGGACAATCCCGACACGCGGGTCACGTTCCAGAATGTCGTCCTCCTCGTGCAGGCGCTCCGGGATCTCGCGGAGGCGAGCGTTCGCGCGAAGGACCTCGGTCACGCGGCGGGGCTCGGGCGTCTCCTCCGTGCAACGTTCCTCGAATTCTTGGACTGGCATGCGCGCGGGGAGTTCGCGGCGCTGCAGACCGTCCCCGCATGGGAAACGACCGAAGCCGCCTGGTATTCGTCCCTCGAGTCTGAGGTGCCGGAGCGTTCCCCGGCCGACGTGATCAAACGGGCGACCATGTTTGCACTGGCGCCTGGTGGGGAATGGCCGGGCGGAGACCCGGTCCTGTCCGTCGAAGAGACCGTCGCGGATACGGGACACATCGTAGGCGAGGCCCACGGCGAATGGAAGAATCCCCGCTGGTGCGAGCACGGACCTGGCTGACCCGACACCGGAACCTTCATCGTCGCCGCTACGTACTTCGCTGCAGACATGAAGGCGTCGGTCTTCACGTGGGAGTATCCGCCGGCCATTTATGGAGGCGCGGGCGTCCACGCGAAGTACATTACCACGGCGCTGGCGAAACGGATCAAGGTGGAGGTCCGCACCCTCGAAGTCGGCCCGAAACCGGAGATCGAAGGAGTGAACGTCCTGCGATATCAATCGACCCTGCGAGGCCTCGCGACGGGCGATCCGAGGATTCTCAAGGCGCTCCAAGTCCTCTCCTTCAACATGAACATGGTCGCGGATCCGATCGACGCCGCGATCGTGCACACGCACACCTGGTACACGAATTTCGCGGGGGCGATGGCGAAGCGGATCTACGGGGCGAAGCTCGTCGCGACGGTCCATTCGCTGGAACCGTTGAGGCCTTGGAAGCGGGAGCAATTGGGCGCGGGCTACGAACTCAGCCTGTGGATGGAGAGGGACGGACTCCTCGCCTGTGACGCCGTGATCGCCGTCTCGCGGGACATGAAGGCGGACATCCAGAAGGCGTATCCGATCCCGGCGTCGAGGGTCGCGGTGATCCACAACGGCGTGGACCCGCAGAAGTATTATCCGCGGGATGGCCTGGAGAGCGTGAAGAAGTTCTCGATTCGTAGGCCGTATGTCTTCTTCGTCGGTCGACTCTCCCACCAGAAGGGGATCTTCGATCTGGTCGCCGCCATGGACCATGTTCCGGAGGGGACCACCCTGGTCCTGGCCACGGGCAAGCCGGATACCCCGGAAATCGAAGCGGACCTTCGGTCGGCCATCAAGTCCCGGAACGATGTGGTCTGGATTCGAGACATGCTCGAAGACCACGACCTCGTGAATCTGTACAACGAAGCGGCGGTGTTCGCCTGTCCTTCCGTCTACGAGCCGTTCGGGATCATCAACCTCGAGGCGATGGCCTGCGAGACGCCGGTCGTGGCCACCCGGGTCGGGGGCATCAAGGAAGTCGTCGTGAACGAGGAGACCGGGCTGCTCGTCCCACCGGGAGAGCCTGCGAAACTGGGCCGGGCGATCACCCGAATCTTGGAGGATCCCCAGACCGGCGCGAAGATGGGGAAGGCGGGCCGGCGGCATGTCCTCCGGAACTTCACGTGGGACCGGATCGCGGCCAGGACCCTGGAATTATATCGGTCGTTGACGTGATGGCCACGCGATTCGACGACGCGATCGCAGCCACGGACCGGGCGCTGCGTGCCTCCCGTCCGATGAGGACATGGCTGGGGTCCCTCCGCTGGTGCGGCGACTCGGTCCGCGGGACGACGCGGCTTGCCGTGAAAGATCGTGCCCTCCTCTCGGAAACGGGAATCGAGGCGATCGTCTTCTTTCTCCTCCAAGCGACGGATGCGGACACGGGTGCACGGCCCATCCACCTCCCGCTCTCCATCGCGTCGGCCCGACTCGATCCGACCGCGTTCGAGCTCGAGGCGGACCGCCACAGCTTCTATGTGATGGAGGCCGAGCGTAGGGAGAGCTTCGCGCGTTTCGTGGTGGACGCGTTCCGACGGGCGGCGAAGGTTCCGACCGAGTCAGGGGACTCCCTGAATTTCCAGGGGGAAGGGATTGGTGCCTTTCGAGGGGCCTCTCCGATTCCGGGCGGGGACACCTCGAATGTCGTCCTTCGGATCACGACCGGCTCGGGAGACGCCGTCCTGAAGTCGTACAAGTTTCTCGACACGGGGAATCGTGAGCCCGACATCCTAGCTCGGCTCCATGCCCGTAGGTTCCCGCACGTGGCCCGATTTCTCGGCGAGGTCGCACTCGGACATGGGGTGGACCGCCTCGTCCTTGGAGTGGCGACCGAGTACATCGATGCGGACGACCTGTTCGCGTGGCTCTGCGACGGTTGGCGTCACACCTTGGATCGGGAGGTAAACCCGAACGAGGATTTCGAGGAGGCGACTCTCAATGTCGCAGCCGACCTCGGAGGGGCGACGGCGGCGTTGCATGACGCTCTCATCGACCGCCATCCGGGGTTCTGGCACCCCGAGCCGTTCACCGAGGAGGATTTCCGCGGCATGTTCAAATCTGCGACCCGATCCCTCGGAGCCGCTCTTCGGCGACTCGGTCAACTCGCTCATGCCGAGGAACCGATCCTCGCCGAATCCGCCCGAATGGCCCGGACCCGACTCCTCGAACTTCGTGCGCCAATCGAGGAGACGTTGCGGCATCTCGAGGCCCACGTGGGCGGTGTGAAAAGCGTCATCCATTCGGACTTGCACCTGGCCCAAGTGCTGCGACGACGGGCGGACGGGGTGCTTCTTTTCATCGACTTCGAAGGGGAGCCCGAGCGGGTGCTGGGTGAGCGCGGTAGGAAACTACCTCCCCTCCGGGATGTCGGGAGCATGGTCCGATCCTTTGCCTACGTCCGGAACTACGTGATTCGGGATCTCGTCAGAGACGTCGCCAATTCGACATTGCCCTCCGAACCGGGGGTCCTCTTGGGTCCACAGGAGGCCGCGGTGGACCGGATGAGGGGGTGGGAAGAGGACATGGTCGGACGGTTTACGGGCACCTACCTCTCTCATTCTACGCTTCATCACACCCGCGACGCCAAGGAGGCCGGCCGCCTCATCCACGGGTGGGCGATGGAGAAAGCCCTCTACGAACTCGAATATGAGCTGAAGCATCGGGTCGCGAACTTTCCGATTCCGCTCGAGGGAATCGCAGCCCTCGCGGGGGCTTCGCACAGCGGAACCGATTAAAGTGCTGGAGTCAGCCTCAGCCGCAGAGGGTCCGTCCGGACTCCAACCCGATCCGGTTCGAATCCCGACCGGGGCATTTCACCCAGGCAGAATCGCGTGCGTGCGAGGAACGTTCCCTCTAATCGGTGGAACCCATGGGAATCCAACTCTTTTTCACTAACCCCCTGGTCGCTTTGCTAGAAGAGTTCAGTTCCTCCGCGTTGGCTCAAGTGAATCGGGCTGGGATGGATGTCGCACAAAGGGCAAGGGGAGGAAAACCGTTTGGTCCTCCTCATGCTGGGACGGGACGACCTTTCTGCTCTTGGCGTAACCTCGGCCAATCCGCCGAGTTGTCAGACATTGACACTCCTGCATGGAGAAACGGCGAATCCCTCCGGGTCCGCTATTCCTCCATTACGACGCGGCCGAGGAGGTGGTCGTGTTCGGTGATCCGATGTCTGACGCTTGCGGACGCCTGTAGAAGGATCGCCACCTGGGACAGGCGGAGAACTAATGGTCATCAACGAGGTACTCTCGTCGTGGCCGGGTTTGGTGGGTCCCATGTCATGCGGACATCAACTTCCCGCTCAACGTAGCGCCATTCCTCGGCACTCCGTAGACGCTCCACGAGCTGCTCGAAGGCAGCCGCGTCGTCCGGCACATACTCGAACCAGGTGAGGAAGTCGAAGGGCTCGCCGAGATCGCGACTGTGGTAGAGTCGCCGGGCCACGGCAGGGAGATATTCGATTCCGGTTCGGATGTGGTGGGAGCGCTCTTCGAGGATCGCG
>Ga0209058_1002841_pt1 | contig 14141 bp, 17 predicted proteins | sample GraSoiAngelo_147_FD_185904 | JGI IMG/M metagenome (GOLD analysis project Ga0209058, IMG submission 185904) | Grasslands soil microbial communities from the Angelo Coastal Reserve, California, USA - 14_1009_05_40cm (SPAdes) (version 2) | ecosystem: Environmental > Terrestrial > Soil > Grasslands ... | reverse complement strand
GGAGGCGATACCGGGCTGATCACGTTCGGGATCGGCGACGACATGTCGCAGATCTACGCGCAGGTGTATCGCTGCCCACAGCCCACGGCTGCGCCGCCGCCACCTCCGGCGCCGCCACCTCCACCGCCACCGCCCGGGCCACCACCTCCGGTCGCACCGCCTGGCCCCACACGGTAGCCGCGCGCCGCGTCGGGCACGCGTGACGCGTCACCTGCGCCTCCCGCGCTCGGTCGGCGCCACCGTGCTCGCCTACGGCGACTCCACCTTGGCGGGCGGCGCGGCCGGCACCAGCGGCGTGAACGAGAGGAGGAGCTTGCCGATGTACGTGTCGCTGTTGAAGAGCCCCACCGCGGAGATCCGTCGGTGCTCGGCCTCGGCCACCTTGCCGACGCCGTCGGCGTAGAAGGTGTAGAGCGTGTCCCGGACCGAGACGACGGCGAAGATGTCGATGCGGTAATCGGTCCGGATGAGCGTGGCGCGGAACGCGCCCGCCGGCGTCCGGACCTGATAGACGCCGGCGTACACCGTCGTCGCCCGGATCCGCCCGCCGTACCACCTGACGGAGGGGTCCTTCGAGCTGTACACCTCCATCCGACCGTCGAACGTCCGGCTCTCGCCGGGGTTCATACCCGCCAGCAGATAGCTCAACGGCGGATCGAAGTGCACGAGCGCGCTGTGGATGTGAGCGACCTGGCTCGGCAGGACCAGGCTGCCGTCAGCCGACTGGCGCAGAAAGAGCGTGTAGTCCTGGCCGACGGTGCGCTTCCAGCTCTCGCCCCGCGCCGTCGTGCCGATCGGTTCCAGGCTCTCCTGTTCCGTCTGGCCCTTGCGCGAGCCGGTCATCACGCGGTATCGCCATTCGCCCGGCTCCCAGCGGGCGACCCGCCCCGGGTCGTTCAGGGGCGGCGCCGACTCGGGGGCGCCGACGACGTCCTCACCGAGGACCTTGAGCACCTCGTTGCCGGCCAGGCTCGGCGCGGCGTCCTGGGCGAGCATCTCTTCCGGAATTGCGCCCCACAGGACGATCGACGCGATGGCAATCGCGCCGCCAGCCAGGACGGTCCGTAACGCGCGCATGGCCAGCCATGATACCCACCCGCGGTCCGTCGCGACGACTCGACGTCAGCGGGCGTGCGGAGCGCCAGGAGGCGGACGGCGATCTCGCCGGCGCCGAGCAGCAGGAGGACGGGCACGAGGTTCAAGGCGACCGTGAGCCCGAAGCGTCGCGAGTCACGCCGGGCGCGCGTCATCCAGCAATGGACGATCACGCCGGCGGCGCACAGCAGGAGGACCAGACCTGCCACGGTCACGGTCAGCCCAACACCGCTGGCTGGGCGCATGAGCAGCGCGATCCATTTCTTGTGGGTGACGACCAGGACCAGCAGCGCGGACACCTCGAAGACGTAGAGCGCGATCAAGAGCGGGACGTCGGGGCCGGGAATCCGGCGCGCGGCAGCGCGCTCGGTCACGACGGGACCCTGGACGCGGAGCGCCGGTCCGGCGCCACCCGATCGATGGCGCGGGGCACATGGAGTTGCGATAATCGTCGCCGGGGGCAACGGCTACACGCCCTGAGGGAGCGCGTCGTTGACGGCAATTCTTGGCATCTCGGCCTTCTATCACGACAGCGCGGCGGCCATCGTGGTCGACGGCACCGTCATCGCCGCCGCTCAAGAAGAGCGATTCAGCCGCTGCAAGCACGATGCGGGCTTTCCCGTCCGCGCGGTCGCATACTGTCTGGCCGAGGCTGGTCTCGCCCCGCACGAGCTCGACTACCTTGCCTTCTACGACAAGCCGCTCCTGAAGTTCGACCGGCTGATCGAGACGTACCTGGCCTTCGCTCCCCGCGGATTTCTGAGCTTCGCCAAGGCCATGCCGGTGTGGCTCAAGGACAAGCTCAACATGCGCCGCCTGTTGCGGAAGGCCCTGCCCGACGCCGGGCGTGTTCCCATCGTGTTCACCGACCACCACGAGAGTCACGCGGCGAGCGCCTTCTTTCCGAGTCCGTTCGACGAGGCGGCCATCCTCACGCTCGACGGCGTCGGTGAATGGAGCACCGCGGCGTACGGAGTCGGCGTCGGCAATCGCCTGCGTCTCACTCACCACCTGCAATTTCCCCATTCGCTCGGACTATTGTATTCGGCGTTCACCTACTACTGCGGCTTCAAGGTCAACAGCGGCGAATACAAGCTCATGGGCCTGGCGCCGTACGGCCAGCCGATCTACCGCGACAAGATCTACGAGCATCTCGTCGACCTCAAGGCCGATGGCAGCTTGTGGCTGAACATGGATTACTTCAACTACTGCCACGGCCTCTCCATGACGAGCCCGCGCTTCCACGAGCTGTTCGGCGGCCCGCCCCGTTCTCCCGAATCACGGATCGAGCAGCACCACATGGACCTCGCGGCCAGCATCCAGGCCGTGGCCGAGGACGCGGTCCTGCGCATGGGCGGCCACGTCCGCGCCGAGACTGGCCAGAAGCGGCTCGTGATGGCCGGCGGCGTGGCCCTGAATTGTGTGGCCAACGGACGCCTCATGCGCGAGGGGCCGTTCGACGACATCTGGGTTCAGCCCGCCGCCGGTGATGCCGGTGGATCGCTCGGCGCGGCGCTGTTCGTCTGGCACCAGCTGCTCGAACATCCCCGCGCGCCCGCCGGCCGCGACTTCCAGCGCGCCAGTCTGCTCGGTCCATGCTTCTCGCGCGACGAGATCGCCCGGTTCCTCGCGAAGGTCCACGCGCCCCACGAGCGTTTCGACGACGAAGCCGAGTTGCTGCGCCGCACCGCCGAGCTCCTGGCCGACGGCAAGATCGTCGGCTGGTTCCACGGCCGCATGGAGTTCGGGCCGCGCGCCCTGGGCGCGCGGAGCATCCTCGGGGACCCCCGCTCACCCGCCATGCAGGCGAACATGAACCTCAAGATCAAGTTTCGCGAGAGTTTCCGGCCCTTCGCGCCCGTCGTGCTCGCCGAGCACGCCGCCGACTGGTTCGAGATGCGCGCGGGCGAGAGCCCGTACATGATGCTGGTGGCTCCCGTGCGGAAAGAGCATCACGTGCCGATCGGGGTCCACGACTCGCGCACCATGCGGCAGGACCCCGACCTGACCGCGCGGATCAACGTGGTGCGGTCGACCGTGCCGGCGGTGACCCACGTCGATTTCAGCGCGCGCGTGCAGACGGTCGACCGGGCGCGTCATCCGCGTTTCCATCGTTTGCTCGAAGCGTTTCACTCGCTGACCGGGTGCCCGGTGCTGGTGAACACGAGCTTCAACGTGCGAGGCGAGCCGATCGTGTGCACGCCGGAAGAAGCGTATCGGTGCTATCGAGCGACTGGCATCGACGCGCTCGTCCTCGAGGACTTCGTATCGGTCAAGAGTCCTGGTGCGCCGGAGGCGCTGGCCGAAGAGCGCGAGCAGTACCTGGCCCGGTTTCGGCCCGACTGAGTCGCCGCGATGAGGTGGTCGGACATCCCACGTGATCCGCCGCGCCGGCTGCTCCGGCAGTTCGGCGGGCTCTGGCTCGTGTTCTTTCTCGGTCTGGCGGCGTGGCAGAGCCTGGCCCATGGGCTTTCGACGACGGGCGTCTTGGCGGCGGCGGTCGCGTTACTCGGTGCCGTGGGACTTGCCCGGCCCCGCGTCGTGCGGCCCGTGTTCGTGGGCTGGATGATGCTCGCGTTCCCCCTGAGCTGGCTGGTCTCTCACGTCGCCCTGGCCATCGTCTTCTACGGATTTTTCACGCCGCTGGCGCTCGTGTTCAGGCTCTCCGGCCGCGACCCGCTCGCCCTCAAGCGGCGGAACACGGAGAGCTACTGGCAGGCCAGGCCGCAGGCGACGGATGTCCGCCGCTACTTCCGGCAGTTCTGAGCCATGGGGGATGCGCCTCGGAAGGAATTCGAACGCGCCGCCGGGGAGGCGGACCGCGGTCTGCTGGGCGAGCTCCTGGACCTTCTCCGCTCGAACAAGAAATGGTGGCTGCTGCCCCTGCTGGCCGTGTTGTTGCTGATGGGTGTCCTCGTCGCGCTCTCCAGCACGCCCGTGGCGCCCTTCATCTACACGATTTTTTGACGAGTCTCCCATCGGTCGTACCGGCGGGCGACCGTTCCCCGACTTCACCGATCCCCGCCGGCCCCTGCGTCCACCGCGCCGGCGCGCTCGCGCTCTCCGCGCTCTACGTCCTGATCCTCGCGTATCCCGCGCACCTGCACGTGGTCGGAGTCTTCTCGGACTTCTACGTGCGGTACGCGCCCGACGCCGATCTGATCGCGCGCGGGCAGTTCCCGGGGAACACGTACAATCCACCGGGGTATCCGTTACTCCTGGTCGTGCTCTCGTCCGCGCTCACGGACGATCACTTCACCTCGGCCAAGTGGCTGTCCCTGGTCGCCGCGGGGCTCAGCGGGCTCCTGGCCTTTCAGCTCTTCAGGCGTCTCTTCGGCCCGTGGCCCGCCGTGCTGGCGGTGCCCATCCTCCTGTCGTCGGGTCCGTTCAACCGCTACGCGATCAGCGCGATGACCGAGGTGCCGTTCCTCTGCGTGTGCCTGGCGGCCCTGCTCGTCGTCACCGCGGATCGTCCGACTGGCGGGCGGTTCGCCGCGCTCGCCGGGGTGGTGTGCGGCGTCGCCTACCTCCTTCGGTACAACGGAGCGTTCCTGCTCGTGCCGGGCCCGGTCTACGCCGTCCGTCTGGAGCGGCGCTGAGGGAGGGCCGGAGCCGGCCCTCCACGATCAGTCGTCCCTGCCGGAGCTCTTCTGGGCGCTGCTGCCCGCCGCGCGGCGCCACTGCCAGATCTGGAACTCTCGCTTGAAGCGCCTCAGAACTCGGCTCCCCCCGGCGCCGGTCTCCCTCATCGCCCCCGAGCCGTGCGCCGCGACGGGCAATGCCGGACGCGGCGGCTCGGTAGTCGAGACCGGCCGTGAAGGCTCGACGATGGAAACACGTCGCCGTGGCTCGGCGACGGGAAGGGGGCGCCGCTGTTCGTCGATGGGGAGACGACGTGGAGGCCCGGCTGCGGGGAGGGGCGCGCGAGCAACTGGCGTTCGCGCGACGGGCGGCTGAGCCTCCAACGCCTCCGCGACCGCTCGCGTCGTCGACACCGGCGCCGCGCCGACGGCGGCGGGGCGCCGGAAGAAGTGTCCCGCGTCGCTCTCGGCGCTCGCGGCGACGCCGATGTCTTCCAGGTACCGCCGGATGGGATCCGCGTTGCCGTGGACGTACGAGTCGACGAGCGAATGGGCCACCGCGCGGTGCAGGCTGGCGCTCGGCTCCTCGGCAACCCGGCGGCCGAGCACCTTGAGGCGTCCGGTGACGCGGTGGCGGATGTTGACGTGAAAGCTCTGAGAGCCCACCGCCCAATGACTCGGATCGAGCGGATCGACCGGCGAGCATTCGCTGACGACCTTCCACGCCGGGCCGAACTCCCTGAGAGCCTGGGCGAGCGCGTTCTGGAGGTCCGCCTGGGCCAGCATGCCGTTCCCTAGCTCTTTTGCGCGAGCTCGTTCCTTACGGCCTTGACCCCGGGAACTGCGCGCGTCAAGTCGGCGGCGCGCGTCTTGAGCTTCGGGTCGGCGATCTTGCCAATCAGCGTCACGACGCTGTTGTCGGCGCGCACCTGGATGCCGGCCTCCTTGAGCCGGTCCTCCTTGTCGAGACGCGCCTTGACCGTCTTCGCGAGCTCCTCGTCCTTCGCGTCGACCGACGGCCGCAGATCGTCGGGCACGACCTGGAGGGCGTTGCTGACGGACGTCGCGCCGTCGATCTCACGGGCGATCTCTTCCGCCGCAGTCTTTTCGTCGACGGTGGCCACCTTGCCGCGCAGGGTGACGATGCCGTCCTGCGTCTCGACCTTGACGCGCCGGGCTTTCACGCGGTCGTCCTTGACCATGGCCATCTTCGCCTTGGTCGTGACCCACGAGTCCTTCATCTCACCCGCCCCGGACGTGGCGGGCGACAGAGCGAGCGCGGTGGCGATGGCAGTCAGAGCGAGAAGACCCCGTCTCATAGCGCGGCTCCTTCCTCGGTTCATGGCGTGATGCTTCCGTTAACACTGAGCACGGGCGATGCCATCGGCCCGAGGAGTCCGAAAACGCCGCAATATCGAATTCCTAGCCGGGGATCGTCCTGGTCAGACTGGCAACTCTGTGCAACACGGGCAGCGTGAATGTGCCATCATAGCGGCCCTATGGCCGGCCCGAGCCCTCGATGCAAGTCGTAGCGTTCTCGACCCCGCGGAATCCCCGGTGGCGCTGGCGGATCGTCAACTACGCAGGCGAGGTCATCGAGGAATCGCGCGAGACCTTCGTAACGATCGCCAGCGCGGTGGCGCAGGGGACGAAGCGGCTGGCGCAGATGAACGTCGTCGACAATTCACAGCCGGTACGCACGTTTCGATCGACGGCGCACTTGCGGGGGCGCTGAGTGAAGATCGAGGTTTTCGACAATCAGATCGAGGCCGCGCTGAAGCAGCTCAAGAAGCAGATGCTGAAGGACGGCGTCTTTCAAGAGATGAAGAAGCGCGCCCACTACGAGAAACCGTCGGTCAAGCGCAAGCGCAAGGCGGCCCAGGCGCAGAAGAAGCGCCGCAAGGCCATGAAGCGGTTCCAGGGCGACTCGGACTAGGCGGCGCGCGCCTGTCGGAGTCGAGCGACCCTGGAGCGGGGGACCGCTCCAGGGCCGAGGACGCCGCGACCTACTGCTTGCGGGTCAGCTGGATGCTGCCCAGCTTCGCCGCCTCTTCGTACAGCTTCACCGACTCGTCGTGCTTGCCGGCCTTGTGAAGCGCCATCGCCTCGGCGGCTTTGGTCCTCGCTTCGGTCGCTTGCCGGTCGAAGCGCTTGCCGAACTGGGTGTCGATCTGCGCCTGCAGCATCGGACACTCGCCGGCGCCGGCGACGGCCGCCGACACGAACACGAGCGCTGCGCCGAGAAGGATCGCTCTCATGTGCTCACCCCCCTCATGGTCCGATTCGACCTCAACAGCGGGCCGAGACGGAACCGAAAGGGCCGGTCGTTGCGTCTGCGCGACGATCGTTACCAGGGTCAGCGAGCGAAGCTCGGAGCGAAGCGGATCTTGGCGCCGGACTATAGGTCCACCGGTCGCGCAAGTCAAGGCGCGCCCCGCGGCGGGCGGCGTCGTCTTGGCGAGTGTGGCGCCTCGTCGTAGGATCAGCCCGTGAGTATTGATAGTCGCGCCTCGGCCGGCGGGGCCCCAGCCCCGCAACCGCCTGCAGCGCGCACCGCCGTGGCGCCGCTGCCGCTCGAGCAGGTCGATTGCCCGCTGTGCGGCGCCGCGTCGGCGGTGCACGTGGCCAGCTCGCGCGACGTCGCGATGGGCGTGCCCGGCGTGTTCTCGCTGGCGCGGTGCGCGCGTTGCGGCCTGCTCCATCAGAACCCCCGCGTTCGCGTCGATCACCTCGATCGCGCCTATCCGCCGAACTACGGGCCGCACGCCCGTGATCCCGAGCTCCCGCGGATCCTGACGAGCCGCGGGCGCGCGGTGCGCTTCGTCCTGCACGAGCGACTCGGCTACGGTCATGTGGACGTCTCGGACGTCGGCTGGCGCGACCGCCTGGCCGGTCGGTGGCGCCGTCGCAAGATCGTGACCGCCTTTCCGCCGTGGCACGGGCAGGGGCGGCTCCTCGACGTGGGCTGCGCCAGCGGCAAGTTCCTGGGCCAGATGCGCGCGATGGGCTGGTCGGTCGCCGGGGTCGAGTTCGACCCCGAGGCCGCCCTGAAGGCGAAGACGATCACGCCGGACGTGTTCGTCGGCGATCCGGTCGACGCGCCGTTCGCGCCGGCGAGCTTCGACTTGATCACGGCGTTTCACGTCATCGAGCACCTGCCGTTCCCGCGTGAGGCGCTCGGTCGCATGCTGGGCTGGCTCGCCCCGGGCGGCCTCATCGTCGTCGAGGTCCCGAACGTCGGCGGCGTGGGCGGCCGACTCTTCGGCCGGTACTGGTCAGGGCTGGATTTCCCGCGGCACCTGGTGCATTTCACGCCGAGCACGATGGACCAGATGGTCGCGCGGGCCGGCGGCCGTGTGGTCGATACCGTGCACCGCACGAAGCCGCGCTATCTCACCCGGAGCATGAAGCACTGGCTCAGTGGCCGAGAGAGCGGCGCCGCGCGCCTCGGCCTGACGCTGCTCCAGAGCCCGCCGGTGCGCGGCGGGCTCAAGGCCGTGCTCGAGGTCACGATGCCGCTCGGCCGCGCTCTCGGCTACGGCGAGGCGGTGCGCTACTTCATTCGTCGCAAGGACGACGGGTGAGGCGGGTCAGCGGGCGGCGCGGATGAGCAGCGAGATGCGATTGCGGTCGCCGGCGCGCCGGTAGCGGACCTGCTCCGCCATCGCCGCGACCAGCAGCACGCCCAGGCCGCCCACGCGCCGGTCCTCGACGGCCGCGCCCTCGTCGGGCGGGCTCAGCGCCGCGAAGGGATCGTACGGCGGCGCCGCGTCCTCGTACGTGAGCTCGATGCCGTCCGGGCCCACCTCGAACGCGACCTCCACCGGCCCCTCGGAATCGCCACGGTAGCCGTGGTCGAGGGTGTTGATGAAGAGCTCCTCGATCAGGAGCCTGAGCCGCAGCGAGGGCTCGCGTCCGATTCGGGCGGCGTCGCAGACGTCGGCGACGAACGCCGTGACGTCGGACAGCGCGGCGCGCCGCGCGGAGAACGTCCTATGGTGGTGTCTGCCGCTCTGCCCACTATCGCTCGTGCCGGCCTCCAGGGTGCGACGGTCCCGACGTGTCGCTGCGATATTATAGGCGGAGTGATGCTGTCGCGCGGCACCGGGCCGCGTCCTTCTGAAGAAAATTTCCGGAGATCGGAGATTGCCATGATGCTGCGCGGACTACTTTCTGCCGTTCTGATGGCCCTGGTCGCCGCGACCGCCGCGGTCGCGGCCGACGAAGTGGGACAGATCAAGGTATCCAAAGGTGAGGTTCACATCGAGCGCAACGGCAAGAGCCTGCCGGCGCCGGTGGGCGCCAAGGTCCAGCTGCGCGACATGGTCGTGACCGGCGCCGACGGCTCGGCCGGCGTCACGTTCCTCGACAACAGCCTGATGTCGGTCGGGCCGCGCAGCGCCCTGGCCATCGACCGCTTCGTCTTCAACTCGACCACGAATCAGGGCGCGTTCGAGAGCTCGCTCAAGCGCGGGACCCTCTCGGTCGTCTCCGGCAAGATCGCCAAGCAGACGCCGGACGCGATGAAGGTCAGGACGCCGGCCGCGATCCTGGGCGTACGGGGCACCGAGTTCGTCGTCCGGACCGGGGAAAAGGACTGAGCCGCACGCCGAGGGTTCTGCTCGGCGTCGCGGTCCTCGCGGCGCTGGCCGTCGGCGGCTGCGCCAAGCCGCGCAATGATCTCTACGTCCTCCTGCCGGGCTCGGACGGCAAGATCGGCGCGGTGTCGGTGGTGAGCGACGGCAAGGAACAGGTGCTGAACCAGGCGTACGCGACGGCGCGGGTCGAGCGGGCGGGCAACGTCGAGACCAGCACCACCGGTCGACCCGACGTGCAGCAGGTGTTCGGCCCGGCACTGGCCGCCATGCCCATTCGGCCGGCGTCGTTCACCGTCTACTTCGAGGAAGGCACCGACGAGCTCACGCCCGAGTCCCAGCGCGTCGTCGCCCAGATCTTCTCCGAGATCGCCCGGCGCCAGGCGCCCGAGGTGGTCGTGATCGGGCACACCGACGCCGTGGGGACCATGGCGTACAACGACGAGCTCTCCATCAAGCGGGCCGAGCGCATGCGCATCGAGCTCGTGAAGCTCGGCGCCGCCAAAGACCGGATCCGGATGGTCGGCCGCGGCAAGCGCGAGCCGCTGATCCGCACGCCCGACGGCGCGCCGGAGCCCCGCAACCGGCGCGTCGAAGTCACCGTCCGCTAGCGCTCGGGCCGATCCAGCGCAGCACCAGGATCGCCATGTCGTCGGCGCGCTCGGCGCCCGCCACAAACGACTCGACGTCGCTCCGCAACGCCTCGCCGACCTGGCTCGCGCTCGTCGCGTCGCCCAGCCGCGACAGCACCGTCGCGAGCCGCGTCCGGCCGTAGAGCTTGCCGGAATCGTTCATCGCCTCGGTCACGCCGTCCGTGACGAGGCACAGGGTGTCTCCCGGCGCCAGCCGCAGCGAGGTCGCGGCGTACTCGAAGTCGTCGAGGGCGCACAAGGGCGGGCCGCCGCCGTCGAGGGATCGCAGCGGGCGCTCACGGCGGGGCAGGAGATGGGGCGGCTCGTGTCCGGCGTTGCAGTACTCGAGCTCGCCGGTCGACACGTTCAGGGTGCCGGCCAGCACGGTGACGAACAACCCCTCGGCGTTGTCCCGCGAGAGCTCGGCGTTGGCCTCGACGAGCACCGGCGCAACTCGGCCACCCTGGCGGAGCGCGGCGCCCTTGCAGAGGGCCTTGCTCACGGTCATGAAGAGACTGCCCGGCAATCCCTTGCCCGACACGTCGCCGATCAGGAAGAAGAGGTGATCGGCGTCGAGGAGGAAGAAGTCGTACAGGTCGCCGCCGACCTCGCGGGCCGGGTCGAGAAACGCGTAGAGATCGAACCGCGCCTCGTTGGGAAAGGCCTCGGCGGCGCGGGGAAGACTGCCGAGCTGGATCCGTCGCGCCGCCTCCAGCTCGCCAGCGAGCCGCGCGGCGGCCTCGCGCTGGCGCGCGATCTCGAGCCGCAGCGCGCGGCGCTGGCTCTCGCCCTCGACGAGCGTCACCATCAGCATCGCGGTGTAGAGGATCGCTACGGACAACGCGGGAGCCGACCAGTCGAACAGGATCCCCGCCTTCGAGTAGAGGAGCGAGCCGAGCGCGATCAGGGCGACGATCAGAGCGACCAGGAGCCCGGCCGACCTCCGCGCCGAGAAGCGCGGCACCGCCAGGATGAGCAGGAGCCCGCCGGCAGCCAGCAGGGCCGCTTCGGTCCGGCCGACCCAGCGCGGCCGCGCGAGCAGCGACCCGTCGAAGATATCCTCGAGCAGCTGGGCGTGGATCTCCACGCCCGGCATCCGGTCGGCGACCGGCGTCGCCTGATGGTCGGAGAGGCCGACCGCCGTCACGCCGACGAGCACGAGCTTTCGCTCGAACTGCTGGAGCGGCACCCGTCCGGCGAGGACGTCGGCCGCCGACACGAAGCGGCTCGGGTCGTGCGGCGAATAGTGGATCCAGACGCTGCCGTCGGCCTCGGTGGGCACGAGGAGGTCGCCGATGCCCACGGATTCGACGCCGCCGGGGCCCGCGCGCACGGCGAACGCCGGCACGCCGGCCGCGACGCGCAGCATCTCGATCGCGAGCGCCGGCACCGGCGACGGTCCGATCGCCGCCATGAGCGGGGCGCGGCGCACGACGCCTCGCTCGATGTCGACGCTGAGGAGCCCGTGGCCCCCGCCGGCGGCGTCGATCTCGTCGAGGTTCCGGAGCGCCCCGTCGAAACGACGGAGGAACGGAAGCGGATCGGTGCCGAACACGCGCACCGGCGCCCGCCGGCCCGCGACGGCTCCCTGACTTTCGCCGTCGAGTCCAGCCATGGGGACGATCACCCGGTGGCTCCGGATCGCGTGGGCGAGGACGGCGTCGTTGCTGGGCAGCCGCCGCAATCCGGCGCTCGCGTCCGGAGCGAGGCCCGTGATCAAGTCCGCCAGGCGGCCCGGCGACAGCCGGTCAGGCTCGGGCATCACGATGTCGAGCGCGATCGCGGCCGGCTGCCCCTCGGCGACGCGGGCGACGAGCGCGGCGAGCCAGGTCCGCGGCCACGGCCACTGGCCGTGATGGCGCAGGCTCGCGTCGTCGATCGCGACGATCAGCGCCGGCGCCGAGCGGCGGGCGCGTGGGGCCTGATACTGGTAGGCGTCGAAGGTCGCCAGGCGCAGCGGACCGAGGAGCGAGAGCCAGCCCTCGGGCACCAGGAGCAAGAGCAGCAACAACGCGAGCAGGACGAAGCCGAGCGGCCGCCCGCGCGCGCCCCGCAGCGCGCGGAGCCATCGTCGCTCGGACCAGTGCGGGCGCTCGGCGTCGCTCAGGGGCGCGCCGTCAGAGGGCGATCTCCAGGCCATCCCACGCCGCGGTGACCTCGACCCGGTGATCGGCGCGGGTGATCTCTTCGAGCCGGCGCGTCTCGTCGAGCAGCGCCGCGATCCGCTCGTCGTCGAAGATCGGCTCGTGATGGTAGAGGCACAGGCGCTTGGCGCGCGCCAGCTGGCAGAGCTCGACACCGACCACGTTGCTCGAGTGCCCCCAGTCCTCCTTGATGGAGATGGCGTCCGCGAGCGAGTACTGCGAGTCGAAGATGACGAGATCGGCGGTCTTGAAGAACTCCACGAAGCCCATGACCTCGGCCGGATCGTCCTGCTTGTGCTCGGAGTCGGTGGAGTAGACGACGACCTTGCCGTGCTGCTCGATCCGGTAGCCGTACGAATCGCCGCCGTGGCGCTGGAGCTTCGCCCGCACCCGCGCCCCGTTGATCTCGTAGTCGCGCTCGGGCTCGAGCTGCACGAACTCGATCGTCGCGCTCATCCGCGTGTACTCGACCGGGAAGAACGGCGCGGCGTTCTGGCGGCGGAAGACCTCGCTCAGCCTCGGGTGGCAACCGTAGATCCGGATCCGGTTGCCCTCGGTGTACGCCGGCATGAAGAACGGAAAGCCCATGACGTGGTCCCAGTGCGGATGGGACATCAGCACGTGGAAGGTGTGCCCGGAGGGGCCGTGGGCGGCTTGCACGTGGTTGCCGAACACCCGCACACCACTCCCCAGGTCGCACAGCAAGTACTCGCGACCCCCGCCGTCGATCTGCACGCACGACGAGTTGCCGCCGAACGTGTGCGAGACCGGGAAGTCGAGCTCGCGCTCGACGAACTCACGGATCTTCTGGGGCGTGTCCAGGGGGCGTCCGGCCGCCCGCGTCAGCGCCGCGACGAGCTTGCGCTGGACCTGGGCCGCCGTCATCGCGACGGGGATCGAGCCGCGCGTGCCCCAGAACCGGACCACCATCACCCGGCCAGAGCCTCGTCGAGCGTGGTGAACACCTTCATGACCAGCGTGAACCGGCTGATCTCGAAGATCTCCCGCACGATCGGCTGCAGCGCCGCCACCGCGAGCGCGCCGCCCTGCGCCTTCGCCTGCTTGGCGGCGAGCATCAGGACGCGCAGGCCCGCGCTGCTGATGTACTCGATGGCGGTGAAGTCGAGCACGAGGCGATCCTGGCCGGCCGCACAGCGGGCGACGTGAGGCGCCAGCGAGGCCTTGAACTCCTCCGCGGTAGCGTGGTCGATGCGGCCCGATGGGGAGAGAACAATCGTGCCGGCGATGCGCTTCTGCACCAGATCCATGCATCTCCCGTCGGAATCACAAATAGGGCAAGCGGCGCCCAATTTTAGCATTGGGGCCCCGACGCCGGCGCACACCGAGGGTGGCTGTTGGAGCGGGGTCCTCGAGCCCGGCGCACACCGCGGGTGGCCTGAGATAGACGCGACCCGGCTCTGTTGGAGCGGGGTCCTCGAGCCCGGCGCACACCGCGGGTGGCCTGAGATAGACGCGACCCGGCTCGGTTGAAACGGATCATCTGGTAGCCGGGCGGCGTGAACGTCGGGGGACGGATCCGCGCGTCGGGCCGCCGGCGTCGCTCGGTGCTCACGGGCTCGCGGCCCCGACGGCGCTCGGCCCGCCGCCGGTCCACGATCACCTGGACCCCGCGCACGCTGGACCACCGGCGATCGAGGTACTGGAAGAGCGACGCTTCGAGCGGCCGGACGACGATCAGCAGATCGACGCCGGGAAACGACGCCGAGGGCAGCGACTCGATCAGCTCGGCGCGGTGGCGGGGGCAGATGCCGTGGGTTTCGGCCGGATCGTCGAGGGGAGGCTTCTCCCCGAGCAGGCCGGGTCGACCCTCGGCCCGACACCACGCGCAGATCAGCTTCATCGGTGGATCGATCCTCGGCGCTTCGGTTTCCGGAATACCGTCTATAATTCCGGAATACACGCCTTTTGTTCCCACGCAGTCCGACGACTCTAGCACTCCTCGGCGCGCGCGCCGTCGAAGAGTTTGCGACGTCGCGCGCGCGGCGGTCCCTCGTCCGGGTTGCGGTGCTCGCGCACTCGGTCTAGTGTTCGGAGCGAATCCCGACACCGCGGCGCGGTGTCCAACCAGCCTTC
>Ga0209058_1002838_pt1 | contig 14147 bp, 18 predicted proteins | sample GraSoiAngelo_147_FD_185904 | JGI IMG/M metagenome (GOLD analysis project Ga0209058, IMG submission 185904) | Grasslands soil microbial communities from the Angelo Coastal Reserve, California, USA - 14_1009_05_40cm (SPAdes) (version 2) | ecosystem: Environmental > Terrestrial > Soil > Grasslands ... | reverse complement strand
CTTCATTGCCGCAATTGTCTCCATGTCACTGTCGGGTGGGAGCGTCATGACCGCGAGAGAGGTGTAGTCTCTTTTGGCGTGAAACAACGCTCGAGCTGTAGAAGAGAAATTCCCAAAAAAAAGAGGGGAGGGTCAGCCCTAACGTTCGGTTCACGTACCTAGGATTCGTGTCGCGATGGTTGCCGGGGTTCGCGTTGTCATGTCAGGAAGCGTAGGCATTACCGTCACGGCAAAGCTGTCTCTTCCTGCCAGAACCGGTCCCGTAAGAGTGGTGGGTGCCACGGCGAGCATGGTGGCGGTCGTCGTGATGATGACACCCGGGCCCCCGGTCTGGACTGCAATGTTCGTGTGCTCACAGTCGATATCGTTGGTAGTGTCTCGCGTACAGAATGGGCTTGTAGATGACCGACGGGTCGCAGGCTCTGCGGTACTGTCCACGAACTGGTCAGACGTGTAGATAATTGCAGCGAGGCCGGTAGTCGGACTCGCAGCTACACCGAAGTCGTCGAGCAGGTCCCTGTTTCCGGTGCAGGTAACACCGGATTCGCACACGCCGCCGTAGTGTATTATTCCTGATGCCGCGATTTGGCTCCAGGTGCTTCCCGGGGTAGTTGCCTTGAGGTTCTGGCTGAAGTAGACCTTCCATGCGGCTGTCATCGGGTAGTTGTCCGGTGGGTTTACGCCGTCGAAGTAGTTTGTCCCGTACCATACTACATCCAGCGCGCCATCGCTTCCCGCGCTGCTCCAGGGGAAGATGGCTGTTTTAGACTGTCCTTTGTTGATTTGGAACGGCCCGGACCAGGTTTGTCCGAGGGTCTTGGAGAAGCTGTAGAAGATGTTGTGGTTGTCGCTGTAGACGACGTAGATATTTCCAGCGATGTCAACGCTCACGTTGATGAACTGGTGGCCATAGTCAAGATTGGTGTTCGGGTTGTTGTACACTATGGTGTCGGTGAACGTCAGACCCCCGTCGGTGGATACGGCTATCCAAACTGTGTGAACATGGCAGAAGATTGTGCACTGGGCCAACTCTGCAGCACTCGCAACGGAGCTGAATACTTGGTAAACCGCATGGTTCCGTGGGTCTATGGCTAGGTTGCCGATAACGTTGTTGAACCCGGCCAGGAAAGCCACGTGTGCTGGGTCAAACGCGTTTCCCGTCTGGGTGAAAGTGGCCCCACCGTCCAGGCTGCACGTGACGAAAATATCGTTGGTGGCCGAAATAGCATGGTAGGACACGCACACTTTGTCAGCCCCATCGGCAGCGATCCACTCCCGGTCATCAACTGGAATGCTAGCTCCGGTTGGGTTGAGAAGCCACGAGCCGCCTCCGTCTTTGCTCGTAGACACGTAAACATTCGCTAGCGGAGGGGAGGTGGCTAAACTTGCTGCGTAGATGTTGAAGAAGCCGTTCAGGTTTCGAACAGGCGCGACCGCAATGTCAGTATCACCGCCCGCAGGAGAGAATCCAATCCTCCCCGAGGACGCACTGTTCGGCAAAGGAAGAGTGGTGAAGTGTTGGCCGCCGTCGGTTGACTTGTAGGCGAAGGTCCCACCGCACTGCCCACCGATGACGCAGAACACGTTCTCCGACGAACCGTAGAAGCTGCCATCAGGGGCTGCCCGAATTGATGGTTCTCCCTCCGTGTTCATACAGGTCCGAAGAGAGTTGGGGCAGGTCGTACCTACACTGGCACCGGTTGTGAACGGGTTCCCGGCGAGCTCATAGTTGCTGAAGGTCGGGGTCTTCGTGGAGCCTCCGTCCGCGGAGGCTGGCTGAAGGGCGCCCGGGGCTAGAAACATTAAGCCTGCAAGGGACAGAATTGAGAGAAGAGTTGTCTTGGCTATTCGTGAAGTGTTCGGAATTTTCATAAGGGGGTTCAGCGGACGGGCACCCTATAACCAATATTCCGCACGGCAACATTCTCGGAACACGAAATTTTCGGGTTTCGATATATCGGGTGGCGACAGCTTTCTGAGCTATCGGGGTATTATGAACGGCATTTTGCCCAAGGATATAGTTTATTCTTCTATATGCGCGTCTCATGGTTGAGACGTATTTATATATCTACCAACACGCATATCCATGCATGACACTAAGGCCGGAACTAACGATAGCACAGACAATCGGAGAAAAACCAGTTTACCACATAAATGAGCTGCGCAAGATAACCGATTCTCGAGCTACAGCGTATAGGATATTGAGCAAACTCCGGGAAGCTGGATTTGCGGAGCAAATTAAAGAAGGCTATTTCACAATTCGTTCCAGTCTGTTTCAACCATTCAATCTTTGGTCGAATCTCCTTCCATCATTGCAAGCCCTAAAGCAAGCGCGGTTTTTTGGCTTGTCCTACAATGAGAACGATGTGAGACTCGCTATACAAATATTGAAAGGCGTCATAACGTTGGATTATCGCGCATACGAACTTACGAAGCTCCAATCTCCGCGTTTGCTTTTCATTTATGTTGACGATGTTGACCAAGCAGCAAGAACGCTGAGAGAACACAAGTTCTCGGAAGGCACGCAGGGTAGAGTAGTCATCATCCCGCGGATAGGAGTGTTCAGAAATGAGATCCAGCGGGTCTACCTCGATTGCATTGCTTATGGAGGAAGAAGTTTACTCGATGCCATAGCGATTGAGATCGTTCACAATGAAAGTCTGGATCCCCATGTACGAGGAATCTTCAAGGCCGAAGATGTACTGAAGGTCAGAGATGAGCTTGGCGCCCAGTCTGGAACAAGAAGCGATTAAGATAACCGATGAGCTTGGCAGGGTGGTTTTTGTCGGCGCATTTGCCGTAAACCATTATTCCAAGTATCGAACGACAAGAGACATTGATTTAGCGATAGCTGCACCGTTGAATGAACAAAAACTAACCCGTTTGGGATACACAAAATGGCAAGGATCTAAGGGATCGTGGCTCACCTCCCGCGGAATTAAGGTCGATTTCTACACGAGAGACGTGGGAGGGATACCTGTGCCTTGGATTTTGAAAAACGCAGTTCAACTAAGGCTTGGGGAGAAGGAAGTCAGGGTTATTTGCTTGGAGGGACTAATACTCGCAAAGCACAGAGCAGGACGCACCGCGGATGTAGCTGACCTAAGGCAACTGATGATTCATCGGGGCGGGACTGTTGTGTGGGACCTTATGGCGGAAATCGCGACGGATCATGAAATAGCTGAGTTGCAGCGAATCTCCAAGGCCTTTGCGCCCTAGCGTGTTGTAACCTCTGGGTGGATAACCCGAAAATCGGTCTCCGCATGCGATTTGCACTTATGCTAGGTGTCCGGCGGCTGCACCATGTCACCTGCCCTGCTTCGTTGCGGGCTCCATGTCCTGGTCTGGTTTGAAACTTGAGCTTTTAACAGGCTTACCTGGGATTGGAGTTGTTCCGATTCGTGCTACGAGGTTGCTGTTTGTTCCGCCGAGTTGTGAGTTGAATGTTTGAATCTGTGAGATCTGAGTGTTTAGTGACGAAATTTGGGCGTTCAAAGAGTCGTGTCGACCCTTTTTTCGTCAGACTCATTAGCAAATGTTATTCGATCATGTGGTTCTGGGTGCCCTTGTTCGGGAGAAAACGGGACCGGCCGGAAAACCGAGTGGAGCAGTTGCTCCTGGCCGGCGCTAACGATGTCACAGCGCGTCAGAGATTCCTCATCGAGTTCATGGATTCAGACATTTTCTGCATCGGGGAGATTAAGGGTCCAAATGTGCAGGTGGAGGGAGAACACTCTCGAACGGCGGAAAACACCGAGGTTTCGATAGCCGCTTTTGATCACAAGGGCGAAAGGATCACCGCCGCCTACACGTCCCTAGCTAGGATGAGGGAAGCACTCGGAGACGGCTTCCGCGGGAAGCCATGGTTTAGCACAAAGGCGCGGAACGTGTTGAAGGCGATTCATCCCCAGTCTGTGATGGTTTTGAACTGAGGATGCACGTTCGGGAAAGAGTTCACGCACCACGAGATTCAACTGCTCCTCGAGGGTCGATCCAAAGAATTGGACACTACGGTCCAGGTACAGGCTAGAACCGAATACGAGTCTAGGCCGGCAACAGAACCTCCTCAAGCCTTCCTTGACCAGGCTTGGAAATATTTCACGGAGAGGGGAGACAGTCAGGAGGCCTATCTTGCCGAGGTCAGGGCAGCTTCACTCAACGAGCCTTGGCATCCAATGATCGGGGTTCGTGTAAGAGACCGTAAGAAGACCAGATTCGGAGAGATCGTTGCCGATCTAGACAGAATTGGACACAAGAGACTAGCACAGGGAGTTATGATGGACATAGTCGAGATCACTCCCGAGGAAACTCGCGACCGGCGTTTCGCTGGAATAGAGCCCTTCTACAGACACCGCTGACCAGAAATCGTCCAAGAGTTTTTCCGAAAGGTAGGAAATCCGTGTCAGACGACCGTGACGACGTCAGAACGAAATGCCTGCATCAACTGGACCAGCCTCTCAAAGTCTCCCTTGTCGGCCAGGAGTATTTTGACAGGCTCGCCCGAGATAGTATTGATCAAGAGGTGTCCGCGGTGGACGAACGAGGGCTTCTTCAACTCGATCCGAGAGATGTTCCCTCTCGGAACCTCGAAGTCCTTCTTCTGCTCCAGATCGGAAATCACACGAGCACTCTCGTCCCGGGAAAGCCTCGACCCCAAGGCGGCTCCAACCATGCCTCCGAGCGGTGCCCCTGCCAACTGTTTGAGCAGTGCTCTCCGGCTCTTCACCCCAATTAGCCTCTTCGTGGTCGCGTAGATCCCGTAGCCGGCGATTCCACCCGCTTTGAGCATCCGCCCGCTTGACAGCCCGCCCAAGTATTCTTCGTCCTGCACTTGTCCCAAAAGGATTCCAGCCCTATGTGTGCCGTACTGCTGAAGTTATTGAGACTTGGACCGACGTTTTATGGGTTTGCGGGACACTCTAAGTTCCCATAGAAGTTATTCTTGCTAAAACTCTTAACTTGTGTGTGCGCACCATGTCACCAGTTTATCGCATCTTTCTAACCGGCCTGAACGCCACGATTAGCCACCACACGACAGCTTGTCCCGCGATGGTTATGGCAGTGAGCTCTAATCCGCTGATCGCGAATAGCGGAACGAAATAGGTCAGGATGGACGCCGAAGGAATACTCGCGGTCCTCCTTGGAACCTGAGAATTCTTGTTTAGCACGGTAGGCAGGCTAAAGACTGCCAATCCAGCGCTGCCAATTGAGATTAGAAGGTCTACCAGACTCAAGAATAATGCCCCGGGTGCATTCCTATCTTTGTCCGACTTGTTAGAAGTCTCTCCAATAGAAAAGTCAAACTTACGGCCAGGCCCTTCCACCAAACCCCCGGTACTGTTGTTGTGTTACCACTGCCGCGGAGACTCGGTGTTACTTCTCTCTTAGAGTGAATCGGAGCCCTGACCATGTCTTGTCGATCGAACAGATCTTGAAATCAACCATCCCGGCGGCGAGTCCTGCCTCGCGGACTACTGGCTGTCCCAAGTCCGTTTGAAGCCCAGAGCTCTGCTTGGGCCAGAGAATCCATAAGCCAGCGTTCTTCGAAAAAGGCTTCAGACGTTGTATCCTATCTTCTAGCTCTCTTCGCGACTTCGCAAACCAGAGAGTAAGGTCAGACTCATTTCTGACGCCGTCTCTTAGCATCACGTCCTTTGGTAGCTCGCCTAAGGTTTCCCGGAATCTCTGAGGCGCCCCGACAAGTGAAATTGTGTTTCCTGGTTTGATTCCGAGTTTCTTGTACAGGGGTGAATCTGCGTATCCCTCTAGGCGTGACCGAGAGCGGGGGGGTTCTTCGGGGAGATGCCCGATGACGTCTTCCAGTCTTTCGACTATTCGCTCCCAGTTTGTGTAGTCTGCGTCGGGAATCTGGGCCTTGATTCTTTCTACTTTTTCCAGCTCTCCGTCAACAAAGACCAGGGGTATTGTTCTGGTCGTTTTGTAGGACCTTAACGCCATGGCTACGTCCCGTCCCTGAGATGGCAACCGGGACAGATCGATGATGACTGCTCCGGGAGGATTTTCTCGCTCGCGGAGTAGACTTGGAGTGAACTTGTCGTACTCCACGACATATCCTGCAGATCGCAGACGATCTGCTTTCTCCTTGGCTTCGGCTTCGTTCCAATGAATGAGCCTCACATGGTACAAGTGAGTCTCGTCGCCATCTTGTGGTGGAATCTCGTTAGGGGCGTTTGATGTTGGTAACTCTGAGTTTGAACTGTAGAGTCTTACCTGCCATGGGATGGTTTCCGGCTTTTCCGTATGCTTTCTCGGGAGGAATCACGACTTCTTTTTCCTCGTTGATTTTCATGCCGATCAAGGCTTCGTCAAATCCTTGGATGACTTTTCCAGTTCCGAGTGTTACTTGCAAGGGTTTGTAGTCTCGGGCGGGGTTGTAGAGTCCTGCGGATTTCGCTTCTTTCTCCATTGAAGTGTCGAAGACCTTCCCCCCTGGGTATCGTCCGAGATAATGTACGGATACGGTGTCTCCTTTCTGGGCCTTGATGTCTGGGGTGCTCAATGTAGATCGCAGGCGTCGTACTACGGGCTCTGTAAATAGCTAACGGTCGTTTCGCCATGCGATGTCTCCGACACTGCTTTGATTGATTCGAATTCCTGTTTAAGCAGGCCGAGAACCATCAGGTCGTGGTACCCGTTGTCGAAGAATACGGCATCCCGTAATCGGGCTTCTTCTTTGAAGCCTAGCTTCTTGGCTAGTTGGATACTGAGGTTGTTCTCGGCGTAGGTCCACCATTCGGCTCGATGCAAGTTCAGTTGTCTAAACACTTCGTTCAGTAGTAGCTCAGCGGCCTCTGTCCCGTATCCCTTGTTCCAGGCGGTCTTTTCCCCTAATGCTAAACCGACATCGGCAGTTGTCACTCTTCGCTGGAATTGGTGGATTCGAATGGTCGCCCAGCCGATTGGCTTACGTGTGGATTTCTCTTCGATAATGTAGGCTCTTCTTCCTGTGTCTTCTCCTTTCAGCTCTTTCGCGAATTCGGCCTCCAGTGCATCCTTCGAGATCATATGGTCCGGGAAAGAGCGGGCCAAGCGCATGATTTCCTCGTCATTCTGCCACTTGTGTAGCGCGATCAGATCTTCACGTTCCAGCGCTCGAAGAACAACAAGCACTCCTGAGAGCAAGACTATCAATCCCTATCCGAGTTTCCACAAGTAATAACTTGAGCCCTTTGAGAGGGATGCTCTTTCCGTGAGAGATTCATCTTAATACGCCATGGGAGGCACTAGGTCATTATGATGGCTGAGAGACAGAAGTACAAGGCAAGATTCTCGAGCAGACTACCGAATGGAGATTTCCTAAGCTTTACGGTTTGGCCGGGAAAGAGCGACCCGAACGCTGAGGTATTGACTATCCAGATCCGCCGCGAAGGCAGTGCTGGATGGGAGACAGTTCACAGAATCGCCATCTATCGGACCCCTGATGGCAAATTCTCACTCTTGCCCGAGCGAACCCCAGCCTCGCAACCTGCGAAGACCGAGCCTATTGGTGGAGACGAGGCGGGCGAGTCTATCGAGTAACTGACTGCGAGGAGGCTCCAAGTTATAACTCAGGATCAGATAGGCTGATAGGAAGTCGAGAAGTGGATTGGCTACTAGCGAGATTATTCTGGAAGAGACGCCTTACCTCAACCTGACTACCAAAGGCCGACGTACCGGCTTGTTCCGATCTGTTGAGCTCTGGTTCGCTTTCGAGGATGGGAAGTTATTCTTCCTAGCTCATGACAATTCTAGTTGGTGGAAAAACCTAGGGAAGACGCCCCGGGTGGAGATCGAGGTTGGAGAGATACTTTTCGAGGGAACTGGAAATCTCGTTCAAGAGAGTCTAGAGCATGTTTTCAATCTCTTCCGGCGGAAGTATGGTGACGATCAAGTGAATCGATGGTATGGTGGTCAGAGGTCCAACCGTAGAGCTGTAGCGGTGGAGCTGAGGAAGGTCTTGGGCAAGAGGCCGTCCGAGAAGATGCGACCTATCGAACTGGCCGCGTGACCCGATAGTCATATAGCGGGAGCGCACGGTTTCCAGAGAGAAGTTGGACTTACGATGGCTTACGGTTTAGCTGAGGGTTTCAGAAAGACTGCGATACGGTTGGGTGGCAAGAAGAAGAACAGGGCGATTATTGTCGCAACATTTGGAAACCATTTCACCCTCAACGATGCCCTAGAGAAGTTTCGCAAAGAAGGTTTGCGCTTCGAGACTGAAAAGGGTCATATTGTCAAGATCTTCTTGGACAAGAATACAGAAGAGAGAGCTGAGCAGGTGCGCAAGATCATTCGTGAAGGCTTCGGCTATGTCGAACCTCTTTGACCTTCTCGCAGATTAGGTAGACACTTTCAAACGTCCCCCGATTCCTTGTCAGGATTCCGGTAGTGTCATATTGCCTGTTCGTTCAGGATTCCGCAATGCAGTCGAGCACTCCGCCAAACCATCAGGCCAGTCAGGCCAGCCATCAGATCTCAGATATGCCCGATTCCTTATCGCGGTTCAGGTTCTCCGCCTAATCGGCTTGTCTCTGATTCCCCTTCTACAGAATAATACTTTACCAGCCAGCTTCGTTATACCCACTGTCATTGGGGACGCCAGCACCGCTGTTACGGCTCCGATTGTTGCGTATTCTCTTGGGCGTGGGGGGCCCAAGACATGGGCGGCAAGTCTAGTTTGGAACGGTCTCGGACTGGCAGACTTGTTCTATGCGCAGACTTTGGCATACGTTACGGGCACGACCACGTACCTCTTTGGGAGTGATCCTCTGATTCTGTTCGGGGCTTATCTCGCCGCGATCTTCCACATCGTTACATTCATCCTTTTGTTGCGGAAGAAGACGATCAACCGTTTGTTCAGACAGTGATTCCCGTACAGACTCTAGTCTGTGTCTCCGTCCCAAGTATACAACCTCAATTAGGCTATTTTCCGCGTTTGCGAGCCTAGTTTAGGAACGAAATCGCCCATTATCAGCCCTGATATCGAATTTGGGACGCCTTCCCTTCACTGCCCGAGAGATCGTTCGTGACAGGGCGATAAGACCCCTAGTTTCGCCCCAGCATCCAACCCTGAACCACGCCCTGAATCGCGGGACTCGCCCGGAAACCCTGCCAGACCAGCAAATCCTCTCGCCGGAAAGGGGGGTACTGGACAGGGCACCTCGCGACGCACGAGAGGTTCGCCCGGCCTGCCAAGCTAGGGTTTTATCAGAGTCGAACCGATCGACGCTTCGCTCGTGTCATGTCTCTTCCCAAGCCCGGCGACAACGTCAAAGTGACCTTGTTGAGCGGCGAAACTATTGAAGGCATCGTAGACTGGATTGATGGTAATGGTGCCTGGGTCAGAGGCGTACAGAAGAGTAGATGGGTTCCTCTGGAAGCCTTCCAGCCCACACCACAAGAAGATGACCCCAAAGACAGCGAGTAGCCAGCTTCTGCTTGTTCCTACCTATGAACCGAAGAGGCTACTTTACGAAGACGAGTCCTTTGCCCGAGTCTATCTCGAAAGTCTCTGTATCAAGCTTTGACGCGGACCCGTTGAGCTTCCTGACCTTTAGCTCTCGCCCGTTCGGGTCAGAATCGTCCTTGTCCAAGTCGATAACGCACGATGCAGTATCTTCCAGCCACTTGACAACATCCTTCGGCGCCTTCGAAAGATCAACAGTCACAACCAGTGTAACGTTCGAGTCTCTCAACTTGTCCAAAGTCTCCCCAAGTTTCTTGACAAAATCCTTTGAGGCAACCTTAGCCACAACCGGATCGATCGAGTCGAAGAGGATCTTCGTCTTCTCACCGATAAACATCGAACTGTTCTTGACAAGCGCTTCCTGTATCGAATCGAAGTCAAACGCCTTCTCGACATAGTACGGCTCAAAACTGAACGAGTCCGACTGAGCCGAAAACCCATCGACAAGAAGGAATCTATACTGCGACTCGGCCTCCGACGGATCCGCGCCTATCTTCTTCATCTGCTCCCTAAGCGCACCAGGCGCCTTATCGTAGGTTACGAACACGCATGGGCTTCCCTGCTTCAGAAAACTGCTCGCAAGACCAGAGCACAAGGTCGTCTTCCCAGACCCCTGAACACCATTCACAACCACCAGTCCCGGAGAGTCTAGATTACCTTGCGTAATCTCGAAAATATGGTCGAAGCTCTGCGAGACCTTTGGTGGACTGGGACGTTTTGGAGCTTCGTTCCGGATAGGCTTCTCCGACTTGTCCGTGGAAGGTGGCGGAAAGAACTTCGGCTGAAGGGCGTCCTTTGGAGTCTGCTCCACCGGCTCAGGAGGTCTCACGGACCGAACTGGAGGTGCTGGAGGCGGAGGGGGCGCGGTGGTCGCTGGCGGTGAGGGAGCTGTAGCAGGATTATCTGGCTCAGCGCCTTTCTTCCCCCCCGGGACTATCACCATCGGCCGGCTCGTAGGTGTCGCTCTCGGCGGGACCCATTCCGAAATACCCTCGGTCGTAAACGCTCTCGGCGGATCGCCGCTAATCGAGTTCGCATCAGATGGCATATCTTTGAGAAGAGACTGTAGTAGTCTACTCAACGAGCTGTCCTCATCTCCCTGCGGAGGAGCAGACCAGGTTCTTTGCAGTTGATACGAGCTGGGAGCGTTCAATGGTGAAGGGTTTGGAGGAGTAGGCGAAGTCGCCTGAGCGGGAGGAGGTTGGATTAGAGTAGATGTTGTTGGAGAGTTGGGCGTCGATGCGGCCATGGTTGTCGAGGCCTCTCCGTTTTGTCCGTCTTCTTTCTCGTCTTTCTTCTTCTTCCCGAACAGGGTGAGTATTCCTATGACGGTAAAAAGGGTCCAGATGGGATCCAAACCGGTAAGTTGGACTAGCATTCGTTCAACTCATTTCTGTTGATCATTCAGGTTCATCCAAGGATACTTGTCTCAGCAGTATTTCGAACAGGAGAACACAGCATGAGTTGTTCTTGGATAGGAATGATGTTACCCTAGTGAATAGTCAACGGAAACAACACGGGACACTTCACTCGGGAGCCGGACTGCACATACCCGGATTACCGAAATTACCTCTTTGTCTTCAGAATATCCGACTTCGTAAGAATACCAACAATATTCTCGCCCTTCGCAACGAGGACGCCGTAGTTGCTCTGCAACAACCCTAGGACCAGATCAATGGGAGTATCACTATTAACCACCGGCAACGGCGAATCCATAATCTCCCGAACCTTGAGACCAAGCACCGACTCTAGGGACTCGCCCCGCGCCGCCCGATCCAGAATCGTTTTCTCGGAAACACTTCCCACAGATCTTCCGCCCTCAAAGACCGGGAGCTGCGAATAGCCCCTACGCCTCATCAAGTCTACAGCATCGCGGACAAGCTGCGTTCTGGCCACAGACACGACAGGACGACTGATCAGCTCATCCACCCGACGCGCAGGACTCTCAACACCCGCTCGTTCTAAAGCACTGAAAAGTCTCTGCACCACCGAATAAGATGGATCAACTGAGCCCGCTTCGATCTTCGCGATTATCGACTGACTTACTCCAGCAGATACGGCGAGTCTGGACTGCGTTAGCCCGAGCTCTTTCCTCTTCTTTGGAATCTCCCCCAAGGATGGAAGCATGCTTCCCAAGAGATCGGACGGTGCTCTTATTCCTATCGGAATACAGAAAGCCCCTATTCCTAACGGAATATGAGTACAACAGAACTTATATAATTAGAATAACTGGAACACCAACGAAAACATGTCCCCTGAGATCCAGCTTGCGGGGATTCATCCGCGGTCGGAGAAGCTGATTGAGCTTACGCGCTCTTACGAGCGGGCAAAAACCAGCTGGGGCCAAGTAGAGGTCCAACTTGAGCAGGACACAAAAGAACTCGTCAAACTCCAAAAGAGCCTTGGCATCCGACATATCTCTGACGGAGCCCTCGGATGGCAAGATCAGCTAAGACCCATCTCGCGATCTCTCAAAGGAATAGAGTCAGGGACACGATACTCAAGATGGTTTGACACCAACACATTCTACCAAAAGCCCATCGTCGTAGGCAAGATTTCGGCCGGCGAGACCGACCCCAAGAACTTTCTCCAAACAAGACTCTTAGCAGGAGAAAAGAACCGGAAAATCACCCTACCTGGACCATATACATTCTCACAGCTCTCAGAAAACAAGTATTACGAAAAGTATCCAGACCTGCTCTTCGACATTGCAGCTGCCGAGCGCGAGATTATCAAGAACCTCAGGAATGAGGGCGTTTTGCTCTTCCAACTATCGGAACCATGTCTGGTCTATCAACCATACCGAGAGACCTTCAGAGACGAGTCGGAAGTTGAACTCGCCCTCAGAGCAATTCGATCGGTGGTCGAAAACAATCCCGGAGAATTTGTTATCCAGACCTATTTTGGCGACGCTTCCCCAATATTCTCCAAACTTCTAGACCTACCCGTTCGCGGTATCGGTATAGATTTGTTCGAAACTGACGTTTCCTCACTCAGCGATCAGACCTCGAAAACACTCGTATTGGGCGTTGTTGACTCACGAGAGTCCTACGTCGAGGACCCTCGCTGGATTGCTGACACCGCGAGAAAATTCCGCGAGCAAGTAGACGTTCAAGATCTGGTTTTCGCTTCAAATTCGGACCTCAAATTCGTGCCGCAAGGAATCGCGAACCAAAAGCTGGAAGCTTTGTCGAAGGCATCTGAACTGTTCAAGGGGAACCGATAGATGTCGAAGCTCTTTCCAGTTCAGGAGATCGGAAGTCTCGCCAAGCCCAAATGGAGAACGAAGGGACTGCGACAACCCCTCTCCGCACAGGACCTTTCCGAGGCCGAAGGATGGGCTGAGAAGCTCGGGATTGATGACTTTCATGACCGAGCCAAAAGCATTCTCAAGACTAGCGACGACAAGACTCGAACAAAGGAAGTTCTGGAACTCTCCACTATGTACGGCCTCCGCCTCTTCGAAACCGCTGGGATAGACAACGACGGCGTTGGGGGAGAGCAGCAGCGAGTCGAAATGTACGAGCATGTAATCAAGGCCGTACAGGGAATGCACCTCCTTGGCCACGTCCACTCCTTTGACTACAAATACTTCAACAAGGGAGTCGCAGAATCAAAGATTTCGCGGAAGCATCCCATCTACGCTCCGGAATTCTCTGATGTCAAGAAATACGCCCATCGAGCCGTGAAGGTTCCGATTACTGGACCGTACACGCTAGTGGATTGGTCCTTCAGCGGATACTACGTCCAGAAGCAGCGCGCGTCTTCTCCTAAGACACGAAAGATCGAGGCAAAGCGAGAATTCCTACAAGATATCGTAGAGCAAGTCGTACGGCCTGAAATCCGAGACCTAGTCAATGCCGGAGCGTCTTGGATCCAGATAGATGAGCCAGCGGTGACCGCGCATCCAGAACCTCAGGAGATGGAGCTGTTTGTCGAAGCATGGAACGAAACAGTTAGGGGATTCAGCTGCAAGTTCAGCGACCACACCTGCTACCCATCCGAGATAGGATACAAAGTTCTCGCAGAGTACGCACCGAAGCTGGACAAGTGCGACCAGCTCGCGTTAGAGTTTGCCAACCGAGATACTTCCCGTCTCGGAGTCGATGCGAGCTCAAGAGAAGGATACAGCGACCTCAAACACTTCGTCGATGCTGGTTTCAGCGGAGAATTCGGGCTTGGTGTCGCTCACGTGCACGACTTCACAGGAAACGTGTCCTCCGGCGCCGGAGAGGCCGTGGGTCGAGACCTGATCGAGTCTCCGGAACTAGTGCGGGACCGGCTCCTCTACGCCACGAAAATCGTCGGGAATCCAGCAAAGATCTGGGCGAACCCGGACTGCGGCCTCAGAACCAGGACATGGGACGTTTCATTTGCGAAGCTTGCAAACATCACGAAGGGTGCTGAACTAGCCAGGGAGGCGTTCGAATGAGACTGAGTGATCGTGCTAGGCACCATAACCTCGTTACCATTGAGCTTATTCCGGACAGAGTTGTTCCGAGTGATTTAGCCCTCTTGAAGGGCCGAGTTGACGCTATCACGGTTCCCGCCCTAAGGAATGGCCACGATGACCCTAGCTATCCAAGGTCTTTCCCGGTGACCCCGCAGCGGAGAAGCCTCGCTTCCGCCACTATCATCAACAGGGCTGGGATAACTGCTGTTCCTTCGCTAACATGTCGCG
>Ga0209058_1002835_pt1 | contig 14152 bp, 10 predicted proteins | sample GraSoiAngelo_147_FD_185904 | JGI IMG/M metagenome (GOLD analysis project Ga0209058, IMG submission 185904) | Grasslands soil microbial communities from the Angelo Coastal Reserve, California, USA - 14_1009_05_40cm (SPAdes) (version 2) | ecosystem: Environmental > Terrestrial > Soil > Grasslands ... | reverse complement strand
CCATGCTTTCTCACCAACTGGCGCGAACTGATAACGATAAAGTCGCGCGCGAATGTAACGAGGCGGAGCGCTAGGAAAGGGATTGTTCGCCAGCAGCGAGAGTGTGCCCCGATCGTTGTGCAGAAGTTTCCAGACAAAATGCAGCGTCCAGGGATATTCCGCGGGTGACCCCATCGCGGCGAACCAGATTTGCCAGTCGATCCGTGGTTGATACGGCGCGACGAACGGCGGGCGGCGGTTTGGATCGCCCGGCTTGGCTTTGAACTCGTATTCCTTCCATTTCGTATCGCCGGTAATTACCGCGTCGTCCGTTCCCTCAAAAACAATTTCGTCGCGTTCGCGCCCGACTGTGCCAAACGCGCCGTAAGTGTTTACGAGATCAAGCGGATCGAAGGAGTAATTCATTAACTGTCGCCCCGAAAGAAGATTGAGTACAGGTGCAACGCTCAGATAGATCACCAGAACCGATAAAGCGATCGCGATGGCATTGGTGATGCGCGACGGCTCCGATTCATGAGCCGCCCGTTCAGCGCGACTAACTAATGCCTTCGGCAAGAAGTGGCGCAGGAAGGTATCATCAAAGCACGCTAGAAACGGAATGATCGTGACGTAATTAAGGAACGAAAGATTGCCGCTAATGATGAGAAATATTTGGAAAGTGACAAGTAAGACGCCTGCGATGTGCCTCGCGTGTCGCGGGCCAAACGAAAACCACGGCACGATCAATTCGACAAAATGGTTCCATACCGTCTCAAATTTGTGGAACCACAGCGGCGCAAAGTGAAGATAACGACTGATCGGGCTAGGTATCGGCTGCGTTTCGTAGTGATATAAAAGGCAGGTGAGATCGCGCCAGCAAGGATCACCTCGCAACTTGATAAGGCCTGCACCAATCATGATCCGAAATCCAAGCCAGCGGAAAAGCCAGATCACCAGAATCGGTGGCCGGCACTTTGGAAATGGCCGACCATCGAGCAAGGGGCAGAGAAAAACAGATAAGAACCCGGTCTCGAGCAGTTGAATCTCCCAGCCGTAACCGTACCAGATCTGGCCGATGTGAACGATCGACATGTACATCGCCCAGAGAATGCAGAGGATGATCGCGTTTGCGTAGCCAGCGAGGACGACAAGCGAGAGCGCAAACCCGGCCCAGGCGAAGATCAACATCCCGTGATCGGAAATGCCGAGCCAAAAGAGAGTCGGCACTTGCAGCATGCCGGCATTTCGCGAGCCGAGTTGCGTTTCTACGCTTGCAAGAAAATGATTCGCCGGCGTTAATCCGTGCTCGCCAACGAGCGGGACGAGTTGCTGTGCAGCAACGAGAAACGCAACCGCGTAAACAAAACCCAGCAGCCGCAAAATGACGAATCGCGTCAGCCAATAAGAATTTCCCAGGGCGAAAAGCCGTTCGAAGACGTTTTCTTGATTCATTGCCGAACCTGGCAGAAACGTCGAACGCCGAACGTCCAACGTCCAACGCTCAATGCTGAATCATTCGGCAATTGGAAATCGGAAATTCAAGATAGTGCCAGGGGGGAGAATCGAACTCCCGACCAACCCCGAATGCTTTCGGGGCTGCTCTACCTGCTTAGAAAGTGAATTGCAAGACGAAGATTCTTTTTCGCTTTTAGGAGTCGCTCCGTATCTCGCGCTTCCTTCAGTGTCGAGTACTCGCGCTGAGCTACAACTTGAAATTCGCCGATTCGCTTTGTCGTGTGCGTATGACCACGGCGATGTTGAGCAAGTCGAGCGCCCAAATCGGGCGTCGAACCAGTATAGTGCCGCCCGGATGATCCACGCAAAATATGCACCCACGCCATAACAAAAATGCCAGGGGGGAGAATCGAACTCCCGACCAAGGGCTTATGAGTCCCCTGCTCTACCGCTGAGCTACCCTGGCGCGAAGGAAAGAAAGTTGAACGCGTCGCATTCGGTGTCAACGCGCACAGGACGTAGACCGAAGTTTATTTGCCTGTCGCTTTGGAAAGGTACGGCTCCAAGTCCTTTTCGGGACCACGCAGTGCGGCCATGAAGCACACCCCGCTATGCTCGCTCACTGCGCCGACCCAGCCTTCCTGATGAATGTAGCGCCATCCGGGAAACGGGAGCACCGCGCCGGTTTTCGCATTCCGCTCCGCCGGAAAAAGAAATAGCTGCATCCGTTTTTCGGCGAGCCAGATTTGGGCAATGCGACGCGACTCCTCATCCTCAAAAACGCGACAACCGATTGTGCGAAAATCGGCGAACTCTGTTGGCACATCGTAATGTTCCAGCCCGTGTTTCATAAAAAACAGATCGCTCAATGTTCCCGCTTCAGTGCTTACCGGGTCCAGCATCACCGGTCGAGTGGACGCAGCCACAGTCAATAACTTCCGAGCGGTCGCTGCTCCCGGAAAATCATTTAGACGACTGAGAACTTGAAACACGGAGACTCCGGCGATAACCATGACCGCGATGCTAATCGCAAGGACGGCGGGGTTCCGCGCCATTTTTTTCCATGTCCACTTCGAGCCAACGACCAGGTCTTTTTCCGAGAACCACTCGGCCGTTTCGGGCGGAATTGGAATCAGACGAACCAGCGCCGCGACAGCGCGATCGAAGCTCTGCTGATTGACAAATTCGTCGGAGTCATCTGCGCGAGATACCGCTGCGCGCATCGAACGGTCAGCCAATCGGTCTTGGCTGATCGGCGCGCAATTCAAAAGGGCGCGTTGTCGGCGCAATAACCGCAGCATTCTCATACTGTGCCTTGTTCAGGGTGCTTTGCGTCCAGCCACGCCTGCAACTGCCGGCGGCCCTGCGCCAGAAACCGGGAAAGCTCGCTGAGCTTGAGTTCCGCGAGGTCAAGAATTTCGTTATAATCAAATTCGTCGAGATAAAAAAGTGCAAGCGCGGTCCTCTGAGGATCCGGCGCGCCGGAAATCCAAACTGCGAGTTGCGTGGGCTCGAGCTGTTCAATCTGCGATGCACCCTGTGGAGCCACGTCATGCTCATCAAGTTTGAGCGCCTCTGGTTGCAAATCAGCTTTGTCTGCTTCTAAACAGCGCCAGAGCGCGTCGCGGAAGAGCCAAAACCTTTCCTTCGGCAGTTCTCCCTGCGCGGCGCGATTGGCCGCCTCGCGCAACGTGGTGTGAAAGACTTCCTGCGCTTTGCTTGAGTCGCCCAGCATTAAGAAGCAAAAACGATAAAGCTGTGGCAGATTTTGTTTTCGATCCGGCACGCGTGATGTCCCCGAAAAAACTCTGCGCACTTTACGCGCCTCTGTAGGATGGACAAGACGGATTCGACAGTGGCGCCTTCCCTCCACGCAAGCCTGCTGTGTTTACCACCTCGACGCCGCGCTTCGCACAGCGAGGCGACTACAGTTTCTTCAAACGACGCGCTACTTCCCCAGCGTTCTTGCGGCTGTTGAACGCGGAAAGACGAAAGTAGCCTTCCCCTTGCGCGCCAAATCCAGCACCCGGGGTAATGACCACGTTTAGCTCGCGCAGCATACGATCGAACGTCTCCCAACTCGTAAGGCCATCGGGCGTTTCCACCCAGATGTAGGGCGCGTTTACTCCGCCAAAAGCTTTCAGCTCAGCATGAGCCGCAGCGCCGCGCAGTAGTTTTGCATTGCCCATGTAATGATCGATGAGAGCGCGCACTTGTTTGCGACCTTCCTGTGAATACAACGCCTCGGCGCCACGTTGCACCGGATAACTCACGCTGTTGGATTTGGTGCTCCAGCGCCGCTGCCACAGCGGATGAAGTGGTAATCGGCGACCGTTCTCCGTTCGCGCGAGTACCAATTTCGGCATTACCGTAAACCCGCACCGCACACCGGTGAAACCGCCGTTCTTGGAAAAACTGCGTAACTCAATCGCGCATTCGCGCGCGCCTGGAATTTCGAAAATGGAATGCGGGATTTCCAGATCAGAAATGTACGACTCGTAAGCGGAATCGAAGAGGAGAGTCGCCTCATGTGCGTGGGCATACTCGACCCACTGCGCAAGCTGGTCGCGTGACGCAACTGCACCGGTCGGATTGTTCGGAAAACAAAGATAAACGAGATCGACATGTTCCTTCGTGGGCTCGGGCACAAAATTGTTTTCCGCTGTGCAGGGCAAGTAGAGAATCCCTTCGTAGCTGCCGTCTTTTCGAGCCGGGCCTGTGTGGCCGGCCATCACGTTTGTATCGACATAGACCGGATAAACTGGATCGGGGACCGCCACCTTGTTTTGATCACCGAGAATATCCAGGATATAACCGCAATCGCATTTTGACCCGTCAGAGATAAAGATTTCATCATCGGCAATTTCGATGCCGCGGTCGCGATAATCGTGCTGCGCGATTGTTGAGCGTAGAAATTCGTAACCTTGCTCGGGGCCATAGCCGCGAAAAGTCTCGTGATGGCCGAGCTCTTCGATCGCGTGCTTCATCGCATCGACTGCCGCGCGCGGCAACGGCTCGGTCACGTCACCAATTCCGCAGCGGATCAATCTCTTTGCCGCTGCCGGATCCGCTTCGCAAAATTCGCAGACCCGGCGCGCGACTTCCGGGAACAAATATCCGGCCTGAAGCTTGAGATAATTTTCGTTTAGATAAGCCATGCTTTGGGTAGCGCGCACGCGTCTCGCGTGGTGGCGAGCGCGTCCTCGCGATCGCGAACTTTCCCTCGGGGACTTTATCGCTTACTCCGAAGCAAGTCTCAACAAAAGTGCGTTTCGGCGCGACACCGAAACCAGCACGCGAGACGCGTGCGCTACCCACGATCCGCGAGCAGTGTTACCTCAGCAGCCTCAGTAGTTCTTCGCGACCGCGTCCCAGTTCACCACGTTCCACCAAGCCTTAAGGTAATCGGCGCGGCGGTTTTGATACTTGAGATAATAGGCATGCTCCCACACGTCGACGCCGAGGATCGGCGTGTTGCCATCCATCAGAGGACTGTCTTGATTTGGCGTCGAAATAATTTCGAGCTTTCCATTCTTGTTTTTAATCAGCCACGCCCAGCCGCTGCCAAAGCGTTTCACACCCGCATCGGCAAATTTCTCTTTGAACTCATCGAAGCTGCCGAAGGTTGATTTGATATCATCGGCGAGTTTGCCTTTCGGTTCGCCGCCGGCGTTCGGTCCCATGATTTTCCAGAAGAAGGAATGGTTGGCGTGCCCGCCGCCGTTGTTGCGCACAACCGTGCGAATGTCTTCCGGCACCGATTTGAGATCGCTGATCAAATCTTCCACCGATTTCTTTTCGAGATCGGCCTTGCCTTTGATCGCCTTGTTGACGTTGTCGATGTAAGCCTGGTGATGCTTGGTATGATGGATTTCCATCGTCTTCGCATCGATGTGCGGTTCCAAAGCATCGTACGCATAAGGTAATTTTGGTAATTCGTAAGCCATAATCTATACAGTTAGATCGAATTACGTAGCGCGGCAGGTTTTATTTTTCGTTCTGGGAAATAGCGCTGTAGCCACCGGCCTGTGGCCGGTCCCACTTTCAAGGCAGACGGGCCGCAGGTCCGTGGCTACAAGATTTATTCGCAGCGATAAAAACCGGGGCGATATGTGAGGCCACTGCAAGCATTGACGTAAGTCGCAAGGGCGAGCAGCGGAAAATTCTGGCGGTACATGTCGTATTTCAAATAAAACACGCCTGGGAAACCCGTGCCTGTAATCTGCTCTTCATCCCACGAGCCATCCGGGTCTTGCGAGCGAAGCAGATAACGTAATCCTCGCTGAATACTGGGCCGATCGAGATCGCCGCATGCGCAGATTCCCATGATTGCCCATGCTGTTTGCGATGCGGTGCTCTCGCCAATGCCTTTGGTCGATGGATTTTCGTAAGTGCCGCAGGTCTCCCCCCAACCGCCGTCGTTGTTTTGACAACTCTCAAGCCAATCACGGCCGCGCAATATCCAGTCCTGCGTCATATCTTCACCAATTGCGCGCAAGCCACGCAGTACCTGCCAGGTGCCATAAATGTAATTTACGCCCCAGCGACCGTACCAGGAACCATCGTCCTCCTGCGTCTCGATCAAATACTCCAGGGCGCGTTTCACCGCGGGATGATTCCGGTCGAACCCGATATAGCCAAACAACTCGAGCGTGCGCGCGGTCAGATCGCTGCAGGTCGGGTCGAGGATCGCATTGTGATCGGCAAACGGCATGTCTTCGAGCCATGCCGTCGTCACGTTCTTGTCAAAAGCAGCCCAGCCGCCATCGTCGCATTGGAAACTGAGCTGCCAATCAAGTGCGCGACGAAAGATTGCATCGAGCGTTTGTGGATCTCTGGGCCGTATCGTGCGCAACGCCATCAGCACCATCCCTGTGTCGTCGGTGTCCGGGTAATAGATGTTGTCGTACTCGAATGCCCAGCCGCTTGCTTCCGCATGCGGATTGTTCACCGCCCAGTCTCCTCTAATTCGCACCTCTTTGTTGATGAGCCAATCTGCGGCTTTTTGCAGCGCAGGATGTTCCGGCGAAACACCGGATTCGGCCAGCGAGATGACGTTGATCGCCGTATCCCAAATGGGCGAGCGACAAGGTTGAATCCGGAAATCCTCCGGATCATCGATAAAGAGTCCGGCGAAATCTTTTTCCGCCTTGGCGTAAACGGGATTCGTCTTCGAGTAACCCAGCGCGCGCAAGGCGATCAAAGAGTTCAGCATCGCCGGAAACACTGCCGCGAGCCCGTCACTCCCCTCGCCGATGCGTTCGAGCATCCAGCGCTCCGCTTCTTCGAGCGCACGCCGGCGCAATGGACGAATCCGCAGCGGCTGCAGAAATTTTAACGTGTCGTCGAGTCGGAGAAAGAAATTGCGCCAGGTCCAGAATTTTTCGCTGCGAGGAAGCCGCAAATCGCTTTGCTCGGTGCCGAGTGGAAAGAGTTCGTGCAGGTGTTTTTCGCCGGGCAGGATGCGAGTAGGCTTGAAATGATTGATGATGGCGAGCGGGATGAGCATGGCCCGGCTCCACGACGACATTTTGCAGATGTGAAACGGCGCCCAGCTCGGCAGGAGCACCATTTCCACCGGGATGGCCGGCAAATATTTCCACGGAAACTGGCCCAGCAGCGCGAGGTAAAGTTTGCTGAACGTGTTCATCTGCGGGATACCGCCGAGGCGCATAATGGTCGCCCGCGCCTCCTGCATAAACGGCGCGTCCGCCGAACAGCCAGCGAGTTTCAGCGCGAAATATGCTTTCACGGAAGCGTTAATCTCGCTCGGACCGCCGTGATAAATATTCCAACCGCCATCCGGCAGTTGCCGTTTCAGGATGTGACGAACGCAACGGCGCTGCAATTGCGCATCTACTTCACGACACCAGTGCATGAAGAGGATGTAATCGGAGCATAGCGTGCTATCGACGATGAGCTCACCACACCAGTGGCCATCAGGTTTCTGTTGCCGCAAAAGGTTTTCCTGCGCGCGAGCAATCGCGCGCGCGATCTCCTGGTCCGCTGCGGAATACGATTCCGAGACTTCGGGCCGTGCACTTGGCAAAGCGATCAGGTTCTTCGACGAATTCAGCATTTCGATCTTACGAGGCGTGTGCTGCAGCGCCGTTCGTTTGAGCGGACTTCCCCGTGATATGCCCGTTGCCGCTGGTTACGCCGTTAAACGCAACCGTCTCGCTGCCCCGGCCGGTCGGCTTCGGTTTCGCCCCGAAATTGAACTTGATCGTCTTCCACGTGTCGCCACGCTGTGCTTGGAGGCCGAGGCTGGCGGTTGGCTCGTAACCGCAATGCACCATGCAATTCTCGCAACGGCTGTCACGCGCAATGCCGTTCACCACGCCATATCTGTCCCACTCCGTTTTCTCGAGCAACTCCGCGTAGCTCGAGTAATGCCCGTCGGTCATGAGATAGCAGGGCCCTTTCCATCCGCGAATGTTCCGGGTCGGAATCGCCCAGGCTGAACAGGTCAAATCCCGCTTGCCGGCGAGAAATTCAAAATAAACCGGCGTGCCGAAAAACGTGTATCGATTCATCCATTTCTCCACTTTCCGGAATTTCCGAATCGTCATTGACCGCGTGAGGAAAAAATCTTCAGGGCGCAGATTGAGCCGTTTGGTCATATCTTTCTTCGCCGCGTCGTAGTCATAGCCTGGGGAAATTGTGTGGCCATCGACGCCAAGATCGGAGAGATAATCGAACATCTGCTCGACCTCTTGCATATCGGTTTCCTTGTAAATGGTCGTGTTGGTTGCCACTTGATAGCCGAGACTCTTCGCCATCTTGATTGCGAAAATGCACTCCTTGAAAACTCCTTCGCGCTCGACGATGAGATCGTGAATGCGCTCCAGTCCATCGAGGTGCACGTTCCAATACATCCATCTACTCGGCGCGATCGCAGGCTTGCTCGGGTCTTTCGGACCTTTGCGGATTTCAGCCGCATCTTTCTCGCTAAGTAAGCCGGCTTTCATCAACTCGTCGATTTTCTGATCGACGAACTCGCGGCGCTTGCCGATCTGCGATGCCATCCAGTCGCGCATTTTCTTGCGCATGAACATGGCGTTGGTGCAGATGTAAACGATCCGATTTTGCGCGAGCAATCCATTCACCAGCGCTTCGATGTGCGGGTAGATGAGCGGTTCGCCTCCGCAGATCGAGACCATCGGCGCGTTGCACTCCTCCGCTGCCGCGAGGCAATCCTCCGAGCTCATCATGTCCTTGAGCGACGTGGAATATTCGCGAATCCGCCCGCAACCGGTGCATGTGAGGTTGCAAGTGTGCAACGGCTCGAGCTGAAGCACCGTGGCGAACTTCTTCGTGCCACGTAACTTGTGGCCGATTATGTAAGCCGCGATCTTCGTTGTTAATGCGAGCGGAAATCTCATAGGAGCGAGGATAGTAACAAGGGTCGTCCGCGTGTCAACGATCCCGAGTTAAGGTCTCAATACGCTAAGTTGATTCGGGTCAGGCCTCCTCTTCGGATTTAACCTCCCGTAAATTAAAACGTCGCTTTGCTAAAGGCAATAACTGATTAGGTCCCGGCGGCGTGCCAGCCGCGGCGAATCAGGCTCACGGCAATCGCCGCGAGAAGTAGCGCGACTATTTTCGATACGCCGCGTAACCCTTGTTTGCCCATCAAATGCGTGACCCAATCGGCATTCCAGAACGCGATCGCGACCAAGACGAGATTCAAGACGAGCGAGAGCAATGTGAACAACAGGCCGACTGTGTCGACCAAAATAAGCAATGCGGTTAGTAACGCCGGCCCGGCGATCAGCGGCATGCCAAGCGGAACGATGCCAAATTCATCGCTGGCTTCGCGATCCTGTGACCCAAGACTCAGTAATTCGCGGCCCGCCAGACCCAGCAAGATCAAACCGCCTGCAACTTGAAAATCCGCAACCGTGATTCCAAGTGCAGCGAAAATAATCTTCCCCAGAAAAATAAAGCCGACAGCCAGGCATAGGGCGGTGAAGATTCCAAGAAGCGCCTGTCCTCTTCGCTCTTCGCGCGAAGCACCAGCGCTGAGACCAATGAACACCGCCACGAGTCCAATCGGATCGATCGCCACAAACACCGGGATGAAGGCGAGGAAGAATTTCTCGATCATGCGCGTTTCCCTGAAGTGCAGGTTCCTGCAACAGATGAACACAGATGAAACACACATTCATCAAAATTCCTTCGCTCAACTGTGAAAATCTGTGTAAATCTGTGGCCACTTCTATCCCAACCATCCATGAAATCGTCTCTTCTTTGCGTGTTATTCATTGTTGCCACCTCTTCGAGTCTGCTGGGAGCCGAGCCTAAAACTGTCGATGATTTTCGTGCCGCTGCTGCCAAGGCAAACGCGGTTCTGACGATTCCCGATTGGGAACAGACGCCGGGAGCGGTTGAAGCATCGATGAAAGATGCGATCGCGAAAGCCAACAATGGGCTGGATCAGATCGGCGCTCAGGACTTGAGCAAGGTTACTTTCAAAAGCTCCGTTGTGGCGCTCGACGATCTCACATATCAAGCGGGAATTGCAGCGAACAAGGCGACGATCATTAAGGAGACAAATACGAATCCGGCAATGCGCACCGCTGCTGAGAACGCAGTGAAGGCCTTCCAGGAATGGGCGGTCGGGATCGATTATCGCGAGGATGTTTACAAAGCCATCAAAGCTTTTGCGGACATTCATCCGAAACTCACCGGTGAAGATGAAAAGCTGCTCAAGGAAACCTTGCGCGATTATCGCCGCGCCGGTTTGGATTTGCCGCCCGACCAGCGAAAGGAAGTCGAACAGCTGCGCAAGGAATTGTCCAAACTCGGGACCGATTTCGATACCAACATCGTCAAGGCCACTGCGCCGGTCATGTTTACAAAGGCTGATCTGGATGGACTGCCGGAAAGCTTCCTCGCCGCGCCCGGGGTCAGAACCGGAGACGATGCCTACACAGTGATGGCAAACGTCACCTGGCAATTCATCACCGTGGAGGAAAACGCGAAAAGCGAAGCGACGCGCAAGCAGCTTTACCTCATTCATGACACGCTCGCCAAAGACAGCAATGTCGCCGTCCTCAATCAAATGCTTGCGCTCCGGAACAAGATCGCGCTGCGGCTCGGGTACAAATCGTGGGACGACTACCAGACCGAAATCAAAATCGCCAAGACCGGGGCGAATGCGGAAAAATACATCAATGACTTGGTCGCGGGGATCCAGCCGAAATTCGATAGCGAACTGGCGGAATTACAAAAGTTGAAAGCCGCCGAGACGAACGATCCCAACGCCCGGATCATGGTATGGGACTGGCGTTATTACGGCAATCAGCGTAACAAACAGAAATACGACGTCGATAAGGAAGCGTTACGCGCGTATTTCCCGTTCCAAAAAGTGCTCGATGGAATGTTCAACATTTATCAGAGCATCTTTGGCTTGAAATTTGAAAAGATCGCCGCGCCCTACAAATGGATCGCTGATCTCCAGCTTTATCTGGTGACCGATGCCGCCAGTGGCGAGCCGCTCGGCATGTTTTACCTCGACATGTTCCCGCGCGAAGGAAAATTCAATCACTTCGCGCAGTTCGACATTATCAGCGGCAAACTCTTGCCCGATAGCAAATACCAGCGGCCCACCGTCGCGCTGCTTTGCAATTTCCCGCCGCCAACTGCGGACAAACCGTCTTTGCTCACACACCAGGATGTAGAAACGCTGTTCCACGAATTCGGCCACTGCCTGCATTCCATTGTCACTCGCGCCAAGTACGGACGTTTCGCCGGGACGCATGTGCCGGGTGATTTCGTCGAAGCGCCGTCGCAGATGCTGCAAAACTGGGTGTGGGACAAGAAAGTGCTCGACACGTTCGCGGCTGATTACCGTGACCTATCGAAAAAGATTCCGGCCGAAATCGTCAAAAAAATGAATGATGCCAAGCTGGCTAACGCCGGTGTTTTTTATCGGCGCCAGTTCGCGTTCGCATCACTCGACCTCGCCCTGCACGACCCGCATCCTGAAGACATGCCTTATGATTGCATCGCCATATCGAATCCGATCCTGGAAAAAGTTTTTCTACCGATCGATCCGAGCACGACATTCGTTTCTTACTTTGGGCACTTGAACGGTTACGATGCCGGTTACTACGGCTACGCTTGGGCCGACGCGATAGCCGCCGATATGGCAACCGTTTTTGAAAAAGCGAAGGACGGTTACCTCGACAGACAAGCCGGCCTGAAATTGCGTCACGAAATTTACGAGCCCGGCGACTCACGCGAGGTTAATGTTTCCGTCGAAAAATTCCTGGGCCGCAAACAATCGATTCAACCGTTCCTGAAAAAGATCGGTATTAATGACAAGAACGCGTCGGTGACGTCATCGCCGACAACCAAGTGAACCCACGTGACATTTTCCCCGTCCGAATCCGCGGAGCAATCGAGGAAAATTCAACGCATTGATCCGCTGTTAGTCGCGGCACTGTCGCTCGCGTTCCTTTTCTGTCTGCAGGGTATCACGTGGGGACGGGTCGAATGCTGGAATCGCAGTCAAATCGCGCTGCGTGGTTTGCGCGCCCTGCGGCCGAGTGACTACATGAAGCCGCCATTTCATACCTACTTGAACCACCTCCTTGTGGTCTGGCCAGTCACCGGAGTTATGAAAATCGCCCAAGTGCCAACGGAAAGGATGAAAATCGCCAATTCCGCAAAGCTAATCGGATCGCGATTAGTGACGATTGCACTTTATCTGGGCACAATTGCACTTGCTTATAGTTTTAGCCGTAGCTCGTACGGAAGATTTTCTGCTGCCATCATCGCGTTTGCTTTCGCCACGAGCGCCGGATTCGTTGCCTACGCGCATTTCCTCACTGTTGATATGCCGCTCTTGTTTTGGATGCTGGCGGCTCTTTGGGCCGCCCACCGGCTCATATCAGCTCCTACCACTCGCAATTACGCCATTGCTGGCTTTTTGATCGGCATCGCAATCGCAACCAAATACAACGGCCTGGCCGTCGGAATCGCGCTTCTTGTCGCGCATTTCTTCGCGACGAAAGACGCGGGCCTTCGAAGTATAATTCTAAGCCATCAACTGGGCATCGCTTTCGGCATGATCCTGCTCGGATTTCTCTTCGGATGCCCGACTGCGCCTTATGAGCCGAAGAAATTCTGGCACGATTTCATCTACAACTACACCGTCACGCCCCGTTACTCGGGTCAGCCAGATCGCGCCAATTATCTTGGTGCTCTTGGCCGAATTCCGGAAATTGTCGGAATTCCCGGCGCGATTTTGATCGCTGGCCTCGCGATTTTGAGCTGCATTCTAATCCTGAAACGACGCGACCTCAGCGATGCCGCAACGCGGGGATTCATCCTGAGCACCGCCGTATTTCTCCTTTACATTTTGAAAATAGGGACGTTCCCGCGAACGGAAACCCGCTATGTTTTGCCCGCGATTCCGTTCCTGATTTTGATGATTGGTCCGGCGTTGCAGACGTGCGAACGGCGAAAGTGGACTCTTGCGTTACTCCTACCAGTTCTGATTTACAACTGCCTTTGCAGTTATCTGGTTGGCAAGCGTTTCAACGATGATCCGCGGCTGAAAGCACAGCTTTGGGTAGAGAAAAATGTCCCGCCAGGCAGCGTTATCGAATCGAGTGGCACCACCCCGCATTGGTCGAAACTGCCGAATTTCGATGGCCACGAAATTAGTCTTGGCCGACCCGATGAACCCATACCTCCAGCACGAGACATCATCGATCTGCGTCTGCCTCATATGCCGGGTCGCGTCGAGTTGTTCCGCAAGGTTTTTCCCGAATGGGTGCAACCCCTCGTTGCCGAGAGAGAAGGACATCCCGACCAAGGGTTATTCACCGCCGCCGCCTTGGGCAAGCGCAATCCGAATTACATCGCCATTTATTCGCTGGATTATAAGGTGCCGAGCGAAGCTGTTCGCAGATATTACGGTGACCTTCTTGTCGGGAAACTCCCTTACGCCATTGCGTTCGATGGCGAGACGCCGCCTGCGCCTGTATGGATTTATCCGCGCACGATCGATTTTCTGCGCGGACGCATCACTATTTTGCAGCGGAAAAATTGAGAATCCAGTTTGCCAATGGTTTCGTCATTCGTCATTCGGATTCCGTCATTATCTTGCGACGCTCGCCAATGACCACTACAAAAAGATCATGAAACTTGCTCGCTGGTCGGTGGGGATCTTTTTGGCCGCTCCGACCTTGCTTTTCGCGGCCGATGAACTGGCGGAGCGTTTGCAGCCGGCACTGGAGGCGATCACGCCGGACGGCTTGCTCGCGCACATCAAAGTTCTTGCATCGGATGAATTCGAAGGACGCGCGCCGGGAACGAAAGGCGAAGAACTTTCGGTCAAATACATCACTGATCAGTTCAAACAGATCGGGTTGAGACCGGAAGATCCGGACGGGACTTACACGCAGGAGGTCCCTCTGGCTGGGATCAAAAGCGAACCGCGAATGTCGTTCGCCGTTGGCGACAAAACGATCGATCTCAAATATCCGGATGATTTCGTTGCTTCCTCGGCGCGTCTCCAACCGGAAATCAAAATCGACAAGTCAGACATGGTCTATGTCGGATACGGCGGCGTCGCGCCGGAATACGGCTGGGATGATTACAAAGACGTCGATGTGCGTGGCAAAACGGTGCTGATGTTGATCGGCGATCCGCCGGTGCTCGATCCAAAAGATCCTTCAAAGCTCGACGACAAAATGTTTAA
>Ga0209058_1002831_pt1 | contig 14163 bp, 14 predicted proteins | sample GraSoiAngelo_147_FD_185904 | JGI IMG/M metagenome (GOLD analysis project Ga0209058, IMG submission 185904) | Grasslands soil microbial communities from the Angelo Coastal Reserve, California, USA - 14_1009_05_40cm (SPAdes) (version 2) | ecosystem: Environmental > Terrestrial > Soil > Grasslands ... | reverse complement strand
TAATAACCAGAAAAACAATATACTATATTTATGAGCAGGATGTCATATAGCGAACTTGAACAGAATGCTCGAGCCCTTTTGAATAATTTGCAGCAGCAAGAAGGTCCACCGATTTATACTTTGTCGCCAGACGAGGCTCGTGGTGTTTTATCTGGGCTTCAGGCTAGTACTCCGGCCCAAAAACTTCCGGCGGATGTAGAGAATCGTACCATATCAGGGGGGTCTAATTCCAAAGATGTATCTATCACGATAGTTCGCCCCCTAAATAGTAGCATTGAACCCTTACCAGTTGTAATTTTCACCCATGGAGGTGGATGGGTCCTTGGTGGATTTGATACTCACGAGAGATTGGTAAGGGAGATGGCTATTAAAGCAAATGTAGTTGTCGTGTTTGTTAACTATACTCTGTCACCAGAGGGTAAATATCCGACTGCCCTAGAACAGGCTTATGCTACAGCAAATTGGGTTGCTCGAAACGGCCAGTCAATTAATGTAGACTCTTCCCGCTTAGCCGTGGTTGGCGATAGTGTGGGAGGTAATCTAACTGCTGCTCTCACCTTGTTAGCCAAGGAGCGTGGAGGGCCCTCGATCAGATTCCAAGTACTCTTCTACCCAGTTACTGACGCGAACTTTGATACACCATCTTACGAGAAATATGAACAAGGGTACTGGCTTACCCGCGAGGGCATGAAATGGTTCTGGAATAACTATACTTCAAAAGAAACAAATCGAAAGGAACCAACGGTTTCTCCACTCCAGGCATCAATAGAGCAACTGAGTGGATTACCACCAGCACTAATCATTAATGGTGAGAATGATGTACTCTGTGACGAAGGGGAAGCGTATGCGCTGAAACTTTTACAGGCGGGCGTCCGAGTGACCGCCGTTCGATATCACGGTACTATCCACGATTTTGTAATGTTGAATGCAATTACAAATGATCCCGCACCGCGGGGAGCCATTGAACAAGCTTCTCATATGTTGAAACAGATGTTGTCAAACTAAAAATACCATCATGAATCAAGTACTTCTTATACCCATCATGGTAAACTTAGGAATTACGAAGTTGTCCAGACTGATTAAAAATCCTGATTTGCGTAATCAAGATGTTTGTCAGAGATAGATCATGTCTCAATATTATAAACATACTTATTTGTGAATTGTACTAATCAACAATACGTTCTGAGAATCTTTGACTTTTGATTAAAATTCCCATCCGGAATGTATGGCTATAACATTTGTAAGGAAAACAAAAGAAATTGATAAACGATTATCTCAATACTTGGTAATACTTGAAACTTGAATATGGACTCATATCTGCTTGGTCCCATGCAGTAAATGGCTTGATTTTCTAAACAAATGTATTATGGTTTAGTAACAAGTAACTGTTCTAATTGCTAGTACTTTTATTTACCTGAGTCGATATTAGATTTTCTGAAGTTTCAATCTAAAGCGTAATTATTTTTGCCTATTAACTCATAAACATATTTAACATGCTCATAAGTTTTCAATTTCTTATCTTCTGGTATTCTTATTTTTTTAGTTTTAAATGTATTGTTGGTTATCTTTCTTAATGCATTATTCAACTCTTTCGAAATGATGATTTGATCATTATCGGCAAATCCCTCAAGTCTACTACAGAAATTAACATCATCTCCAATAGCAGTAATCTGACTTCGAAGAGGAGAATACCAATATCCAAATAGAACTTCACCAATATGCATGCCACATTTCAAATTTATATTCGTAGCAGGCTTGTAATCATAATGAGAATATAAAATTTTCAAATGTTTTTCCTTAATTTTTATAAAATTGGTCTTTAACTCTAAAGCAGCATCCATTGCTTTTGAATGAACTATATCAAATCTCTTATCTTGGTAACCGAAATAAACAAAAATTCCATCACCTATAAATTTATCCAATATTCCGTTATTTTTTTTTATCACCCTTGTTGCTTCAGTATAATAATCTCTTAATAAGTATTCTAGTTCATGAAATATAAAACCTTGTTTTTTCATTCGTTTTTTCAATAATGCTTTTAATTCTTTAACTAAGCCTGAAAATTTACTTATATCCCAAAATACAATGATGAAATTATTGATGTTGACTCCATCTAACTTTAATTCTTTAAAATGTTTGAATATGAATGGATCCAAATACATACTTAGTAGTTCCTTAGAACAAGTATCATTTTCTGTAATCTTCTGATTATCCATATATTTACACCAATTATCTATTTCCATTAAGATAGATTGACAGGTTGGGAATCTTGATATTATATCTCTTATGAAGATATCTTAATCTTTGAGCATTGCTAATATTTCTATAGTCTTCAGTAAAAATAGTAATACTATTAAGTTCTCTACTATGGTTTTTACATACATAATCTATTCGTTCATAATTATAATTAATCATGATTTCTCCAACTTCTCCAGACTTTAGATAAAGGCTTTCATCTAATAGTTCAATATTTGTTGGTACAGGATCAATTTTAATAAAGTAGAGATGGTGAGATTCATTATCTGTATTAATCCATGTAATGGTATCTCCTTTTTGAATTTTGATGGTTTGCGGAATATAATTTTTAATAGATTCATTACGTAGAAATTGTGGAATGATTACCTGATGTTTCATTACTATTGTGTTATTATATGAAAAAGATATATTAATAAAGTAAATTATCATTACGAGTTGGTTATTTTCTATCACTAGAGTAATAAATTAGAACAAAGAGTTTGCCTGATGATAAGAATAACTTTATTGAGTATAATGATAAGTGTGCTATTATTTGGGCTAAGCGTTGTCCATAAATTATCTTGGGGAGAGTCGTTGAGTGGCTTTTGTTATGATGTAGTTGGAGACAATGAATACTGTTTTAATAATGAGGAATATTGCAGTAAAAGTCAAAAGGGGGACCAAATGGCAGAAAGTAATTACTATAAAGAAGACTCATCACTAGTACCAATAGAATCTAGTTCTAACCCTTAGGCCACTACTAGTTCCTGTGCCGAGTTATTAGTAATTCTGTAAACTTATAAGATAATCATCTATCCTTTTTTGAAGATCCTCATTTATTTCAAATATTGATCTATTACCATCTATTGATATTATGTTATATCGTTTTTGCATTCGCTTAAATTCTTTTCCTAGCAACTTTTGATACATGACAAATGATTCTAACATGTTATCTGATAATCTAAGATCTGTACCTGATTCATAGTAATCCAAATAAGAATTCTTTCTGAAAACTCTATGTGCTAATTCATTTGGATCAACATCAAGATAAAATACTATATCCGGCCTCAGGGCAAAACCATACAGATTATGAGACCATGATCTACTTATTCCGCGTACCGCCTCCCTTGCCATTAGCGTATAGATGTATCTATCGGAAAGAACAACGTAACCTGACCTTAATCCAGGAATGATCTTGTTTTCTAATTGATCTGCAAAATCTGCTGCATAAAATAAACTTATGGTCTTTCTTCCCAGTACAAAATTTCTCTTAGCTTCTAAAATTCCTTCTCCTATTAGTTCAGATCGTCTGAGCCCAGCATTGAGCACTGCATGACCATCAGCTTCAAGTTTTGATGTTAATAATTGAATTTGGGTGCTTCTACCTGATGCATCTGGACCCTCAATTACAATAAATCTTCCTTTAATTTCGATATCCTCTAAATAGGGAATAGCATGTCCATAAAAGATTCCCTTTCTAATCTTCTTACCTTGAAGTGATTTTATTGATCTGATATTCAGGGCGTTGTAGACCTCCTAATATTTTCAGTTTATCCAAAGGTAAAAGCTTCATTACAGTTGATCTCAGAAATTTTTGTGACTCTTCTATCTCCATCGTTGCATCCACGATAGTAAAGTTCTCCGATAACGATAATGATTCATATTGCTCAATAATTCTGCTTTGAAAGATCCTGTAACTCTCATAAGGATCATTACTCAAGTTTAAGTCCATACCAGCTTCATAATACTTTAGCCTGGGTCTTCCGGAGAGTATTCTATCTACTGCTATATCTATGGGTACCTTAAAGTAGAACACAATCTCTGGTTTCATTGCAAATTCGTATATTTTTTTGACCCAATTTGGATTGCATCCCCTAACGATGTCTCTGGCATAAGCAGTGTATACGTATCTATCAGCGAGAACTACATATCCAGCATGTAGCAGTGGAAGAATGTTCCTCTCATATCTGTCAGCAAAATCAGTGGCATGTAATAAAGAAAAGGTAATTGGTGTTAATCTTCCACTTTTCTTTCCCTTTTTTGTAATTTGTTTCACCGTCTCTGACGAATTCCATTCTGTGAAAAATACCGGTACATTCCTTGAAATGAGCCATTTCTCTAGTAATCTAAGCTGAGTAGATTTTCCAGACCCGTCTATACCCTCAACAACTATAAGCCTACCTGGTATAGGAATCCTTTTTTCAATCTTATTCTTGCGGTTTGTCATAAATATCAAGTCTGAGATTTTATCGAAATAATTTTATTAGTTGAACCGTTTACTCGAATAATCCTGTTTCGTATATCGTACTGTATTGGAATTTCAAAGACTGTACTAGCTTTTTCGATAACTTGTTTTAGTAAAGTTGTAGGAAATAATTTCTGTATTGGGATTATGGTAATAATCATTTTTTGATTTTCTGTTAATCTTATTCCAATCTGTGATCCAGTCTTTATAATTATTGTTGCTAGGTTGAGAAGTATAGCTATTTTTTGGATAGACTTTAAATTCTGTGGTTTTAGTAGGTGACTATACTTGTAAAAGAGTTCCTGTGCAGTTCTCATTTTTTTAGAGTACACTATTGATAATGCAAGTATAACTTGTTCTCTATATGTGAGACTAGGATAATCTTCATCCAATAATCGGTAGAAAAGACCATAGTGCTTATTTGTCTCGGGTAGTCTTGATAAAGTATAAAGTGCATAGGATAGTATCTCAACTTCCCTTTCCTTTAACAATCTATAATAAATCATATCTTGCATCATATCGTCAAGCCCAAAATGTGAAATATCATGTTTGTTGCAATGATAAGAAAGTACTTTAAGATTCTGTTTTTGTAGACTTTCGATATTATGGTTTTCTAGTGTGTTGGGATTCTGAATAAATGAAGCGAGGATTCCTTCACGTATACCATAACCGCTTATTACGACCTCTTCAAAGTCGAATTTCTTCATCATACTTTGGATTACATAAATACCGGCAACAATGGTTTCAACTCTAGTAGAATCAAAGGATCCTCGACCATAAATTTCACTGGTTTTCAAGTAGCTTAGATCCCTACGCAAAGAATCAATGGCACTTAGTGTTAATCTATAGTTATGAATTTTTTCAAATGGAAATCCTGCACGCTTTTGATCATATCTTCCAAGGGCTCTCAATGTTCCACCGACGCCTACAAGTAGGGTATCTATTCCAATATCGTAGCCCCTTTTATTGGGAAGTGTGTCCACTATTTTTTGAGTCATATTATCGCAATCTTTTTTTGAAAAAGAACCATCTTGGTTAGCAAATGTTCTAGTGAGCCGTAACGCCCCTAATGGAAACTCTTGTGCCTTCTTTACTTTGAAATCTTCAGTGTAAACTATTTCCAAACTTCCTCCGCCAAGATCAAAGAACAGGCCATTTGGAACACAGGTCGATATGGAAGCTCCCAAGTACGAATAGTAAGCTTCTTCCTGTCCATTTAGCACCCTTACTCTTAATCCGGTCTTTTTAAAAACTTGATCTATGAAGTATTTACCATTTTTTGCTTCTCTGACAGCACTTGTACCTAGACAAATAACTTTATTTGCAGATTCAAGTCTAGCAATATCGCGATACAGGAGAAGAACGTCAATACTCTTGAGGATCGATTGTTCATTAAGACTGTCCGAATAAGCTAGTGATTCGCCAAGTCTAACTCTGCTGCTTTCTTGGTGAACACCTATGAATGAATTATCCCTTTTGATATCATAGATAACTAACTTGATTGTGTTAGAGCCAATGTCAATGATAGATATTTTCAATGATACTCCTTATACGTACGTTATGAATATGTATATATTTTTACTATGTGAGTATAGAAAAAGTAGATCATATAGATTCTATAAGAATTGACCTTTTCTAGATCTGAACAAGAAATAAACTAGGATAAATGGTAGCGAGGCAAGGATAAATGATTCTATAAAACCTAGGAGAGAGTGGATTGCTAGTTCAAGGCCAAGGTATAGAGTAATACCGGCAGGAATTAGACCCAGGATGATAAATCTATGACTTCTACTCTTGAATTTATGGAAACTTCCATAAGGGTACTGTAAATGATGATAAACTACCGGCATGACAAATAATGAAGCTGCAACGGTAATAGAATATAAAGCCGCTATCAGAGTTATCTTATCGATAAGTGCAAAATTAGCGGGTATATTTATGGCCATATTCAATAAAAATCCAAAGAGGATCCCAGAAAAGGTACTTAATAATGCACTCTCTTTTAGAATAGTATCATAGCGTTGAATGAGTTTATCATCTGTATCATGTGTATTATCATCATTCGCCAAACTAATTCTATACTTAATACAGTAATCCAAAGTTCATATAGATTACCATTGTGAATTTGCCATTTAACTAAATCCCAGGAATTAGATATGATCTTAAATAATCAATTTGATTTTAAGAACTTTTTGAATAACATTATGAATGCAGTTTCAAGAATGAAAACACACTTTTAAATGTGACATTGGAGCAGAATAACTAGGATTAAGACAAAGAGTGAGTGTATTAACCTAATGAAATGTGAGATTTGTGATACGAATGAAACTATACCTTTTAGATGCACTTATTGTGACAAATTGTTCTGTCAAATGCATAGAATTCCAATTAACCACTCATGTGTTTCTTTGAAAGATTACATTGACAAAAAAAATATGGTATATAATAATACAAAGAATTCAATTTTAGAAACTCTCATACTTAAAATAAAATTTTCTAAACTAGAGATACTTCACTTGTCTATTGCAACAATTTTAGTAACTGCTGTTGGGTTATCGTTAACCAGATATAGGGATATATCTTGGGAATTTTTGACTATTTTTGTTAGTGCCTTCCTTGTTCATGAGTTGGCTCATAAACTGTTAGCACAGTTTTATGGAAGCTGGGCGGAGTTTCGTACAAATACATATGGACTAATAGTAACTGCTTTTTCGGCAATACCGTTTATCCCATTCAAATTCATAGCACCCGGAGCTGTTGTAATAGATTTATCGGATAGAAGTAAGTTTGGGAGAGTTGCGTTTATTGGACCGCTTACTAATCTTGTTATGGGTTTTATATTTTTGATATTATTTTATCGAAATCCATTTGTTGATTACCTGTATATTGGAGCATTATTTAATTCATGGATCGCGTTATTTAATTTACTGCCATTTGGAAACCTAGACGGCCAGAAAATTTTTAGTTGGAATAAAATTGTATGGATCTTTATGATGGCTGGTACAATGGGATTATTTGTTTTAATTAATACCTAATTTAAATAAAAAAGTATTGACGATACTAGTTACCAGTACCGCCAGAATTGTTGTCGTTGCTGTTGCTGTTGCTATTGTCGTTGTTGCTATTGTCGTTGCTGTTGCTATTGTCGTTGCTGTTGCTATTGTCGTTGCTGTTGCTATTGTCGTTGCTGTTGGCGTTGTTGTTGCTATTGCTATTGCTATTGTCGTTGCTGTTGGCGTTGTTGTCGTTGGCGTTGTTGCTATTACTAGAAATTTGGTTTTGATAAAAGTTTGGATCCTCAGAACAGTGTACTATTTCCTGATCACCAAGCTTACTTCCTATTTTTCCTGCCAAGTCTATACACTTTTGGGTTGCCTCATCTGCCCCCTGATAAGCACCTGAATCTTTGAAAGCATTCAACGTTATGTCATCACTATCTACGACGTGGTTTTTTATGCTATGTACAAGGTTTTTGAGATCGTTATAGTCTATAGCCTTGTCCGAGTTATTAGAGGACTGATTATTATTATCCTGATTGTTTGATGACTGGGTATTTGCATTGTCTTGACTGCTAGTTGACTGGGTATTTGCATTATTATCCTGATTGTTTGATGACTGGGTATTTGCATTATTATCCTGATTGTTTGATGACTGGGTATTTGCATTGTTATCTTGACTGCTAGTTGACTGGGTATTTGCATTGTTATCTTGACTGCTAGTTGACTGGGTATTTGCATTGTTATCTTGACTGCTAGTTGACTGGGTATTATCGGAAGCTTGAGCATTACTAGTACTGGTATCTGCATTAGAAGTCTTTGGAGAATCGGAACTTGATCCACCATCGGCTCCATTCTGCATCGTTTTTGATACGAAGTCTTTGGCTTCATTTTCTGTGAACTTTCCGGTTTTCACAAGTTCATTAATCATATTGTTTTCTTTAACATCACCGGAAGTTGATTTAACATCTGAAGTTGTTGTACCATCGGTGCCAGTATCTGTAGATGTGCCAGTATCTGTAGATGTGCCAGTATCTGTAGATGTGCCAGTATCTGTAGATGTGCCAGTATCTGTAGATGTGCCGGTAGTAGTAGAAGTCTTACTAGTAGGAACGCTACTATTTGAGGAAAACTTGGTATTAAAAAAGTTCACATCGTCAACACAATGTACCACTTCTTTACTAACAAGACTTTTTCCTATTTTTGCCGCTAGGTTTATACAATCCTGCGTTTGTTTATCTGCATCATCATAAATCTTTGAGGCTTTCATCGATAAAAGAGGTATCTTCTCTATATTTGCATCACCTTTTTTTACAGCATCTGCAAACTCCTTGAGATTATCAAATTTATCCAATTTTTGTTCTTCTTTATGCAGTGCTTGTACTGGGATGTTATTGATGGCAATGGAAAAAACTCCGAGAGCTATAATCGTTCCCAATAGAAGAGATAGCTTAATCCTTGATTGTGTTCTTGTCATTATAACCAACTCTAAATTATCATAAATAAATCTTTTGAAATGTTTATATAAAATCTGAACATTTGTTTTTTTTGCTATTGTAATTATTTTTTCATGATTATCTAACCAATTTTAATATTTAGATGGCATTTCCTACGTGGATTTAAAAGATGAGATTAATTAATCATTACAATTGAAAAGCTTGAAACTAACTACATGTAACTGTAATTCGTAATAAATCGCTGATAATAAGATTATTCAAAGCTTTAATTATGATATTAACTCATGTCTTGTTCTTATCAGATTTTGAGGAATAGCTTTGAATTTTGTTTGGGATTTTCGTTTTATTAACCTCCAAGATTAGAAATCCAATTTTATAATTAATTATCAATTTTATGTGTATCTCTCCAAATCATGTGATTTTATTATTTTCCAAACATTGCATGTTAATGCAATTAATAGGATCGTAATCCTTAATGGTAATGTTAATAATTTCTAGAGATCTCAAATTCTGAATGAGTTGATATTTAGAAATATTATGGTTGTTTGCTTTATGATCTCTTGTTATGGAATATTGATGAAAGATAAACCGAACAAGTTACACTATTCGAAATAGGCTGAAATAAGTATTTACAATTATATTTTAGAAAAGAAACCAAATATATATTGGTGCCAACGTGCAGTATCTGTCTGGGTTTATTTAATATATATAAAAAAATAATTTTATAGCATAATAAAACATTACAATATTTTCGAAACAATAATCACATGAAGTAATAATGTTAATAATGTTGACGCAGCTTAACACCGCTAGTGATATTCTACAAATTGCAGAAACCAGTATTATGATTTACAATTTAAGCAATATCCTCTATTTGAAATATTATCTTGCCAACCTGATATTAACGACGGACAAGTTTGTTACTAGGGTCTTAACTGTTCCCTCAATGACATCATATCCACAAGATTCCAACGCTCTATGACTTTTGCATTACTAAAAGAAAATTCTGTGAAGCCATTGACTTTGAATTGTCTTCCCGTTGGCTGAAGATCTGCAAAATCACCTTTGTGTGTGCCGGTTAGGTAATACCTGCATACAACCTTGTTTCCTTCAATAATGATATCTTCAAAGGTAATTCTTATATCAGGAAATGCCTTCCACAAGAGATAAATGAACTGTTTGAAACCTTCCTTATTGGTTGGAAGATTTGGAGGGAAACCATGAGTTTTCAAGGAATCATCATAAAAATCAAAATATAATGATTCTCTTTTCTGCGGATCGTTGAAAGCTCCTTCCAATTTTCGGACAACTTCTCTTAAAGCTTCAAGTGTTGACAATATAGAGCAGTGTAAGATCTATTTTAATAAGTTTTTCCCATTGTGGTGAGAGTTAAATTTTGAATTTATACGGGTTCTGTTGATTGGTATATATTTCGATCGAATCTAGGATTGTGACCTCAAATGAGACACTTACATGAGCAATTATTACCTTAACCAACCTTAATTTGCAAAATTTGTCATGTCCGTTTAGCCGAAGGTTCTAACTGTAGAATGGTTTTACTTTATCATCCTTAGTAGTAAAAGATATTACATCTTCCTAATTTTCCTGTCATTACGAAAAACCTATCTGTAAATTAGTGGAAAAATTTGCTAGACCATTAAGGTTAAGGTCAGATAATTCCTTTTAGGTTTTACTGTCCTTACGTTTTTGATATTTAATTGCTTCATTGAACAGCCATTCAAATTCCTGTCCTACTTCACTTCTTTCCGGCTTTTCAATTCTCTCTTTATATATAAAGTGTTTAGTCGTTGAAAAAGTAATCTCTTAAGTATTTTCCATGAGGATAACTGGAAGCTTCCTACTTGCACCTACATAAATAAGTCCTAAATATAGAAATATTCTTAAGGCATTCTTATGCTCTTTATAAAACGTCATAAAGATGAGGTAAATCTGCCGATGACCGCTGGTCGGTTGCCTCCATCTCCACTGATCGGCGCAATCGGACGGGCATGCCTTATCTTTATGACAATATTGCTATAGTTACGAGGAAGTATGATATACTCAAGCTTAAAGCTTTCTATCCCTTTACAATTAGTAATTTTATTTTTCTTTTTAAAATCAATAGGTGCTATAATGCATACCTTTTCTGAGTCCTGGCAAGTCGTTGGAATTTACAAGATGTAAGGTCACTTTCGGTGCTTAATTCGAAATGATTAGTTTTTTATAATATCTTGATATGTGAAAATAATGGTATTGACAATTGAATCAGAAAGGTTATCAATGATTGAGAGCCCTAGAGCATTATCACAAGAAAATAAGGAAACTTGAGTTAGAACCAGATATTGTAAAGGGTAATGATTTGATCAAAAAAGACCTACAATAAATAGAGGTTATCAAACAGGTCAAACAGTTATTTTCAATTCCAAACACCAGATATGTCATACAAAAGGATTATTTACTACTTTTTTGTTCTGCTCTAGAAAACTATAGAGATGACTTAACATCAACCAAGTTAGCACAAACAGAAAAGTTGGTAAAACCAGAACTTGAATTTAAAAATGTAAATAATGAACTTGATCTATTAAAAGATACGTTAGAAGAACTATGTAAGTCCAATAAACTAGGTCCTGTTGAAGTAACGGATGATTCGCTTACTTTATTTCCTTGGTAGTTGTAAAATGATCCCTTATCTCATTGCCTTTATTATCAAAAAAAGTTCCAGTCAATGTCGTGTGAGGATTACCGTTATCCAGTTCTATATTTAAAAATCCAAATTTATTGAATTGTGTAGCCACGTAAGGAGCCTGTCCATCTAAAGCATAGAAACTTTGGCCTCCGGTTCCAACTATTGCAAATATAGCGCCATTGGTAGGATCATTATATCCAGCAGTAGTTTGATTTTTTATGGTTGGTTCTGAACTATCATGAGGATTATAGGTTATTGGATATCTTCTCTGATAGTGGTTATGTGCCTGCAAAACTAAATCAACGCCGTATTTATCAAAGAGTGGATGACAAAGGTCCCTTAGAGATTTTTCAGATTTGTGTGTCGTTGAAGTATAAAATGGTCGGTTGCTAGTGATTATTATCCAATTAACGTCTTTGATCTTAGAAGTCTGTTCTAGATCCTGTTTTACAAATTCGTACTGCCCAGAGCCTTGTACAAATTAGATTCTGAATCCGTGACTATGAAATGAACTTTACTATAATCAAGAGAATAGTATGGTCAATTGCTGGCCACCAAATATCACTGGTGATATTCTAGAAAGATTGGATTCCTCCACTTTTATCTTTATAGTTTGTTTTGACTAATTTTGGATGATGTATTCTAGTATTGAGAGCCAAGGACAACTCAATGTTCTTGAAATTATGCACAAACTATCTAGAGATATATAACCATTTTATGGATTAACCTAGAATATCTAAAAAACCTTATATATTTTGTTGGTCAATAATATTATACCTAAACACCAACTGGGAATATTGGTTGTTTCTTGTTCAGCATCCGAAATTCCCAGTTGTTTTATGTTTTCTGTATCAATTTCTTCACTATTTTAATTTTAAAACAAAAGATATCCAAAAGCTTACACAACAATAATCCTAGAAAGTTAATGTGAATTATATCACTAGCGATATTCTAGACATTATAATAGGAAATTTAGGTGACCATTCTTCGGAAAGTTAAATTTATTCTTGGTAGAGTGATTTTCTTAGATTTAGGTAGACTGTGTAACCAGTTTTTTTGTGTTACTTCCTTCATTAACAGTAAACTACCGTGTTCAAGTAATAATGAAATTATTTTCTTATTTTGTTTGTGCTTAAAGGAGAATTTCCGCTCTGCTCCAAAACTTATTGAAGCTATAGTGCTATTTTCTTCAATTGATTTTTCATCATCACTATGCCATCCCATACCTTGGTTGCCATCATGATACAAGTTCAATAAGCAGGAATTAAATTTTGTATTCGAAAGATTCTCGACAAGGTGTTTAAGATTTATGAGTTCTCTAGTCCATGGCAATGCTCTCTTTATAGTATTTGAATAAATATACACATAGTTAGAATCACCATACCAGGCAGTTTTTCTTTTCGTAACTATATGTTTTCCAAATACTACTAGCTCCTCATTCTTCCATGGGATATTTTGTAATAATGAATGAAAATATCCGTTAGCCTCATCAGATGTCAAGAACTTGCCGTAGTAAATTGCGACACCATCCATACTTAGAAGATTAGTAAGATAGCTTTCTATATACAAAATACAAAATTTCTCCTTTACTCATATTCTACTCATATTCTATCATGAGAGATGTTTAAAATGTATTCTTACAATGTTTTTGAAACAATTAACGTTATTGTAGTTAGTACTTTCTTCATTTTTCTAATGTTCATGTAAATAGACTTTAATTCCTCCTCGGTTGAAGCAGATAATCTAACAACTATATCGTAAACACCAGATACTGGGGAAACTTCCTGAACACCATCAATTTTCTCCAAATCTTCAACTACTTTTTCTGATGAAGCAAGATCACAACAAATCAATACATATGCATTAACCATGGTTATACTATAATATTGTAGGTTTAAATAAATACAACACTATTAGTCCATATCACTAGTGATATATGCAAAGATATTTGGGGACAAGTGGTATTTGGAGATTTAAGTCTCGCTTTATAAGTAATAATGGAAATTATTAAATGAAAATTTATGATTATTGTCTCCTGACCTTGATATTGAATATTTTATAAAAGATTGTAGGAGTATCTATTGAGGTATGACAGATGAATTGGAAGCAAAGTACAAAAGTTTTATTGAAGAAATGAATGCCGTAGAAGTTCGGAAAACGGTAAATGAAAAAACTATTGCGATTTTAGTTTTTGGTGCATGTGAAAATCACGGAGATCATATGCCATTTGGATCCGATTTTATTTTCCCGACGGAAATTGCAAAAAGACTTGCTACCAAGGTCAATAATGTTATTGTTCTTCCTGCAATTCCATACGGAGTCAGTTTACATCATGACCAATTTCAGATGACTATGAGTATTAATCCAGAAACCCTGGTAGGCATAATTTCAGATCTTCTTTCAAGTCTGATTCAGAATAAGATAAGACGTGTACTCATAATAAATGGTCATGATGGAAATATTGGACCAATTGAGATTGCAGCCAGAACTATAAAAAACAAACATCCTGAGATGACAATAGCATGTCTGGAATCGTGGTGGATT
>Ga0209058_1002828_pt1 | contig 14170 bp, 16 predicted proteins | sample GraSoiAngelo_147_FD_185904 | JGI IMG/M metagenome (GOLD analysis project Ga0209058, IMG submission 185904) | Grasslands soil microbial communities from the Angelo Coastal Reserve, California, USA - 14_1009_05_40cm (SPAdes) (version 2) | ecosystem: Environmental > Terrestrial > Soil > Grasslands ... | reverse complement strand
CAACGTCGACGGCACCGGGCACGACGCCGGCCCCGCCGACCAGGTCCGCGACGAGATCCGCGCAGCGTCCGCCGAAGGAGGAACCGCCACCGCGGGCCACGCCGTGGCCAACTACGACAGCGTCGCCACCGCCGCGGGCGGCGAGAACATGGTCCGCCAATGCGTCGACGCCTTCGGCCGCATCGACATCCTCATCAACGTCGCCGGCATCCTCCGCGACCGCATGATCTTCAACATGGCGGAAGACGAGTGGGACGCCGTCATCAACGTCCACCTCAAGGGCCACTTCAACACCATCAAGCCGGCGTCACAGCTCATGCGACAGCAGCGCTACGGACGCATCGTGAACTTCTCCTCGATCTCCGGCCTGCGCGGCAACTCCGGCCAGGCCAATTACGGCGCCGCCAAGGCCGGCATCGCCGGGCTCACCCGTGTCGTCGCCCGCGACCTCGGCCGCTACGGCGTGACGACGAACTGCATCGCCCCCGGCGCCTTCACCCGCATGGTCGCCCAGGTACCCGACACGACGCGACAGCTCCGCGCCGCTCGCGGGATGGGCCCCCAACCTAGCTCCGCCAACCGCCCGACCGAGATGACCGCCGAGCACGTCGCCCCGATGACCGTCTGGCTCTGCACCGACGACGCCTGGAACGTCAACGGCAAGATCTTCCACGTCTCCGGCGGCACCGTCTCCCTCGCCCACGACGAAACGCCGGTCCGCCAAATACAGAAGGACGGCAAGTGGACCGTCGAAGAGCTCCAGTTCCTCGCCCCGAACTTTCTCTTCTCCGGCGTCCAGAACCCGGCGCCACCGCCACCTGACCTCGAGATCCCGGGTCGGCCGGTACAGGCATCCGCGACTGGATAATCAGAGCCAAACGGTTTTACAGGCAGCGACTGGAAGGAGCACAGAGATGACTGACCCGAAGAGCGTCATTGAACGTCATGTGCAGGCGTTTGGCGCCAAGGACGCCGAAGCCGAACCATGGAGCGCGGACGCGGAGGTGATAGCCCCAGTCGGACAGTTTCGCGGACGAGACCAGGTCCTCGGCTTCCTGGGTGGGTACTGGGAGGCCTTCCCGGACGGGCGTCTTGACATTATTCGCTCTATCGGGGAGGGTTCATCGGCTGCAGCGGAAGGCGTCTTCATAGGGACCCACACGGGCATCCTTCGCACGCCTAACGGCGACGTGCCACCGACCGGCCGGCCGGTGAAGGTTCGCTGGATGGCTATGTACGAAGTCAGCGGCGAAGAGTTAACCTCCGAACACCTCTACTTCGATCAGAGCGAGTTCATGACGCAACTTGGCCTCGCGTAGGCCGCAAATGGACCGTCGAGGAGCTCCAGTTCCTCGCGCCCCAACCAGCTCCCTCGCCGGCATCCAGAACCCGGCGCCGCTGCCGCCGGACCTCTAGATTCCAGGCCGGCCGGTGGCTCAAGCCTCGTAGCGGCGGGCTCCAACTGCGACCTCGGCAAATGAAAGCCTCTGTGTTGACGAGTACTACGACATAGCATAATGTAGTGCCTATAGATGACCGTACAACGCGTGAAGCAAGGTAAGAATGGCTCCAGCGTAGTTACCCGCAAGGGGCAGATTACCGTCCCTTCTGAGATCAGGCGAGAACTTGGGATAAAGGAAGGGGACAGGGTGATCTTTGCGCTCAACGACGGCGAGTTGACGTTGAGGACAGCCGGCAGCGTGGTTGAAGCCACGGCGGGCGCGTTCAAGAACTATGGGCCTGCCCTTACAGCGGAGGAACTGCGGGAAGCAGCCGAAAACGCCATCGCGGAGGATGTGGTGGAGCGCTCGGCCCGCTGATGGCCGAACGCTTCCTCGACACCAACGTTCTCCTTCGCCATCTTCTTCAAGATCAACCCGCGCAATCCGCCAACGCCACTCGCTACCTTGCCGCCATCGAGGCCGGCGGGGCCAAAGTGCGTATCGCAGATACCGTAATCTTCGAGACCGTCTTCACATTGCAAAGACAATACGGCGTTCCAAAGCCCAACATCCGCGACACGCTACTGCCGCTGATCGATCTTTCGGGGATCATTCTTCCAGGCAAGCGCCGCCTTCGCGAAGTCTTCGACTTATACGTCACGTACAACATCTCATTCGCCGATGCGTACCACGCGGTCATGATGAAGCGCTGGGGGCTGTCGGAAATCGTCAGCTACGACCGCGGCTTCGACAAAATATCCAGCATCAAGCGAGTCGAGCCGTGACTCGAGGACCGACTATTTGGGCGTAACCGGCGCCGAACGCAAGCCTCACAGCCGCCCCACCCACGGATGCTCCCCCACGTACACCCGCAAGACCGCCTGCCGCAACCACGCCCGCTGCTCATCCGTAATCAGCGGCAGCAGCGCGACGAAGTCCGCCTCGTCGCGCGGACGGAGGTGGTTCTTCGTACCAACGTACAGCGTCGCCTTGAAGAAGAGGATCACCTCCGGCGCCACCATCGGCAGGCCCCACGATGACTGCTGGATGCAACTAGCGAGCGGCATGACGACGCGCGGCTCGCTGTTCAGCACCCAGTCGCCGCCGGAACGCTCGGCGAGCTGGATGTCGAGTCCGAAGCCGTCGTTGACGGAGACGATCCGCATCCCCGACGGGTCGAACCGCTCCGGGAGCGGGCCGGTCCGTTCAGGAGAACGGGCGTGGATGTGAGCCGGCAAGACCAGCGGCCGTCCGTCCCACAGGTCGGCGTCTTCGTTGGCCTTCGTCTCCTCGTGGGCGATTAACTGCCACCCCGCGAGGAGCTCGAACAGCGGCTGCTGGTCGAAGACCGCGAGATCGACATCGCCGTGCTCGCGCGTCAGGCGGCCAAGCCACGCGTCGACGGCCCATCCTCCGGCCAGCGCCCACGGGTGACCGAACTTAGACATCAGTTCCGCCACGCGCGCGACGTCTTCAGGGATGGGGTCCGTCGGATTATTGGATTCTCGAAGCACAGGTAGTCTCCTTACGCAAAAAAATGGATTGAGCGCGCGGACGTACCCGTGTCGATCAGGAGGAAGTCGCTGCGGTCGTAAGATCTAGCCGAGCGGCGCGGAAGACGAAGGCTCGCCCGCGGTAACAGTGGATTGCATTCTTCTCATGCAGCGAGCCTCCTTCAACCAGATTCGAGAGTATCTCGATCGCAAGACACCTTATCTGTTCGATGAGCGCACTGTCAACGGCTTCTAGCCCGTCACGATTCGGTGCGCGGCGGCGATGGTAGACTAACGCACACACTCAACGAAGTTCCAAGTGAGGGGATGGCAAATGGAACTCGTCAGATCTGACCAAGTCGAGGCCGCAGCCAACACCCTGGCGGAGGCGTTCTGGGATGATCCGCTGATGCAGATCGTCGCGCCGAACGAGAAGAAGCGCACCATCGTCGCACCCTGGTTCTTTGCCAAGTCGATCGCTTATGGCCTGCGTTGGGGCGAGGTCTCGTCCAACGATGACGCCTCCGCAGTCGCTATCTGGTTTCCGCCGGGTAACACTGATATCACTCTCGGACGCATGCTGCGCGTCGGCATGGGTGCACTCCCGTTTAGGGCCGGCATCAACGGATTCGTGCGATTCATGCGCGCTATCTCAGCCGTGGAGAAGTTCCACAAGGCCGTGAAGGGACCTCATTGGTACCTCATGGCGGTGGGGACCAGCCCCTCTCGCCAGGGAACGGGTCTCGGTAGCTCTCTGCTCCAGCTCGGGACCTCGAAGGCGGACGCCGCAGGGATCCCCTGCTACCTCGAAACAGCGACCGAGAGCAACGTTGCCTTCTACTCGAAGCGCGGGTTCGAAGTCACCGGCGAGGCGAACCTACTCGCCTTCACCCTGCGCGGCATGGTGGGACCGCCAGGATAGCTAGGGCTTCCCCCTCATCCAATCCGCGCGCTCTGCCCGCCGTCCACCGGCAGCACTACCCCCGTGATGAACTTCGCCTCGTCCGAGGCGAGGAACAGCGCAGCGTAGGCGATGTCCCACGCCGATCCCATACCGCCGGCCAGCGGCACCTGCGCGTCGCGCTCACGCACGAGCTGCTCCCGCTGCACGCCGCGCACTTGCGAAATCGTCTCGATCGCCATCGGCGTGTTCATTAGCCCCGGCATGATCGCGTTCACTCGGATCCCGTAGCGAGCGTTCCCCAGCGCCAGCGAGTGCGTCAGCGCGTTCACCCCCGCCTTCGATGTCTTGTACGCCAGCATCCCCACCGAGCACACCGCCGCGATCGACGAGATGTTGATGATCACACCGCTCTCCTGCTCTCGCATCACCGGCAGCACGTGCTTCGACGTTAGGAACACGCTCTTCAGGTTCACGTCGATGATCCGCTGCCAGTTCTCCTCGCTCAGGTGCGTCGGGCCAGCGTCGCCCATGCCGATCCCGACGTTGTTGTGCAGAATGTCGATCCGCCCGAACTGCGATCGGCACGCCTCGACCATCGCCACGCAGTCGACCTCCCGTGCGGCGTCGGCCTCGAACGATGACGCCGTCCCGCCCTCCCCCTCGACCATCGCCTTTGTCTCCCGCGCGGACTCGAGATCGCGGTCGACCAGCAGCACCTTCGCCCCCTCCCGCGCGAACAGAATCGCCGTGGCCCGCCCGTTCCCAATCGTCTCCCCCGGCGTCTGCCCCGCACCCACGACGATCGCCACCTTCCCGTCAAGCCTCACCGCGCGAACGCCTCTCTGCCGTACCCGTAGGGCCGAGGCATCCATCGAACCCAAGATAAGAACTCACCCACGACTGCCATCTCTTCGCCGCGCAACATTCCGACCGTCAAAATGCCTCGCCCTGGACGCTCCGCCTCATCTTCGACGCCCGTCATCTCGTTCACGCTGGGCTCCGTACGGACAGACCCTTCAGGTCTGTCCGCCACCGCCTGCGACAGCGACGACACATGCCCCGCCCGAAAGACGCCCGCTCCCCTCATCCGCTGATTCGCTGTGCCGCGGGCTATCCGTTGGCAGTCCATCCGCTCGCGCCTCCCTTACTCAAAACCCACTCACTCCCTCGTCGAGTTGCACCCCGAGCGTATTCAGCGCCATCGACACGACATGATACTGCCCGACCGCGAAGATCACGTCGATCAGCTGCTGCGTGTCGAACCGCTCCGACAGCGCATCCCACGTCGCATTACTGATAAACGAGTCCTCATGCAGCTCATCCGCTGCCCGCACGAGCGCAGCGTCAAAGGGCGCCCAGCCCTCGGCCTCCGGGCCCGCCTTCAAGTGCTCGATCTCCTCGTCCGTAACGCCGCAGCCGCGAGCGATAATCACGTGCTGCCCCCACTCATACTCCGAGCGGCACAACCAACCGGTGCGCAGAATGAGAAGCTCTCGCTCGCGCGCGGGCAGCGTGCTCTTGTAGAGCACGTGGGTCCCGAACACGCCCCAGCGCTTCAGCAGCTTCGGGTGAGCGACCAGCGTCCGGTAGATGTTCAGCACCCGCCCTTCCCGCGACACTGTCTGCATGAACGCGCGGCCGTCGTCGTCCAGCTCTTCATCGCGCACCGGCGCCACCCGCGGCTTCGACAATCGCATCACGGCCTCCTGTCGTTTGGTACGCCGTAGCATACCGGCACCAGCGCAGACGCGCACCCACTCCCTAGGGGCGAGGCACCCACCAAACTCGAAACACTCTCCACCGAATTTTCCACATACCTCCTCGAGATGACGCGTTGCCCGAGTACGTGCCTCGCTCTCAAGGCCCCGATCCTAGAGACGACCTGCCAACCAGTGCCACCCGTCCCTTAGACTTAGGCCCCCTATCCGATACAATGGAATCACAGCACACCTGAACAGCCGAATACAGCACCAACGGATTGAATTGGGGCTCTAAGGCTTAGATCCCGACTCAATCAGACAGGACCACCGCCCACGAACACGGAATCCGCCGAAAAAAGCAATTTCGGCGGCGAGTCAATCAGAGGCCACGAACGGCAGCCCAAGAACAATCGGAAATCAGCTACGAAGCAGCATTGGTTGACCCCGAAAAATCGCCTGATTAGACGGCTACACGAGGCCGTTCAGCAGGCACCCGCGGCTGCTCCAGCCAGTCCCGCAGCACTTCCATGATAATGAACGTGTGCCCATCTCGCCACGACGTCCCGGAGATCTCGAAGCCGGCCTTCCGGAACGCCTGCTGCGCCCGCGCGTTCCAATCCAGCGTGTGCAAGTAGAGCCGGTCGAGGTCGCTGGCCGCGAACAGCCCGCGCACGACGGCCTCGAGTGCGTCCGAGCCATAGCCCTGCGACCAGCAGCGCGCCTCGCCGATGCTGATCCCGATCTCAGCCTCGCCCCGCACCGCATCCTTGTTGTAGTACATTACGTTCCCGATGTGCCGGCCGTGCTCGTCCTCGATCGCGAACGACCGCCTCGACATATCGGTGAACCGGTAATCGAACGACCAGTTGCGCTCGTAGCTCTCGTACGGCGCCTGCACCGGCCGCGACGCATCGAACTGCGCCAGGTCCGGATCGCTCCGCCAGCGGTACTCGTCCTGAGCGTCGCCTGACCGCTTGCGCCGCACGATCGCCCGTCGTCCACGCGCGATAACGTCGTCCGATGGGGCAACTTTCAACGCTTGCTCTCCAGCAGCGCCTTCGCTTTACGGGCTGCTTCGACCTCATTCTTGAAGGTCAATTTCTTCAGGGCGACCTCCGCCGGGAACCACTCGACCCTATCATACTCGACATCATGCTTAGAGGTATCGCCGCCGATCGCCTCCATCAAGTAGTAGTGGACCCACTTGTGATAGCGCACCCCCTCACGCGAGAACCAGTATTCGATGACCCCGATCTTGTCGACGAGCCTCACCTCAAGCCCCGTCTCCTCGGATACTTCCCGCACAGCCGTCTGTTCCAGCGACTCACCCGGATTCGGCGTCCCCTTCGGCAGCCCCCAGACGCCGTCCGAGTCCCGCCCGCAGATCGCGAATTCGACGCCACCGTCCGCCAACCGGTAGACGATCCCTCCCGCCGAGACGGCGCGCTGGACGGGCTGTGCTTGGGTTTTGGAGTGATGGCGGACTGATGAGCGCCCGCGCTTCCGCGTCGGCATATTTCTACAACCGGTACCTGAAGGAGAGAGGGTCCTCTTCGAAATCGATCTCGGTCAGCGCCGCCAGCGCCGCCTCTTTTGCCGCTGGCGACCCTTCGCGTGAAAGGTCCATCAGGGCCTCGCGTGCCTCCCGCCCGCCAATCTCGCCCAGTGCGGCAATGCTCGCTTGGCGCACTTCGTCGTCGGGGTCCGAAAGCGATCCGACGAGGTTCGTGACTGCACTCTCGTCACCCAGCGCCCCGAGCGCCGTGGCCGCCTCGTAGCGCACCTCTGCCTCTTCGTTGCTGAGTTCCCGCAAGAGGAGCGGCAGCCAGCGCGGCTCGCAACTGCGGCCCATCGCGTGCACCGCCGCCACCTTGAGCCGGCGTACGCCGCTCTCGTAAGCCTCGCTGATCGCCTGCCGCACCCAAGCGGCGTCGTGTGGGCCAATCGCCTCAATTGCCCGCGCCCGCACTTCCTCGATCTCACCTGCGTTCGAGATAACTTCCCGAAGTCCCGAATCCACCGCGTTGAAATAACGGTCTCGCAGACGCCCTTCTTCTGAACGAAGCACGAAGCGCCCCAGCGCCAGCGCGGCTTCGGCCCGCACGGCCGCGTCTTTATCCTCGCGCAGGAGCGACAGCAGCCGTGGTATCAGGTCGACTCCTTCGTATTCCCACAAGCCCCGCACCGAACTGAGCCGCACTTCCGCGTCGTCGTCACCGAGGCCCTCAAGGAAGACAGCATCGAAGTCGAACTCGACGTTATCTTCCTCGAGGTCCAGGAGCTCTTGAACCACTTCCCGGCGCCGTTCAACCGGTATCGCCGGCCAGGCCGTTGCAAGCTCTGCCTTTTGCTCGGTATTGAGGCCCGATAGTGTCGCCAGCCCGGCCGCCCTCAACTTGAAGGAGACGTCCGCCAGCTCTTGCAGATACTGCTCGAAAACGGGTTGTGAGTCGGCTTGCCCTGAATCTACCGAGCTGGTGGTCGAGTCATCCATTACTACTTGGCCGAGACCGCTAGCGATTCGAAAAACAGCGCTGGCGTCCTTACCGATCCTCCCACCCAGCGCGATTCGCTGCCAATCGCAACGAGTCGCTTAAGCGCCTCGTGTACGTTGCTTGCCACTATCGTGTCCTTCACCCGACCCGTGATCTCTCCGCCCTCTATCTTATAACCGAGCAGAACGTTTCCGGAGAAGTCTCCTCCCATCACATTCCCCTGGCCCGCCCCCATTAGCTCCTCCACCACCAACCCCTCCTTAACGCTTCGCACCATCTCCTCGAACTGCATCTCGCCGTCGTCGATCACCAGTGAGGTAGTTGAGATCGAAGGCTGCGCGGCCAGAGAGCGTTCTGCGCTCCCGGTCGATTCTGCTTTCGCCAGGCCGGCCGTCTGGAGGTCGTAAAGGAAGCTGCGCACGATTCCCTTATCGATGAGGGCGTTGCGCCGGCTGGCAACGCCTTCATCGTCGAACGGCCGCGATCCCGGCCGGTAAGGCAGCGTCGCGTCATCCCACAACGAGAGCCTCACGTCATACATCTCTTTACCCAGACAGCCGGCGAGCGGCGACTGACCCTGGTGCACCATCCTCCCTGAGAACGCGATCGCCAGCGGCCCAATCAGCGCCGAAGCCACGCCCAGCGGCGTGAAGATCACCGGCATCTCCGCCGTACGCGCCTCCGCCGTCCGCCGGGAGTGCTCGAGCTGGCTGACAACGCTCGCTTCGATCGCTGCCAAGTCGAGCTGCGCCCGGCAGGACGCATCGCCGTCGCCTACGAACAGCATGTCCGTGCCACGAATCAGCGTGCCGTTCACCCAGGCGGAATACCCGGTCCCGCGATAGGTGAAGTTGCCGCCCTTGGAGTTCGCGATCGTCACCGTTGAATCCCCCCGGCGGACGTACGCATCGCACAGAAGTTCCGGCTCGACCGCGCGCACGGCATCGATCAGCGACTGCCCGGCTTGGATCATGTCGTCGACCGGCAACGCTTCAACATCTGGATCGTAGATGTCGACGTCTATAGCGCGCCCATCTCGTGGAAAGTCGAGGTGCGCTTCCGGCCCGAACGGCGCCGTCTCCACCGCGGCCGTTACCAGCTCATCGATATCCCCTGGCTTCGTGCTCGACGCGAACCCGATCCGCCCGTCCACGATCACTCGCAGAGCCGCCCCGCTGGTCTGTCGCGAGTTGATCTCCTTGAGGCGATTAGCCTCAAACCGCACCGGCGTCTCGTTGGTCTCGACGGCGAAGACTTCCGCGTGCTGGGCGCCGAGGCGGCGGGCGGCCGCGAGGATGGGTTCGGCGTCAGTCAAACTGACCTCTTGATCGCACCAATCTCCCGCCCATCTCGACACTCACCGCTCGCCCACGACCACATCCTGTATCCGGATATGCGGGCTCCCATTCGAGACCGGTAGTGGCATCTGCCCGCCCTTCCCGCACCCGCCGCCCTGGTTGAAGTCCATGTCGTTCCCCAGCGCGTCGATGTTCATCAGCGTTGTGAACAAGTTCCCGGTCAGCTTCACTGGCCGGAGCAGCTCCGCCACCTTGCCGTTGCGGATCATGTACGCCTCGCCGGCGGAGAACGTGAACATCTCCATGCTCGTCGTTCCGCCGAACCAGTTCCGCGCGTAGACTCCCTCATCGATGTCGGCGATCAGCTCCTCGAAACTCATATTCCCCGGCTCGATATAGGTATTCGTCATCCGCACGATCGGCGGGAAGCGATAGTCGATCGCCCTCGCGTTGCCCGTGACCCGCTCGCCCATCTTCCCGGCCGTCTCTCGCGAGTGCAGCCGCCCGACGAGGATTCCCTCGCGAATGAGGTCGGTCTCTTGAGCCGGGACGCCCTCATCGTCGTAGCGGAAGCTGCCCCGCAGGCCGGGCACCGCCGCGCCATCCACTATGTTCAGGTGCGGCTGCCCGAATTGCCGCCCCAGTACCATGATCTCTTTCATCCGCTCGTTCTCGTACACGAAGTCCGACTCCGATAAATGGCCGAACGCCTCGTGACAGAAAACGCCCGCCAGGATCGGGTCCAGTACTACCGGGTACGTCCCCGCCTTCACGTACGGCGCCGAGAGCAACTCGACCGCTCGCTCCCCGAGGTGTCTTGCGGTCTCGTCCAGCGCCTCAATGTACGCGAAATCGTTTAGCGCGCCCAGGCTCATGTTCGCTTGCTGCATGTCGCCGTTCTTGCCCGCCGTCGCCGATAGGCGCGAAACGACATCGATCCGTTCTTGCTCGATGTACGATCCCTCGCTGCTCGCGAAGACTACCTGCTTGTGCGAGTCCGAGTACATGATGTTCGTGCTCGTCACTCCCTCAACCGAGAGCATCCTCTCGTTGTAGCGGTCGAGCATCTCCTTCTTCGTCGCCAGGGGGATCGCGCGCGGGTCTTTCTTCACCTTCAGACGGACGCTATCGACGACGGGCGGGACTTCAGCCAGCATGCTCGTCTCGCGCCCGACATGGTGCGCCGCGCTTATCGCCTCTTCAACCCGCTTGCGAAGCTCAGCCGGCTCGTTGAAGCTGACGAACCCCCAGCCGCCTCTCAACAGCGCGCGCACGTTACCGCCGAAGCTTCGTATCCGCCCTATCTCCTCCAGCTCCCGCCCGCGATAGACGATCCGATTCGTCGCCGTATCGTCCAACCGCACCTCCACGTAGTCGGCGTCGTGACTACGGAGCGCCCGCTCTATTTCGTCGCGGTCCGGCATGTCCTCCACGTTATGTCGCCCTCTGACGCACCGGCGGCGATCGCGTCTCTCCGCCCTCCCCAATTTTCGGCTCGGTGCCGTCGATGAGGCGCTTTATATTCGGTATATGCGTGAGCAACACGATTGCCGTCGCGAAGGCGCCGAATATCGTCTTCGACCATGTGTACACATCGCCGCCCGGCAGTATCGCCAGCAACACCAACGCCACGGCGCCCAGCGGAACCGTCACCATGGACATCACCGACATGTAGCGCAACGCCAGTGCGATGAAGATGCCAACCGCTACCAACCCTATCGCGAGCGGCATCGCCAGCGCGGCATAAACGCCGAATGACGTAGCGACGCCGCGACCGCCCCGGAAGCCGATGTATACCGGAAATGTGTGCCCGAGGACGGCCGAGATCCCGGCAGCGACCTGAAGGTCGTGCGTGCCGAAGATGTACCATGTGGCGAGCGTCGGTATGTATCCCTTGAGCGCGTCGCCGATGAGGACGACGACGAACGGTCCGCGGCCCATCGTTCGCAGCACATTTGTCGCCCCGATCACACCGCTACCGTATTCGCGAATGTCGATGCCTCGCCAGACGCGCGCCACGATGTAGCCGATCGGGATCGCCCCTATCAAGTACGAGGCGACCACGACCACCGCCAGCTCCCAGAGGTTCATCGTTAGGTCTATCCGGTGACTCGCCGAACGCCGGTCGATGAAGTCATTCTCTACTCCGAAACTCGAACTTTATCGCCGTGCCCTCGAACCCGAACCGCTTGCGCAAAAAATTCTCAAGGTATCGCCGGTACGAGAAGTGTATCAGGCTTGCGTCGTTCGCGAAGAAGACAAACGTCGGTGGCCGCACTTCCGCCTGCGTACCATATTTGATGCGAAGTGGACGCCGTCGCGGCGAAGGCGGTGGGTTCGCCGCCACAGCTTCTCGCAGCACGGCGTTCACCTCCGAAGTCGGGATTCGATGCGATCGCGTTTCAGCGATTTCAAGCCCCAAGTCAAGCAGGCCATCGATGTTCAGGCCCGATTTGGCGGACACAAAGGCCAGGGGTGCCCAAGGCGTGAACTGAAGCCGGCGAAGTACATTGCGCGCGAACGCCTCGCGGCTGTCTTCACTATCTTCCAAGAGGTCCCACTTGTTGACTGCCACGATCATGCCCTTGTAGGCATCCGCCACGTAGCCAGCCACATGGAGGTCCTGCGCTGCCACCTTCTCGGTCGCGTCCAGCACGAGAATCGCGATATCACAACGCTCAATCGCCTGGCGAGCACGCATCACGCTGTACTTTTCGACGCCACGTTCTATTCGCCCACGGCGCCTGATCCCGGCGGTGTCGATCAACACTAGCGGCTTGTCCCGGTACAGAAAGCGGGTATCCACTGCGTCACGCGTTGTACCTGACGCCTCACTGACAATTACTCTATCCTCGCCCAGAATGGCGTTGACTAGCGCGGACTTCCCGACATTCGGCCTGCCGACAACGGCCAGGCGCAATTCATCGACCGTTGCTTCGGCCCTCGACTCGGGAACTACTTCGCTCAGGCGGTCCAGGACCTCGCGCAGCCCGATATCGTGATAAGCACTCACCGGCATCGGCTCGCCCAACCCCAGCTCGAAGAACTCGACCGCCAGCTCTCTGCGCGAGTCGTTATCTGCCTTGTTCGCCAGAAGCAACACAGATGTCTTCTTTGGCCGCAACATCTCCGCGATTTCCGAATCGGTTCGCGTGACGCCCGTCACGGCGTCTACAACGAACAGGATCACGTCCGCCTCCGTCACAGCCGCCCGTACCTGTTCGCGAATGAGAACGGAGTAGCCGGACTCGGCATCCGGTTCTAACCCACCGGTGTCGATGAGCCCGAACTGACGGTCGCGATACGTAACCTCGGCGTGCAGCCGGTCCCGGGTCGTACCCGGTATGTTTTCAACTATCGCGCTGCGTTGGCCGACAAGACGGTTGAATAGCGTCGACTTCCCGACATTTGGACGCCCGACGATCACTACGACCGGCTTACGGGCAAGATTCTCGCCCGTTGGCATACGGTCATCCCCGCCGCGCACGGCTTACTTGCGCTCTAGGCTAACGTCTATCTCTTGCGGAGAAATCGAGCGCGCCTCTAGGCCGTTCGGCGCCGTCACTTTCACGCTCACGTTATGAGTGCCGGCGTCCTTTCCGTCGAGGTCGATGCTCGCCTTGATGTCACTCGGGTTTACCTTGAGAAGGTCCGGGAGAGAGCCGAACAGGAACACTTGCACAGGTGGCAGACTTCCCACGATTTTTAGATTGTCCGCTAAGCCCGTAACAGCAATCGGTACTGCAAACGCCTGCTGGCCGGTCGCGGCGATGATCTTTACTTTAACCGTTACGTTGACGCCTCCCTTAACGCTCGTGCCCGTCGGCAGGTTGAGCGATACCGTCCGGGAAATATCACTTGTGGCGTCATCGATGTCAACGGGCTGGGTAAGTATCGCCACCGCCTGCTCGACGAACGTCTGCGACCCGAAGACGGTAACGACCGCCGGCTCTACTGAGACGCCGAGAACGTTATAGCCCTCGCGCGGCGTCCCTTTCAGCTGCGGGCTTACGGCCAGCGCGCGGCCGAACGACTTCTGATCGATTCCTATATCCACGTCGACCACGGCCGGGTTCACTTCAACGTTCTCGACCAACACCCCGCTCTGGTTTCGAGTCTCAAGACGAACCGCCGCACTGAAAGATTCTGTCCTTGCCTCTATATCTACGGCGGCAACCGCCTTCGTCACAGTCGCGACCGCATCTTGCGGTCCGGCAACGACAGCAGTGTCAACCCCCACCTTGGTACGGCTTAGCTCAAAGTCTGACGGTGGCGAGTTACTCGTCTCCAGTTCAACCGGTACTGGCTTGCTAATGAGCTGGTAAAGAGTAACGGGAATCTCACCCTTCTCATTCAGAATGTCGACAACGCGGAGGTTGCCGCGGTTCGTAGCCTCTTTCACGTTTATCTTCACATCAAACTTGCCAACCCTGAGCCCCGCGAGGTCGGCGGTAGCCTCGAAATCATCCTTCGTCAGGCTTTCGAAGACCTTGTCCTCGACCCGTACCTCGACCGAGGCGGTGCCCACTTCTTTTGGCACCCAGACATCGTGCGGGACGTTCACAGGCCGTACTGGTATACCGAAATCTGGCCGGCGTGTTTGCTCGGGGTTCTCGGCGTCCGTGACGAAAATCCAGAGCCCGAACGCCAAGACCACCGATAAGACCGCAAGCCCGCTGTTCTCACGGATAGATTTGGCGGCGGGCCGCAAGAGGGCGCCGATTACGACGGCGGCCTCCCAGATCAGCATGCGGATTTGTTCCATAGGATGCTAGCGTGTAAGCCGCGGCAGGTATCTCCCGGCTGGCTTGTCCAGGTCGCCGGCCGGCAGGAGCAGG
>Ga0209058_1002827_pt1 | contig 14176 bp, 10 predicted proteins | sample GraSoiAngelo_147_FD_185904 | JGI IMG/M metagenome (GOLD analysis project Ga0209058, IMG submission 185904) | Grasslands soil microbial communities from the Angelo Coastal Reserve, California, USA - 14_1009_05_40cm (SPAdes) (version 2) | ecosystem: Environmental > Terrestrial > Soil > Grasslands ... | reverse complement strand
TCGAACACTCCGGAGAACACTACGGGAACTTGGTGGTGTACTACCGGGCCAACGGGATGGTGCCGCCGGAATCGAGACCGAAGAAGTAATGAGGTTTAAGCAAGCAAGAAGAGGACGTAAAGGAATAAAGCGCTGGTGATGAATAGGGAGCGCGGTGCGTGAGCATCGCGCTCGTTTTATTGGAGAGAGAAATTAGAGCTTCCCTTTTGGATCGCTTGGTTGACGGAAGGGGCGCAGCGCGCTGCGCGCCCTACAAGATCAGCGGTCGAATCGGTCAGGAAGTGGCCGCGCCGGCGACACCGTTTTCGAGGAGGGAGACGAGTTGTGCGGGATCGCTAGTTGGAGGCCAGCACGTTTGACCGGAGCAGACTACGGCGAGGGCCTTCTTGGCTGGGAGATGCGGCAGAGTTTCCTTGAGAGCACCAGCGAGATGGAGTTGCGGCGTTTCGGGAGTGACGCGGAGGAAGGATTTACCGAAGCGGTAGACGCGGTGGGCGGCGGTTTCGAGGGCTTGCGCGGCGGGATCGTTTACAGGGCCGGTGATGACGACTTGCAGCGGATGATGGGCGAAGAGTGTGGCGGCCAGGCCGTAAGTGGCGGCGAAGAGGCCGTATTGCGAGGCGATGCCGGCGAAGGCTTCGAGAGTTTTTTGGGCGAAAGCGCGGTAGCGATCGTCGCCCGTGAAGGCATGCATTCGAACGAGGGCGATAGCGGCCACGGAATTTGCGCCGGGCGTGGGCGAATCCTGGAAGGGCTTGCGGCGAACGTCGAGGCCGCCCAGGGGTGCGGCGTCGGAAGGGCGATCGAAAAAGCCTCCGCCTTCGGGATCGCCATAGCGGGCGATGGCGAGGTCCATAGTTTTCTGGGCCACGGAGAAATAGCGGGGGGCGAGTGTGGCTTCGTAAGCCTCGAGGAGTGCAAGGACGCTAAAGACTTGATCGTCAAGCGAGCCTTCGAGCGCGGGGCCGCCGATGCGGTGGCCGAAGCCAAGGGAGTCACTCCAGGCCTCTTTCAGCATGCGGTCGAGAGTTTTCAGGGCGAAGGCGCGGCAACTTCGATCGAGCGAGCCACCTAGAACATGTGCTGCATCGAGATACGCCGAGACGAACATCGCGTTCCAGGAGACGTACATGGTCTTGTCAATGAAGGGCGTGGGCCGCGGAAGGCGCGCGGCGAGCAGCTTCCCTTTTGATTTGGCGACGGTCAGGCGGACGGTGGTTTCATCGAGACCGAGCTGCTTCGCGATATCTGTGGCGTCTCGGGCGATCCACAAGACATTTTTTGCGGGGTTGTGGTGCATTTCGCCATGAGCTTCGACGTCGTAATACAGCTCCATGACGCGCGCTTCGTCGGGAAGCAGGGCCGCGCGGAGCTCGTCGAGGCTCCAAGTGAAATAGTCGCCGTCATCGTCTAAGGAGTAGTCCGCATCCTGACTGGCGTAAAAACCCCCTTTTATTTGGTCGGACAAGACTTCGTTGACCCAGCCGATGATGCCTTCCGCAGTCTCGCGCAAAAACGCGTTCTCGGTGAGCTGATACCCATGGAGATAGTTTTTCAATAGCTCGGAATTGTCGTAGGACATTTTTTCAAAGTGGGGGACGAGCCAGCGCTCGTCGACGGAATAGCGATGGAAGCCGCCGGCAAGCTGGTCATAGACGCCGCCACTGGTCATTTTTTCGAGGGTGGTTTCGGCCATGGCGAGAAGATGTTTTTCTTTCGTTTGCTGATAGCGCTCAAGGATCAGGTCGATAGCCGAAGAGTGCGGGAACTTCGGGGCGCGGCCGAAGCCGCCGTTCTTAATGTCGAAAAGTTGTGTGATGGATTTGATCTGCGCGTCGACGACGCCGGGGTCGAAATCAGCTCGGGCGCCGGTGAAGACTTCCGCTTGCGAAACTGCGTCGGCGAGAGAGTTGGCGGCGCGCTCAAGTTCGGCGCGTTTGTTACGGTAGGAATCGGCGACGGCGAGAAGGATGCGGCGAAATCCCGGCCGGCCCATCTGGTCTTCAGGCGGAAAATAGGTACCGCCGAAAAAAGGCTTTCCATCGGAAAGCAGGAAGCCGGTGAGTGGCCAGCCGCCCTGGCCGGAAATGGCGCTGACAGCGGATTGATAGCGGGAGTCAACGTCGGGGCGTTCGTCCCGGTCGACTTTCACAGCGACGAAATGTTCGTTGATGATCTTCGCGATTTCGGGGTTCTCGTAGGATTCGCGGTCGATGACGTGGCACCAGTGGCACCATACTGCGCCGATGTCGAGGAGGATGGGTTTGTCCTCGGATTGGGCGCGGGCGAAAGCGGCATCGCCCCATTCGTGCCAGTCGATGGGCTGGTGCGCGGCAGAGCGCAGATAGGGGCTGGCGGAATCTTTCAGGCGGTTTTCAGGATGACTGCTCAAGCGGTCCTTAAAGACTACTGAATGGTGTCGCCGGGGCCGAGGTCGCGCGGATCAAGCGGTTTGCGGTTCGCGAATCCTTCGTCCTGGCGATGGTAAAAGCGGATGCGGTCTTCCCCGAGCTTCCAACAGAGATACACCTCCTGATGATTGATGACGGCGGGAAAATCAAGGAGGCCGACGTCGAGATCCTTGACGAGACACCCAGTCTCGAGAATGCGATTGAGCGCGGTCTTGAGCGTTTCGGCAAGCTGCTGGTGCTCCATGCGGACGGCCGCCAATTTTTCGTAGGGCACGATTACGCCGCCCATCATCATGATGCGCGCGGATACGGCCGCCAGTTCGTTTTCCAGGCCGGAGAGTTTTTTACGAGAATCCATGGCTTCGACGAGAAAAGGCTCAAGTTCCTGGCGCGCGCGCTCCGCCTCGGTCAGCGTGAAAAGACGCTGCGGCGGTTCCGGAGTTTCGTCCCGCTCCTGATCGTCATCTTCATCTGCCATCGTTTTTCCGTTTCCGGGGACCAAGGGCCACAAAGCGGACAGACTATTCATCGCGCAGTGCAAAGTAAAACGTCCATGCACTTCGATGCTAACCGAAACTCAGCATGCGGTCGAGAGCAACCCGCGCGTGGTGCCGAGTGCGTTCGTCAACGGAAATGCGGTTAACGACGTTACCTTCGCCCAGGTTTTCGAGCACCCAGAGGAGATGCTGGGGGGTGATGCGAAACATGGTCGTGCAGACGCAAACGCTGGGATCGAGCGAGATGACCTTGTGGTTCTTCAATTCTCTGCCGAGGCGGTTGACCAGGTGAATTTCGGTGCCGACGGCCCACTCCGTGCCTGCCGGAGAAGCCTGGATGGCTTTGATGATGCCTTCGGTCGAACCTATCTGGTCGGCGGCCTGGGCAACCTCGAAGCGGCATTCGGGGTGAACGATGACGCGAATACCGGGGTGCTGGCGGCGGACGCGATCTACCTGTTGCGAGGTGAATCGCTGGTGCACGGAACAGTAGCCCTTCCAGAGGATGACGCGCGCGTTGCGAATCGCTTCCGGAGTGTTTCCGCCAAAATCCTGGTAGGGATCCCAAACGATCATTTGATCAAGAGGGATGCCCATCGGATAGCCAGTGTTGCGGCCGAGGTGCTCGTCGGGAAGGAAGAGAACTTTTTCGCCGCCTTCGAAGGCCCAATTCATGACCGCGGCGGCGTTGGAACTGGTGCAAATCGAGCCGCCATGCTCGCCGGTGAAAGCTTTGATGGCCGCGGTCGAGTTCATGTAGGTGACGGGAACAATTTTGCGCGCCTCGACGAGAGAAGAAAGCTCCCTCCAGCAGGCTTCTACCTGGCCAATGTCGGCCATATCGGCCATTGAGCATCCGGCATTGAAGTCGGGAAGAATGACGGTTTGGTGCTGGCGACGGAGGATATCGGCGCTCTCGGCCATAAAGTGCACGCCACAGAAGACGATGTAGCGGCCTTCGGCCTGCGAAGCCTGGAAGGAGAGCTTGAGGGAATCACCGCGGAAATCGGCGAATTTGACGACTTCGTCGCGCTGGTAATGATGGCCCAGAATCACAACGTCCCGTCCCAGGCGAGCCTTCGCCGCAGCAATGCGGTCATCCAAGGTAGTATCCGGCATGAGTAGGTACGAATCGAAGTCGCAGCCTACACCCGCTTCAATTTCGGGCGCGTGGACCGTGGGGGGCTGGTGTGCGCCGATGAGGGTGCTGCTGCCCGAAATAGATACTAGGTTGCCCATGGAGTGTGTTTCGTCTGCTTAGAGGTTGATGCTAAGCGGTCTCTGATCCCTGCCTGGCAGCTTCATTTTCTCATATTTCAGCTACTTTGCCACTATCCGCCAATGAATACCATGGTGCGCGAGGGTGGTAGGAAACCGGGTTCGTTAATCTGATGACCCTTCTCTTTTTCCATGACCATCGAGCTGATATAGGTGACCAAATCGTTGTCCGAAGCCCCCTCTCGAAGCAGGGCGCGAAGGTCGTGATCGTCCTTGCTGAAAAGACATGTGCGGAGCTTGCCATCCGCAGTCAACCGGATGCGGGAGCAGTGGCCACAAAACGGCTGGGTCACCGGGGCAATGAGGCCGATTTCACCGGGCGCGCCATCGGCAAAGCGATACTTGCGGGCGGTTTCGCTGCGCTCGTGAGGTATCTGCTGGAGCGGCCAGCAAGCGTTAATGCGCTGATGGACCTCCGCGGCGGGAACGACCAAGTCGCGGGTCCAGTGGCGGTCGGCGTCGAGCGGCATGAATTCGATAAAACGCATGATGATGCCTGTTTCGCGGGCGAATCGGGCGAAGGCTTCTACCTCGTCGTCATTGATGCCGCGAACCAGGACGGCATTCACCTTGGCAGGTGCCAAGCGCGATTTCTGTGCGACGTCGATGCTGTGCATCACGGTTGAAAATGACTTCGTTCTGGTGATGCGCTCGAATTTACCGGAATCGAGCGAATCGAGGCTGATGTTGATGCGGCGGAGGCCACCGGCCAAGAGCCGGTCGCAGCGTTCGGCAAGCAGCTGGCCGTTGGTGGTCATGGACAGATCTTCGACCCCGAGGGCGTGGAGGCGCGCGATGTAGTCCTCGACACCGTCGCGCACGAGCGGCTCACCGCCGGTGATGCGGATTTTGCGAATGCCCAGGCTAAGGAAGACCCCGGCTAAACGGTCGAGTTCCGGCCAGGAGAGAATTTCGTCGTGGTCGCGGTAGTTTTCGGGATCGGCAGAGCGGCAGTAGACACAGCGGAAGTTGCAGCGGTCCGTGATGGAGATGCGCAGGTCGGTGATCTGGCGGCCGAATTTGTCATGAAGGATCATACTCTGTCGCACTCGTTGGATGCGGCCGCCAGCTACCTTGGCGCACCGCAGCTCTTAAAACAAAACCGCCCGATCCAGTGTTTGGAATCGGGCGCCCACCGAAAAACCACACATTTTCGGTTTCATCGCTCCTTTCCAAACATGGGAGGCCCGGGCGTTTCCGCTCAAACCCTCAGCCCCGACGATTTCTCGGGGCATCGCCCCGGTAGCCATGGGTTATCTCTCCCGTAGGCTTCCGGGGTCGGAGTTACAGGCCTAGTCTACGCCGCCCACCGGAAGTACGCAATTGGGACACTCGAAAGCACAGCTAAGGATGACCCCGCGGATTGTGATAGAGTTTTGGCCACGCCATGCGGATCTTCGTTCTAGGGGCTGGGGCGACCGGCTCCCTTCTCGCGCAATTGCTGGAGCGGCAAGGACATACGGTCTGGTGCGGAGATCGTGATCCGGGGCGCGCGCGGCGCTTCCTTGGCAAGAGAAGCACCATCGCGGTAACGGAAGTGAACGCGCGAAACCTCCGTGGAATCGTGAAGACCGCAAAGGGCTGCCAGCTCGTCGTTAACGCTTCGGCTTCGGTTTTTAACGAGATTGTGTTGCGCGCCGCGCTGCGGTTGCGCGCGCATTACGTTGATTTAAGCTCCCACCTGACACGGCACCCCTTCAAGGCCGAACAGTTCCGCTACGGGAAGAAATTCGAAGAAAAAAACCGCGTAGCGCTGATTAATACCGGAGTGGCACCCGGTCTCACAAATTTGCTGGTGAAGCGAGCCGCGGAACTGTTGGACGAAGTCCAATCGGTGCACATCCGCCTGTATGAAAGCAGCGAGAGCGACGATCCGATCTCTCAATGGTCGCCGGAAGTATCCTTCGACGAGGCCATCTCGCATCCGCGCGTCTATCGCGATGGAAAATTTCAATTGGGCAAGCGTTTCTCGGAAATCGAAAAATTCCGGTTCCCAGACCCCATTGGGACCATACGAGTGGTCCTGGCCGCACAAGACGAGGTGGCCACTCTTCCCCGTTTCATTCCCGTGCGGGAGCTCGACGTGAAAATCGGCGGCAACGAAATCGATCGGCTGCGCCGCTGGCACAAACTGGGGAGATTATCGAAATCGCGGGGAATGCTGAGGCGCCAATTTCCGCAAACCCATTCCCCGCGAATGATCGCCAAGCTGATTCGGCAAGGGATTTTACAGAATGCGAGGTTCGCGGCTGCGGTTCTGGTGCGGGGAGTAAGACACAACAGGAAGGACGATCAATACCTGCTGATCCGCAGCGATTGCATGTTTCCCACGCTCTACCAGATACGGCAGCAGGGACGATTTACTACGCCAGTGGCCTATGCCACGGCACACGTTGCCGCGCTCTTCATCAAGTTTTTCCCGCGGGAACTTGCCGGCGTTTTCGCACCGGAGATGCTGCCCGCCGAAACCCGCCGTGCCATTCTCGCGGGAATCCGCAACGGTGGCATCCGAATGACGCACAAGGAGACCGTTCTCAAGAACATCAGTGAGGACGACGAAGAATTTTAAGCCGGCGGCGGCGCTTTCCTATCCGCTGGCAAAGCGCGCCGCCGGTGGCGATTCGAATCGACAATCAGTCCGCGGAGGCGGGCTTTGCGTTGCCAGAAAAGTGAATAGTGATCAGGAACCCATTCGTTCCGTCGTAAGAAAACTTATGGCCGTCCCCTTCGAAGGCTTCGTGCTTGCTCTTCCACATGCGGAAGCCGTCGTTGGATTGCGCGCCCCAATATTTCAAGTTGCGTATGACAACTTCGTGGGCTGGGCTGTCACCCTTCACGCGTTCAAGGATGACTTCACCTTTGCCGTCGTTCATCTTGGCGTGAGCCACTCCTGTCTTGTTGTCTACGTTCCATGAGAACGCAGCGGTTTGCGCGGCCTGTTTCTGCCAAGGAATCGGATAAAGCTGCCCGAGGATGTCCGCAAGTGCGGCCTGCTGCTCCTTGCTGACGCCGGGATCGAAGTTCACCACCAGCCAAGAGTCTTTGCCGGTGCTCCAGTCGCTACCCAGATCCGTAGCGATCCAGACCTTGGCGCCATCCAGCTTGACGTCCTTGTAAGTGCCTTTGTCCACTTTGAGAACGAGGTTGGCACGGCAGAAGTGCTCTTCCGCATGGTGCTCACCCATTGCCATGTGGTTCGTGGAATGATCGTTGAAATAGCAGGGACAGAACATATCGCAGCTGCAAGCTTCGATGTAGCTGGCAGTCATATCAAAATCGGGCTTAGAAGTTTTCTCCTGCGCAGGAGAAGTGAAGTAGACGAGACCGAGTGCGAGCGCAAGGAGAGGAGTTGCAAGCATTCGAGACGGACGGAGCATTTATTCCTCCTAAAAAAAGTGTGTTCTGAAGGGCCCAACGGAGAGTTGCCCAAGAGTTTACTCCTGAGGCTGAGTAGCGGCAAGAGGCATCTTGGCCCCAGCCTCAGCAGCAGCGATTGGGCTTGGAATAGCGGCGATTGAGCTGTTCCACATAGAACTCGGCCGGAGAAAGTGCGCGGCCCGAACTTGATTGCGTGCTTTTCGAACGGAGGTAGGTTTCGTAGGCGGCATCGCCGCACCATTCGCGAAGACCACGCCAGAAACGGCGCAGGAATCGCGACCCAGATTTTGCGGCGTATCGCATCAGTCGTCCCCATGGGCGGCACCGGAGAAGTCCGCAGCCCAGCGCGTAGCGACGTATGGCGATTCGTGAAGCACCGATTCCTTGCGGCGGCTGAGTATCGCATACCAGTCGACGAGCGCCTCAACAATCAGAACGAGAATCATGGCCGCAAGGACGCCCGTGACTGCAGCGTCGAGACGTTGGTTGAAAATGAGTCGCTGCGTCTCAGCAATCTTCTCAGCAGGAATCTTTCCGGCCGCAACTTGCGCGGCCAAGGCTTTGGCATAGGCGAGAAAACCGATACGCGGATTGACATCAAAGATTTTCATAGTGATAGTAACGAGCCACGCCATCGGAAGCAGAGTCACCCAGATCCACCGGAGGCGGCCCATTTTCATCAAGATGGTGGTGGCAACGACGAGCGCGACCGCCGCGAGCAATTGATTGGAGATGCCAAAGAGCGGCCAGAGCGAGTTAATTCCGCCGAGCGGATCGACAACACCTTGGTACAGAAAGTAACCCCACAGGGCGACGATGATGGCGCTGGAAACCAAGACGCCCGGCATCCAACCGGTGCGGCCAAAGGGTTTCCAGAAGCGGCCGCCCAGATCCTGAACCATAAAGCGCCCGACGCGCGTGCCGGCGTCGAGCACCGTGAGAATAAAGAGCGCTTCGAACATGATCGCGAAGTGATACCAGATACTGAGAAGGCGTTCACCTCCGATGGTGCTCGAGAAGATTTGCGCCATGCCCACGGCAAGGGAAGGCGCACCACCCGCTCGATTGTACAGAGTCAACTCGCCCACGGAGTGTGCCAGGGCTGGCATGGTTTGCGGAGCGAGCGTGTAGCCCCAGCCGGACATCGTCGCGGAGACGGCTTCGGGCGTACTCCCGACGATACTGGGGGGACTGTTGATCGCGAAATACACGCCCGGCGGCATGGCGCACGCGGCGACCATGGCCATCACGCCGACAAACGATTCAAGCAGCATCGCGCCGTAACCGATGAAACGAGCATGGCTCTCGCGAAGAATCATCTTTGGCGTGGTGCCGGAAGAAATCAGCGAATGAAATCCGCTGATGGCGCCACAGGCAATCGTAATGAAGCAAAAGGGGAAAATCTTCCCGGCGAAGACCGGGCCAGTGCCGTCAATGAAGCGTGTGAGCGGCGGCATTAGGACTTGCGGCCGGACAAACAGGATTCCCGCGGCCAGAGAAAAAATGGCGCCAGCCTTGATGAACGCGCTTAGATAGTCGCGCGGTGCCAGAAGCAACCACACCGGCAAAGCAGACGCTGCGAAGCCGTACGCAATGATGGCGAAAGCGAGTGCCACGCCGCTCAGCGTGAACACGCGTGACCAGGAGGGAGAATCGGCCACCCACTGCCCGGCGACAACCACGAAAAGTACGAGCGCGACGCCCATGATGGAAGCTTCGAGGACGCGGCCAGGTCTGACGAAACGAAGATAAAGCCCCAGAAGCAGCGCGATGGGAATAGTCATCGCCAGGGTGAAAGTGGCCCAGGGAGAGGATTTGAGAGCGTTTACGACCACGAGGCCAATCACAGCGAGAAGAATCGTCATGATGGCAAGCACAGCCAGTTGCGCGATGAAGCCGCCGCGCTCGCTGACTTCTTCCCGGGCCATCTGGCCAATCGATTTTCCGTCCCGCCGAATCGAGCAAAAAAGAATGACAAAATCCTGCACGCAGCCCGCAAACGCCGCTCCGGCAATCAGCCAGAGAGTGCCGGGCAAATAGCCAAATTGCGCGGCGAGCGTCGGTCCAACCAGCGGGCCAGGACCGGCAATGGCGGCGAAATGGTGGCCGAAGAGAACCCATTTGTTGGTGGGCACGAAGTCGCGGCCATCGTCGTGGCGTTCGCAGGGAGTGGCGCGCGTATCGTCGAGCGCGAGAATTTTGGCCGCGACAAAAGCGGAATAGAGCCGATAGGCCACCAGATAACAGCACACCGCCGCCACAACAAACCAGGTGGCGTTGAGCGGCTCGCCGCGATGCAGCGCGATGGCACCGAGCGCGCCGGCACCCAGAGTCCCAAGGACCATCCAGCCAGCGACGCGGAAGATGCGATTCATTTCGCCGCCCTGCTGGATTTAATGAACTGCGCGATATCCGCCTTTAGCTTGGCGAGTGACGGCGGGTGAACGTACATCATGTGGCCCGCCTCGTAGTAGGCGCCACTGAGGTGACGGCGCAAGGATGGGTCGAGGCTGAGGTGATCGAACGTGTAGTCCGCCGCAAAAAACGGCGTGGCCAGATCATAGTAACCCTTGGCGACAAACACGTGCAGGAACGGGTTTTGCGTCATGGCCCCGCGCAGCGTTTCCGCGACGTTGACGTAGCGATTCTCATACGGCGCGTAATTCCACGGACGCACGCGACCGGTCAAGACTTCATAGGGCAAATCGCTGTCGAACTTGAGGTCGTTGCGCACGTAGTCATTCAGCATGCCCGAATACGGGCCGATGATCGCCGCGATGCTGGGATCAAATTCCGGATGTTCACCAGCGGCATCGCGATCGATGCCCGTGAAGCGGGCATCGATGCGGCCGATAGTGCGGCGTTCACTACGCAGGAGTTCCTTGGTGAAGCGCTGGATTTCGATGCGCAGGTTGGTGCGGTCGATGTAGTCCGGCGAAAGTCCGGTCAGACGCGCGACCTTTTGCATGATCTCGGCTCGCCGGGCACTGGGCAGAGCATCACCCGTCATGAGTGCATCCGCGTATTCTCCGACAGCAAACTTGCGCGATTCTTCGACGGCCTTTTGGACATCGCCTCCCTGCAAATCCGGAGGAAGCTTCTTGTAATACCACGCGATGGCAGTGTAGGTCGGCAAATAGAGGATGCAGGGAAGGTCATTGCCGGTGTCGAACTCGGCGGTCTCGAAATTCAGAATTGCTGAAATCAGGACGATGCCATTGAGATACATCCCGTAGCGCTGCTGGAGATAGCCGGAAAGGCCAGCGGCGCGCGTCGTGCCATAGCTTTCGCCGGCAAGGAATTTCGGCGAGGACCAGCGTTTGTTGCGCGTAGCATAGAGTCTGATGAAATCCGCCACGGATTCAAGGTCTGGCGTTACGCCGTGAAATTGCTGCGGCGCCTCGCCAGGAACAGCTCGGCTGTAGCCCGTCGAAACAGGATCGATGAACACGAGATCGCTGATGTCGAGTAGCGACACGTCGTTGTCCACCAGTTTGTAGGGCGGCGGAAGGAGCGCGCCCGCATCACCCATCTGCACGCGCCGCGGACCGAATAGACCAAGATGCAGCCACACCGAAGCGGAACCCGGTCCCCCGTTAAAACTGAAAGTAAGCGGGCGCTGGCTTGGGTCGCTGACGTCGTCCTTGGTATAGGCGACGTAGAAGATGCTGGCCTTGGGGGTGCCGTCTTCAAGCTTTAACAGAATCGTGCCGGCCGTCGCTGTGTACTTGATCTCCTGTCCACCGATCTTCAGGGAGTGCTTGGTCTGAACAATTTTTTCTTCAGGAGTTGGCGGCTTCTTTTCTTCTTTCGGTTTTTCCGCGGCTTTATCCTGCGGCGGTGGCTGCTGCTGCGCCAAGCTCGGAATCATTCCTAGGAAAAGCAGCGCGGCGGAACACAAGAAGCGAATTAGAAACTTCATAAGCGGCGGAGCTCCTTTTTCGAACCTTCGCAAATCGCAAATTTGTGACGTGCGGCATCGTATGCGAGAGTACGGGCAGCGTCAATCGTCTGCGATGCTGCCCCGAGGCCGGCCTCATCGGCGATTTCTTTGGCATCGCCCGGATTCACGGATACAATGCGGCCCTCGAATAGACCGTGCGTCCAAGGAGCACCGCATGCGCCGCGTTGAACTTCTCGCCGCTAGTACACTACTCTCCGCCGCGGCGATATTGGTGGTTCCCGTCCGAAGCATCGCGCAGCAAAAAACCGAACTGGCGCACCCGAAGACGCTTCAAGAATTGCAGCAGGCCATGAAAGAGGTGTTGGAAAAAGAACATGTTCCCGGAGCGGGCGTGGCGTTGGTGGCGAATGGCGTGGTTCTCTGGTGCGGTGGAATCGGCGATGCAGACATGGCAACGAAGCGAGCTGTGAATTGCGACACGGAATTTCGCGTGGGCTCCATCAGCAAGACATTCGTCGCACTGGCTCTGCTGAAATTACAGGAAGAAGGAAGAATAAATCTGTATGCCCGCTTGCAGGATGTCGCGCCGGAAATCCCCTTCAAGAACCGCTGGGAAGCGATGCATCCCGTTCGAATCGTGCACCTCCTCGAGCATACCGCCGGATTCGACGACATGGAACCGAGCGAAGTTTACAACTTGCGCGATCGCTACGATTTTCCGCTGCTCGAAGTTTTCAAGCGGTTTAAGGAACCGCAGACAGCACGCTGGCCGCCGGGAACTCGCATGTCTTATTCCAACCCGGGAAATGCAATTGCAGGCTACTTGATCGAGAAGGTCACACGAAAACCCTTCGATCAGTACGTCCGCGAAACGTTCCTGCGGCCGATGGGGATTGCGTATGCTGACTACCCTTTCACCGATGCAAACAGAGCTCTGCTGGCAACGGCTTACGAAGGAAATCCCCCTAAACCTTCTGGATACCCGTTCATCTATCTGCGACCGGCAGGAGACCTGAAAGCTTCGCCGGGAGAACTGGCTAAGCTCGTGCAATTTCTTCTGCGGCGCGGGAAAACAGGAGACGCCCAACTGTTGAATTCCGAATCGATCCTGCGTATGGAAGCGCCGGAAACCACGCTAGCTGCGAAAAATGGCCTTCGACTTGGCTATGGCCTTTGCAATTACACCAGCGTGGAAGGCGGCGTGGCAACGCACGGACACGATGGCGGGATTGATGGCTTCGTTTCTTCCTATCGCTACATGCCTGAACAAAACTGGGGTTACGTTATCCTGCTGAATAGCGACAATTCCCAGCAGGCGCTCGAAAGCCTGAATCGCCTAGCAATTGATTTTCTTTCCAGAGATTTCTCGAAGCCGCAGATGGCTGAGATCAGCCTTCCGATAAGTGAACTGCGAAGGTTCGCCGGTTTTTATGCTCCGCGTGCGCCACGAAGCCAACTGTTCGCGTTTTTGGATGACCTGGCCGGCGGGACGCGCATTCGCGTAATCCATGGCAAGCTGACGCGCTCTGGACTATTTGGTCGGCCCGAGCCCCTTCTCTACGTCGGCAAGAACCTATTCCGCGGGGAAAAAGAGCCTGAAGGAACCACGGTATTTTTCGTCACGCAAAGTGGCGACTGGGCCGTCGCGGGCGAGGGCATTTCTTACAGCGAGCGGAGCAGCATCGCCTTGCCCTTTCTTCGTATCGCGCTTCTTTCGCTTTGCCTCTTTTTCATGCTGACTTCTTTGCCGTATGCGCTCGTTTGGCTTTCCTTGAAACTTATCGGTACCATGAAAGATGTGCGCCACCTCTCGGTTCGCGTCGTTCCGCTGCTTGCAACAGTTGCGCTGCTTATGGTGCCTCTTTGTTTGACAAGACTCGGCGGCACGCAATTCGGCTCGTTCAATTTGTGGACTGTGGGGATCTTCCTGGGAACATTTTTCTTCCCGTTGCTGTCGATCGCCGGGCTGATCCTGGTTCTTCGCGTGCCGAAGGACGAAATTCACCGCGCCGTGAGGATTCACTCACTCCTGGTTTCCTCAGCCTGCTGCGTGCTCACCGGTTTTCTTCTGTCCTGGCACCTTCTTGTGCTGCGATTGTGGGCCCCGTGAGACAGCCTGCGGCAATCAAGACGAGCGGCCGGCAATGTAATTGCGCGTGATCTTGTCCACCGAGACCGTTCCAGCCTGGCGCATGATGGTGCGCAATTCGCGGCGTAAGATTTCGAGCACGGCCTCGACGCCGGGCTGGCCAAACGCGGCCAGCCCCCAGGAATGCGGTCGCCCTATGCCAACCGCCGTCGCACCGAGCGCGAGCGCTTTGAAAATATCCGTGCCACGCCGGATGCCGCCGTCCACAATGACGGGAATCTTGCCGGCAACGCCTTCGATCACTTCCGGCAGGCTCTCGATGGTCGGGCGAAGGGTTTCTTCGGCGCGCCCTCCGTGATTCGAGACCATTAGGCCATCCACACCGTGCTCCACTGCCAGCTGCGCGTCCTCGCGAGTAACGATACCTTTGATGAGCAGCTTCACGGTTACCGCGTCGCGCAACCGTTTTACGAAATCCCAATTCAGGGTCGGGGGTTGCACGGCAGTGACTTTTGACAGATCCAAGCCATTGAGCATCGGCTTTCGGGCAGCGTACGCGGCGAAGCCTCCGGATCCTGCCCTGGGCCTTCCGCGCGCAAAGCCCGTGTAGGCGCTCTTA
>Ga0209058_1002821_pt1 | contig 14201 bp, 14 predicted proteins | sample GraSoiAngelo_147_FD_185904 | JGI IMG/M metagenome (GOLD analysis project Ga0209058, IMG submission 185904) | Grasslands soil microbial communities from the Angelo Coastal Reserve, California, USA - 14_1009_05_40cm (SPAdes) (version 2) | ecosystem: Environmental > Terrestrial > Soil > Grasslands ... | reverse complement strand
CCGCATCGGCCCAACCTAGGCCAACCGGATGGGGTCGTACCCGGCGGCGACGAGCACCTCGCCGGCTCCCTCCGCCGCGAGCGCCGCGACGGTGACGTGAACCGTCCCGCGACCGCCTTCCGGGGAGTGGACGATCTGCAGGTCCTCGATGTTGACGCGGCCCTCTCCGAGGACCGCGGTGATACGCGCGAGCGCGCCGGGCTCGTCCGGGATCTCCACCTGCATCACCGCCACACCGGCACGGACGGTCGGCTTGGTGGCGAGCGTCAGCCGCGCGCGTTTCGCCTCGTCGAAGGTCCTCTCGACGTCGCCTCCACGTCCCTCGAGCACTTCGTCTCGGATCGAAACGAGACGCGAGACGAAGAGGTCGATGGCGGTGGCGACCTGATCGCGGTTGGCCAGGAGGATCTCGCTCCAGAGAGAGGGGTTCGAGGCGGCGAGCCGTGTCAGGTCCCGGAAGCCCCCGGCGGCGAGCAGGAGGATCTCCGGCTCACCGGCCTCCTCGGCCGCGGCCAGCCCCATCAGGGACGTGGAAGCGACTTGCGGGAGATGGCTCGCGAACGCGACGAGCCGGTCGTGCCGCTCGGGCGAGAGCCGAGCGGGTTGCGCCCCGATCCGCCCGATCCATCGCTCGAGCCGCTCCACGGCTTCGGGGTCGACCGCCTCCGTGGGCGTCACCGCCCAAACGATGCCGTCGACGACCGAGGCCGACGCATGTTCCGGCCCGGAGCGCTCGCTGCCGCCCAAGGGGTGGCTCGGCACGTAGCGACGAAGGTCCAGCGGGTTCGCCGCGGAGCGGATCTCCGCCACAACGTGCTCCTTGATACTGGCGGCGTCGGCGACGACCGCGCCGGGGGCCGTCCGCAGGGCGCTCACCACCGAGCTCGCGACAGCGCCGATCGGGGTACAGACGATCACGACGTCGGCATCGGCCACGGCCTGCTCCGACGTCGCGCATGCCGTGAGCGCGCTCCGGGCGGCGGCCCGAGTCGCGACGCCCGGGTCGATGTCCCACCCGCGCACCGTGCAGCCGGCGCGGGCCGCCGCCATCGCGATGGACGTCCCGATCAACCCGGTACCGACGATCGCGACCCGGTCGATCGGCGGTCCGGCCGAGGGTTCAGGTGTTGGCATCGAGGTCATCGCGCAGAGCTTCCGCTCCGTCGAGGTACACGTGGACCACCTCTCGGAGCCCCCGCTCCGTGTGGAAGAGCATCAGGACCCGTACGACGGACGGCATGGCCCCTCTGACGGAGATCTCGCGCGCGCAGAGCAGGGGAACCACGCCGAGTCCGATCCGCCGCGCCGCTTCCGCGGGGAACGCGGAGCGGAGGTCTTCGGTCGCAGTGAACAGGATGCTCACGAGGTCCTCGGTCGCCACCTCGTTCCGTTCGATCATCTCCTCCAGGAGGCGCTGAGTCGACCCCAGCACGTCCTCGTCGCGATCGGTCGCGATGACGATGGCCCCCCGGGCGGCACGCACCCGCACGCGCGATCCTTTCTCGATGTCGAGGAGTTTCGAGGACCCGGGCATCCTGCGCCCGAGGGCATCAGGCTACATGCCGGAGGCTGGAGGCCGAGGACCGTCATCGACGGCACGCGCGGCGCGACGCTGCCCCGCGGCCGCAGCCCGCTGGAGCTCGAGCAGCTCCTCGGCGGTAAGCTCGCGACGCTCACCCGGCTTCAGTCGACCGAGGCGGATCGGACCGATCCTGACCCGGACCAGCCGGGTGACCGGCAGTCCGACCGCGGCCAAGAGCCGTCGCACCTCCCGCTTCCGTCCCTCGGTCATCACGACGGCGACCTGACCGCGACCTTGCCGGGCATCGACCAGCCGGACGGACCTCGCACGGGCCGGGCCGTCGTCGAGCATCACGCCAGCGCGGGCGCTGGTAAGGGCCTTCGGGGTGGGCGTCGCCGCAACCTCCGCGAGGTATTCCTTCTCGATCCCATAACGCGGATGGGAAAGCTGGTTCGCCAACTCTCCGTCGTTGGTCAGCAGGAGCAGTCCCTCCGAATCCCGGTCGAGACGCCCCACGGGGAACACGCGAGGCCCGTCCGTCGGTAGGAACGCGCGGATGTCCGCACGGCCGGCTTGGTCACGCATCGTGGTCAGCACGCCAGGAGGCTTGTTGAGGACGAGGTACCGCGCTTCGGGGTCCAGGTTGATCTTCGTGCCTGCCAGGGTGATCTCGTCGCGGGTCACGTCCACCCTGTCTCCGAGCGTCGCGATCCGCCCGTTCACCCGGACCTTGCCCTGCGCGATGAGCTCCTCGCTGCTGCGGCGCGAGCCGTATCCGGCGCGCGCGAGCGCGCGCTGGAGACGCTCTTCGACCATCAGCCGTCGCCGGGCTCGGCGGGGCGCTCCACCCCGGCCTGGCCGTCGTCAACCTCTTGGCCACGGACGGCGAGATCAGCCGGGTCGTCGAGGTCGGCCGCCCCTCCGCTCAGGAGTGGCGCCAGCGAGGGCAGTGCCGCGAGCGACGGAAGGCCCAGCCGCTCGAGGAACTGCGGTGTCGTTCCGTACAGCAGCGGCCGGCCAGGGCCCTCGTCTCGGCCCGCTTCCTCGATCAAGCCGCGGTCGGTCAACGCTCGGAGCACGCCGTCCGAGTTGACCCCACGGATCGAGCTGACCTGGTGACGTGTGACCGGTTGCTTATACGCCACGATCGCCAGCGTCTCCAGGGATGCTTTGGTGAGGCGCGCCTGACGAGAGGACAGGATGAACCGCTCGACGGACGCTTGGGTTTCCGGATGGGTGAACAGACGCCAGCCGCCTGCCACGTTCCGCAACACCAGATCGCTCGCCAGACGGTGGCACGACCGGTCCACCGCCTGCCGGTCCAGGTCGAGGGCCTGGGCGATGACGGAGGAGGTCAGCGGCTCGTCGGAAACGAACAGCAAGGCCTCGAGTGCCCGCGTATCGTGCGTCTTCATGTCATCCGTCACCGCAGCCTCACCCCGTCCACTCAACCTCGATCTCGCCGAAGGTCGGAGCCTGCTGAAGCTCGACCTTCCCTTCACGGTACAGCTCGAGGATCGCCAGGAAGCGGACCACCACGTGGATCCGTTCTTCGCAGTCCGCGACCAGCTCGCGGAACGACGCTTGCCTGCCATCGAAGGAGGCGAATCGCTCCTGGACGGCCGTCATCGCCTCCGACACGGTGTAGCGGATCGGGGTCACGTGCGTCAGGTCGATCGCCGGAGAGGGCCGCAGGAGGCGGGCGGCGAACGAGGCGAGGTCCGCCGCCGTGACCGCCGCCAAGGGGTCGGGGTAGAGCCGCGAGAACTCCGGCCCAGGTCCCACGTCACGCGGGGAATACCGCGCCTCATCTTCGAGCCTCCGGGCGAGATCCACCGCGACCTTGCGGAACGCTCGAAGTTCCAGTGACCGCGCGTACAGCAGGTCCGGTGAGCCGCCGACGATGTCCTCTTCATCCGGTTCGACCCGTCTCGGGGTCAGCCGCGCAAGCTTGAGCTCCAGGAGGATCGCGCACATGGCGAGGAACCACGTGGCCTCCTCGAGGTTCCAGCCTTCGGCGTCCTTGGCGTGCGCGAGGAACCGATCCGTCACGGTGGCGATCGGCACGTCGCAGACGTCGACCTTCTGTTCCAGGACGAGGCCGGCGAGCAAGCGGAACGGGCCGGCGAACCCCGGTATCTCGACGGCGAAGCCGTCGCCCGTCTCGGCGGGCGCGATCTCGGGCTCGCTCATCCGATCATCCTTCGAACCGCATCGCGGCTCGCACCGCTTCGATCGTCTCGGTCGCGATCGGCCGCACCCGCTCGAGCCCTGACGCGAGGACCTCCTTCGCCAGATCCGGCGTGCCCCCGAGCACCGCCCGGCGCTCCCGGAACCCCTCGAAACGCTCGATCAGGTGATCCGCGAGCAGGGACTTGCAGTCCACGCACCCGAGCTCGCCCGTGCGGCACGTCGCCTCGACCCGTGCGACGTCGTCGAGCGAGAACGTGCCGTGCAACGCGAAGATCGGACAGATCTCCGGGCGTCCCGGGTCACCCCGCCGGATCTTCATCGGGTCGGTCACGAACGAGCGGACCCGTGCCCGGATCGTGTCGGGATCGGCGCCCAGCTCGATGGTGTTGTCGAGGGACTTCGACATCTTCCGCCCGTCGGACCCCGGGATCAGCGGCGTCTCCGACAGCAGCGCTTGCGGCTCGACCAGCACGTCCCCGTACAGCCGGTTGAAGCGTCGGACGATCTCGCGCGAGAGTTCGAGATGCGACACCTGATCTTCGCCGACCGGGACGACCTCTCCATGGACGATCACGATGTCGACCGTCTGCAGGAGCGGATACCCGAGCAAGCCGAAGTTCGCCACGTCGCGCTCGGCCATATCCCGGAGGCGCTCCTTGTACGTCGGCACGCGCTCCAGCCATCCGAGCGGGGTGATCATCCCGAGGAGCAGCGCGAGTTCCGCGACCTGCGGCAGTTGGGATTGGCGGTACAGGACGGACCGTTCGGGATCGATCCCGGCAGCGAGCAGGTCCAGCACGAGACCTTCGACGAACGCGGGAAGCTCGTCGACCCGGTCGTAGTGCGTCGTCAGCATGTGCCAGTCGGCTACGAAGTAGAAGCACTCGTATCCCTCGTTCTGCAGGCGGACGGCGTTGCCGACGTTCCCGGCCCAGTGTCCGACGTGCAAGGGTCCCGTCGGACGGAACCCGGTGAGGACGCGCGTTCGTTCGGCGACTGCGCTCACGATGGGGCGATGATAGCGCCCGTCCCGAGCGCGCCCGGGAGCCGACCGTTCGGAACCGCGCTTCTAGAACTGCAAGAGGAGCTGGCAATGCACGCCCGCGGCCGAATCGCACAAGGCGCCGGTCAAGGTCGTCAGGAGTCCGACCGCGAGCGAGCTGAAGACGAACAGGATCACGAGCACGATGAGCGGTAGGTACCGATCGAAGTTGCGATAGGCCTGCGCCGCATCGGGCGGCAGCGCGAGCGCCAGCATGCGCGCTCCGTCGAGCCCCGGGATCGGGAGCAGGTGGAAGACCGTCAGGGACATGCTCGTGTAGCAGAGCGTGAGCATGATCCGGTAGGTCTCGGCCGACGGTCCGGAGACCCGTACGACGAGCCCCGCGGCGATGCCGAGGACGAGGGTCGCGAGCGGCCCCGCCGCCGAGACGACGATCACGTCGCGGACACGACGCCGGAACCGGGAGGGGTCGATCGGGGCAGGCTTCCCGTACGCGGCTGGGATCAGCAGGGCCTGGACCGTCCACAGAACCGCGATCAGTCCCGGGAGGACCCCGCTCCCGAAGGGGTCGAACCACGAAGCGGGCTTCCAGGTGAGGCGTCCCCACAGGCGGGGGGTCGGGTCGCCGAGCGACATGGCCGTGCGAGATCGGACGTACTCGCGGAGAACCATCGCGGCGAGGAGTGACCCAAGCATGTAGACGGCCAAGCGGAACCCCAGCAGGGTGAAGTTGCCGAGCGCAAGCATCGAGCTCACCTCCCTCCCTCCGGTGGGAACCAACCGTGGATCAAGGGTGGCGGCTCGACCGGCGCCTCGCCGACCGTCAGCGCTTCGAGCGTCCGCCTGGACGCCTCCTCCGCGGCGTCCTGGCTCCGAGCGTGGATCTCACCGAGCGGTTCGCCGGTATCGATCCGATCCCCGATCTTCGGTCGGAAGACGATACCGACGGCGGGATCGACCTCCTCGCCCTTGCGTACCCGACCCGCGCCGAGCGCCCTGCTCGCCATCCCGATGGCCTCCGCGTCGACGGCTCCCAGAACGCCCGTTCGGTCAGCGAGGAGCGGCTCGATCACGCTCGCACGGGGAAGGACCGAGGCCGGGTCCTCGGTCACGCGAGGATCGCCACCCTGCGCTTCGACCATCCGGGCGAACCGTTCGGAGGCGGACCCGTCGTCGAGGGCCGTCGCGGCGCGGGCGCTGGCCTCGTCGAAGGGCATCCCTCTGGCGGCCTCCAGCGCCCGCGCCGCGAGCCAGATCGAGAGGTCGCGGAGCAGGCCTCGCCGCGCGCCGCGCAGGATCTCGACAGCCTCGATGACGTCGAGCGCGTTCCCGATCGCCTCCCCGAGCGGTTGGGACATGTCGGTGATCGCTATACCGCAGGGTCGACCTGCCCCACGCGCCAGCACCAGGCAGGCTTGCGCCAGGTCCCGTGCGCGCGCTGGCTCCTTCATGAAGGCGCCCGACCCGGCCTTCACGTCGAGCACGATCAGATCCGAGGTGACGGCGAGCTTCTTCGACATGACGCTGGCGGCGATCAACGGCACCGACGGGACCGTCGCCGTGGCGTCGCGGAGGGCGTAGAGCGCCCCGTCGGCCGGGACGAGCCGCGCCGACTGAGCCGCGACCGCGCATCCGACGTCCTGCACCTGTCGCGCGATCCGATCCGGCTCGAGGTCCGTCCGCAGGCCGGGGATCGACTCCAGCTTGTCGAGCGTCCCGCCGGTGTGGCCCAGCCCCCGACCGGACAGCTTCGCCACCGCCAGACCCAGTGCTGCAGCGAGCGGGGCGAACACGAGCGTCACCCCGTCGGCCACTCCGCCGGTCGAGTGCTTGTCGACGGTCGGCCGTCCCACGTCACCGAACGTCACCGTGTCCCCCGAGGCGATCATGGCCCTCGTCATCGCCAGCGTCTCGGCGGCGTCCAGCCCGTTCAGCAAGGCGGCCATCAGGAAGGCGGCCGCCGGGCCGTCGCCGATCTCATCCGCCGCGTACGCGAGCACGAATCGCTCGACCTCCTCCGGAGGGAGGGTCTGGCGTTCGCGTTTCGCGGCGATCGTCGCCCGTGGATCCCAGGCCGTCACCGCGAGGATCCCCTCTCCTCACGGCTCGTGGTGAGCAGAGACTGATGGTTCGTCCAGGAAGTGGGCGTGGCGAACCCTCGATCTCGACAGGAACCGACCGTCAAGTTCGGAATCCGATCAGGTCCGCGAATCCTTCTCCGACGAGACCGTCGACCTCGACACCGAGGAGCTGTGCGACGGTGTGCCCCACATCGCCGAAGGTCCCCCGGGTCCCCACGTCGTACGGCCCGCCGGACAGCCCGGCGGCGAGCAGCGGCGTTCGCTCCCGGGAGTGGTCCGTGGATGGCGTCGTAGGGTCGCAGCCGTGATCCCCCGTCATCAGGAGTACGCCTTCGTCGACCGCCTCGATAACCTCCGGCAGCCGCCGGTCGAGCGCCCCGACCGCGGAGGCGTAGCCGCTGGGGTCGTTGCGATGACCATACTTGGAGTCGAAATCGACGAGGTTCGAGAACACGAACGCGGGCCCGGGCTTGCGGAGGAACTCCACGGTCAGATCCAGGCCGTGGTCGTTCGAGTCGGAATAGACCGCGTCCGTGATCCCCTCCCGGTCGAAGATGTCTTGGATCTTTCCGACCCCGAAGACCGGGACCCCCGCTTCGTTCAGGAGGTCGAGCACGGTCGGCCCGGGTGGTGGAACGCTGAAGTCTCGGCGCTCCGGACGACGTTCGAACGCGCCCGGCCGCCCCCGGAACGGACGCGCGATCACGCGTCCGACGTTGTGCTCACCGGTCAGGAGCCCACGCGCCACCCTGCACCAGGCGTACAGCTGCTCCAACGGGACGACGTCCGTGTGCGTGGCGATCTGGAACACCGAGTCACCGCTCGTGTAGACGATAGGGAACCCCGTCCGAAGGTGCTCCTCGCCGAGCGCCTGGATGATCTCCGTCCCGGAGGCGGGGACGTTGCCGAGGATCCGCCGTCCGATCGCTCGCTCGAACGGTTGGACGATCTCCCGAGGGAACCCGCCGGGATACACGGGGAACGGGCGCTCGAGCCGGATGCCCATCATCTCCCAGTGTCCCGTGGTGGTGTCCTTACCGGCCGAGATCTCGGTCGCCCGCCCGTGCGCCGTACCGGGCTCCGCGCGCGGGACCACACCCCGGATGTCGGTGAGGAACCCGAGGCCGAGCGACTCCAGGTTGGGAAGCTCGAGACCACCGACCCGGCGGGCGGTGTTCCCCAAGGTGTCCGAACCCGCGTCGCCGTACACCGCTGCGTCCGGTGCGTCACCGACCCCCCACGAATCGCAGACCAGCAGACACACCCTCGGGACCCTCGGAGCCGAGGTCCTCATCCGGCGAGCTTCTTGCAATCGATGCACAGCAGCGCCCACGGGATCGCTTCGAGGCGCTCCTCCGCGATCGGGCCGCCGCACCGCTCGCATGTCCCGTAGGTGCCGGCGTCCATCTTCGCCAGGGCGCGATCGACGTCGTGCAGGTTCGAGCGGAGTGCCCGAACTACCGCGATGACGCGTGCGCGCTCTTCGGTGCTGTGCGAGCGGTCGGAGAAGCCGGCGTCGGCGTCGAAGGTGACGTCATCCGATCCGGGATCCGCTCCGTACCCCTCGATCTCCCGATGGAGGTCCGCCTGCTGTTGCGTCAACCCCGTCCGCAACCTCTCGAGCATGGCTCCGTCGAGCACCTCATCGCCCCCTCCCCGTCCCGCCGCGCGCCCGTGGATGTGCGGTGTAGTACACCTCGCGGAGGTGCTCCTTCGTCACGAGCGTGTAGATCTGCGTCGTGGCGACGCTCGCGTGACCCAGGAGCTCCTGGACCACCCGTACGTCGGCTCCCCCCTCGAGGAGATGCGTCGCGAACGAGTGTCGCAGGTCGTGGGGCGACACGCGACGCCCGATCCCGACACGGGTGGCATAGACAGCCAGGAGCTTCGCGCAGGCCTGTCGAGAGAGCCGGCCGCCCCGCGTGTTGAGGAATAGCGCACCGCGGGTACGCTGGCCCACGAAGCTCGGCCGCGCGCGGCTGAGATACGCACCCACCGCCTGTTGCGCGTGCCGCCCGATCGGTACCTCTCGCTCCTTGCCGCCCTTCCCCACGACACGCACGTATCCACCCTCCAGGTCGAGGTCGTCGACGTCGAGCCCCGTCAGCTCCGAGACACGCAGGCCGGCCGCGTAGAGGACCTCGAGGATCGCGCGATCACGGAGCCCGGTCGGGGTGGAGCGGTCGGGCGCCTCGATGAGGCGCCCGACCTCATCCAGACCCAGTGGATGGGGAAGCGGGCGAGGCACCCGCGGCCGCACGACCTCGCTGGTGGGGTCCTGCGTCGTGATGCCCTCGCCGAGGAGGAAGCGATGGAACGACCGAACGGCCGAGAGGACGCGCGACACGGACGTCGCCTTGTACGGAGCGTCTTCAGGTCCGTGCGTGGAAGCCGACACCGACGCGATGAAGGACCGCACGACGGTGTCGTCCACCTCCTCGGCCCTCACGATCCCGCGAGCCGTCAGGAAGGCGACGTACCGTCGCAGGTCTCGCCGATAGGCGGCAAGCGTGTTCGCTGCGAGCCCGCGCTCCACCGTGAGGTGGATCAGGAACCGCTCTGCGTCGCGATGCAGTTCGGAGTCAGTCACGCGGAGGATGCTTGCGCGGCGGCCAGCAAGAGCGCAAGCGTGGTCATCGCGTCGCGGACCCTTCCGGCACGTGCGGCGGCGAGCATCTCGGTGAACGGTCTGCGCTCGACCTCGATACCGGGCTCCGGGTCTCCCGCCGGCTCGTCATCCGTGTGTCCGACGAAGAGATGCACGTAGTCGTCCGTCGTCCCCGGCGACAGGTACAGCCCTCCGAGGAAGCTCGTGTCGTGCGACCGGTATCCCGTCTCTTCGTAGAGCTCACGCTCGGCACACGTCAGCGCGTCCTCGCCGGGGACGTCCAGCAGGCCAGCGGGAACCTCGAGCAGCTCCTGCCGGACGGGGATGCGGAACTGCCGGATGAGGACGACGTCGCCGTTCGGCGTGAGCGGGACGATCGCGGACGCGGGGTACTTGCGGAGCACCTCCCACTCCCCTATGCCGGGCCACGTCTCGGAGACGACCGAGAGGTAGCGGCCGGCGAACAACACACGAGCGTCCGTCGGCTCGGGCATGCCCGCGATCCGGACTCAGCCGGTAACGACGATCTGCTCGCCGGCCCGGACACGCTCACGCCGGTGCTGCGCGGCGGCACCGACGAACTCACGGAACAGCGGATGCGGCCGGGTCGGTCGTGACCGGAGCTCTGGGTGGAACTGACCGGCGACGAAGAAGGGGTGATCGGGGAGCTCCACGATCTCCGCGAGCCGTCCCTTCTGCGATGAACCGCTGATCACCAGCCCGCCGCTCGTGAGAGCCTCGTGATAGGCCGGATTGACCTCGTACCGGTGGCGATGACGTTCCTCGACGACGTCCGCGCCGTATGCGGCTGCGGCGCGCGTTCCCGGCTCGAGGTAGCAGGGTTGTGCTCCCAGCCGCATCGTCGCGCCCAGCTCGGTCACGTCCTTCTGTTCCGGGAGCAGGTCGATCACGGCGTGCGGGGTGGCGGGGTCGAACTCGCTGGAATTGGCGCCGGCGAGGCCGCAGATGCTGCGCGCGATCTCGATCACGGCGCATTGGAGGCCGAGGCAGATCCCCAAGAAGGGCACCCTCTGCTCGCGCGCGTATCGGGCGGCATCCACCTTGCCCTCGACGCCGCGGACACCGAACCCGCCCGGGATCAGGATGCCGTCCATCGGCGCGAGCGACTCCTCGGTTGCCGATCCGCCCAGATCGTCCGACGCGATCCAATGGATCTGAACATCACGTCCATGATGGATCCCCCCGTGGCGGAGCGCCTCCATCACCGAGAGGTACGCGTCACGGAGGTACACGTACTTCCCGACCAGGGCGATATCGACGGTCTCCTTCGCCGCGTGCACACGGTCGACGAGCGCCGTCCACTCCGAAAGATCGGGGGTCGCCACGATCTCGAGGTGGTCGGCCAGCAGAGCGTCCAATCCCTCCTTGTGGAGCACGAGCGGGACCTCGTAGATGGAAGGAGCGTCGGGCGCACTGATCACGCCGCCGATCGGTACGTCGCAGAGCAGCGAGACCTTCTCCTTCAGGTTGCGGCCGATCGGCCGGTCCGAGCGGCACACGATCGCATCCGGCTGCAAACCGAGGGAACGGAGCTCCTTCACGGAGTGCTGTGTGGGCTTGGTCTTCAGCTCGCCCGAGGGTCCGATGAACGGCATCAGGGAAACGTGGACGAACGCGCAGTGCTCCCGTCCGACCTCGTTCCGGAGCTGCCGGATGGCCTCGAGGAAGGGGAGGGACTCGATGTCCCCTACGGTGCCGCCGATCTCGACGACCTGGAGGTCGGCCTGTTCCGCCTCGGCGAGCGCCCGAACCCTCGCCTTGATCTCATCGGTGATGTGCGGGATCACCTGGACGGTCTTCCCGAGGTAATCGCCACGACGTTCCTTCGCGAGCACCGACGAATAGACCGCGCCGGTGGTGAAGTTCGAGCCTCGGTGGAGATCCGCATCGAGGAACCGCTCGTAGTGTCCGAGGTCGAGATCGGTCTCGGCCCCGTCATCCAGGACGAAGACCTCGCCGTGCTCGAACGGGTTCATCGTCCCCGGATCGACGTTGACGTACGGATCGAGTTTCTGGAGGACGACCTTGAGGCCTCGCGAGGCGAACAGCCTGCCGAGGGAGGCGGTGGTGATGCCCTTCCCGAGCCCGGAGGCGACGCCACCCGTGACGAAGATGTACTTCGTGCGCTCCCTCACCACGGGAGCCGACTGTAGCAGAGGTTGGCCTGCGGCCGCGCTCGTTGCGGTGAGAACTTCATCGATCGGCGCGTCCGATGTCTGATCCCTTCGCTCATGAGACCGCTCGACGGGATCGAGCCGCCTCCGCCAGCAGCTCCTCGGCGTGCGACGCGCCGTGCTCGGATGCCTCCAGACCGGCCAGCATCCGTGACAGCTCTCGGATCCGCTCCCGCTCGTCGAGAACGTCGAGCTGCGCGAGGCCATCATCCTTCCGAACGCGGATGTGGCGGTCGGCGAAGCAAGCGATCTGCGGGAGATGGGTCACGACGATGATCTGGCGCGTGACCGCGAGGCGGGCCAAGCGGCGACCGACCGCGAGCCCGGCTTGGCCCCCGATCCCCGCGTCCACCTCGTCGAAGACGAGCGTGGGGACATCATCGAGGTCCGCCAGGACGCTCCGGCACGCGAGCATCACGCGGGAGAGCTCTCCCCCGCTGGCGGCTTTGCCGAACGACAGCCACGGCTGTCCGGGGGCACCCCGGAACCGAAGCTCCACCCGTTCGGCGCCGGACGGGCCGGGTTCGGGGAGCGGTTCGACGCTCACCTTGATGCCCGCACCGGCCATCCCGAGGTCTTGGAGCTCGCTGTCGAGCGCGGCCGAGAGCGGTGTTGCGGCCCCCGTTCGACCGGCGGTGACCCGTTCCGCCAGGGCGGTCACCGCTGGTCCGAGCGCCTCCACCTCGCTCCGCAGCTCTTCGAGACGCTCGTCGGCACCGGAGAGGCTCCGGAGCCGCCCCGACGCCTCGTCCAGGAACGCGAGCACCTCGGCATCTCCCGGGCCGTACTTCCGTTGAAGGGTCTTGAGCTCTCCGATCCGGTCCCGGATCGATGCGAGCCGGGCCGGATCGAGCGAGAGTGCCTCGCGGTACCCCCGCAGATCACGACCGAGCTCGGATGTCTCCGCGGCAAGGGCCTGGGCCCGGGCGGCCAGACCCGCCGCGTCGGCATCGAGCTCCATGATCGAGTCGAGAGCTCGAACCACGGACGCGGATCCTTCGGCGACACCACCCTCGGCCGCGAGCACTTCCTCGGCAGCGGCAGCGAGCTCGAGCAATCGCTCGCCGTGCGCGAGCTTGCTCTCCTCCGCGCGAAGAGCATCCGTCTCGCCGGGCTCCGGCGCGACGGCCCGGATCTCCTCGACCTGGTAGCGCAGGAGATCGAGTTCGCGTTCCCGGTCGCGTGCATCATCCTCGAGCTGACGGAGCGCCCGTCGGGCGGCGGTCGAGCGCCTGTAGGACTCAGCGTAGGCAGCGACGGCCGCCAGATGCTCGGCCCCCGCGTACCGGTCCAGGAAGGCCGTCTGCGTAGAAGGATCCAGGAGACGAAGGGAGCCATGCTGCCCGTGGATCTCGATGAGCCGGGCGCTGAGATCACCCAGCGCGGACGCGGTGGTCAGCTGCCCACCCACCCGAGCGCTGCTCTTGCCGTCAGCGCCTACGCTGCGCGCGAGGATCACCTCGCCGTCCTCGACCCAATCCGCGGTCACGTCGTCCGAGCCGATCGGCGTGGTCGTCCCCCATCCGTCAGGAACATCGAACCGCGCTTGGACCCGTGCAGCCTTCGCGCTGGGACCCACGAGGTGGGCGCCTGCCCGGGCTCCGCCTGCGAGCGCGAGCCCCACGGCGAGCATGGTCTTGCCCGTTCCGGTCTCACCGGTGAGGACCGTGAGCCCCTCGGTCAGCTCGAGATCGAGGTCCCGGATGACTCCGAGACCGCTGATGTGGAGCTCGCGGAGCACCGGCGCATCCTAGCGGGCACCACCGACATCGCCGACAGGCGTCGAGACCGTGGAGGGCGTCTCACTGGGGTCCCCAGGAAGGTCGAACTTGTCTCGAACCCGCGTCAGGAAGCCCGCCGCATCATCACGACGAACGAGGCGAGCGGGTCGGCTCGACGCGTGGATCTTGACCTCGGTGCCAACCGGGATCTCCTGGGTCTCCCGACCGTCCGCCGAGACCAACCCGGGCTCGTCGCCGACCACCTCGAGGCTCACCACACTCCTCGCCCCGAGCACGAACGATCGATCGAAGACCATATGCGCGGCGATCGGCGTCACGATGAGGCACGGCACTTCGGGCGAGACGATCGGGCCTCGCGCCGAGAACGAATACGCGGTGGAACCGGTCGGCGTCGCCACGATCACGCCGTCGGCCGAGAACGTCGTGACGTACTCGCCATCGACGGCAACCTGGAGGCGGATCAGCCGGTGCCTGGCCCGCTTCTCCACCATGATCTCGTTCATCGCCCACTGCGGCGGGAAGGGATCGCCGCTGCCGGGCTCGGCCACCACGGCCAGTCGCTCCTCGATCGCCGCTCGACCTTCGAGCGCCTCGCGGATCAGTGGTGCCGCTTCCGGCGGCTCCACCTCGGTGAGGAAGCCAAGACGGCCCACCTTGACGCCGAGGACCGGCGAGTCGGCCTGCGCCGCAACGTAGGCTCCCCGGAGGAAGGTTCCGTCGCCGCCGACGGCGACCACCAGGTCGACGTCGGCGGCGCCCCCTCTGAGTTCAACGCAGGAGATCCCGTCCTCCTCCAACGACGCCCGCAGTCGCTCGGCGGCATCCACCGCCGCGGGTCTCCCCGCGTGGATCACGAA
>Ga0209058_1002820_pt1 | contig 14203 bp, 15 predicted proteins | sample GraSoiAngelo_147_FD_185904 | JGI IMG/M metagenome (GOLD analysis project Ga0209058, IMG submission 185904) | Grasslands soil microbial communities from the Angelo Coastal Reserve, California, USA - 14_1009_05_40cm (SPAdes) (version 2) | ecosystem: Environmental > Terrestrial > Soil > Grasslands ... | reverse complement strand
CGCGCTCTCGGTCCTCTCGCCCATCGCGCTGCTCGCGGTCTGGGAGGCTGGCGCGATCGTCGGGATCGTCGATACGCGATTCTTCTCAGCCCCGACCCGGATCTTCGCGGCCCTGGGCGACCTGCTGAGCACGGGTGAGATGCAGGGCCATATCGTGATCAGCTTGCAGCGCATCGCGATCGGATTCGTGCTCGGGGCGGTGCCGGGAATCGTCCTCGGCCTCGCCATCGGACTCGTGCCGATCGTTCGCGCGATCGTCCAGCCCCTGGTCGACGCCACTTTTCCGATCCCCAAGATCGCGTTGCTGCCGATGGTCATGCTGCTCTTCGGCATCGGGGAGGGCTCGAAGTACGCGATCATCGCGATCGCCGTGCTCTTCCTCGTGCTGATCAACACCGAGGCCGGCGTCCGCAACATCGAGCGGATCTATCTCGACGTCGGCCGCAACTACGGAGCGAGCCGGCTCATGTTCTTCACGGACATCGCGCTGCCGGGCGCGCTGCCCATGATCATGGCCGGACTGAAGCTCGGGATGGGCGTCGCGCTGATCGTGATCGTTTCGGCCGAGTTCGTCGGTGCGCGGAGCGGGATCGGCTATCTGATCTTCAACTCGTGGAACACCTTCCAGGTCGACAAGATGTACGCGGGCCTGATGGTCATCGCGATCATCGGCTTCGCGAGCGCCGTCGGGCTCGCCGCGTTGGAGCGCGCGCTCGTGCCGTGGAAGGCTGGTCAGCGGATCAGCTAGTGCGTCGAAACATCGACGAGGTCCTCGCCGCCGCGCGAGCGCGACTCCGCCGTCTCACGCCGGCCGAGGCTGCGAGCGCGATTCGGGACGGCGCCGTGCTCGGAGACACCCGCGACGCCGATGTTCGCGCGCGCAAAGGGACGATCCCGGGCGCCGTGCACGCCCCGCTCAGCGTCCTCGAATGGCGGGTCGATCCGGACTCCGGATCTCAGGACCCGGCGCTCGCTGGCAAGGAAGACCAACTCATCCTCATCTGCCGGGAGGGCTACTCGTCGAGCCTCGCCGCGATCCGGCTCCACGAGCTCAGGTTGGTCAAAACGATGGACGTGATCGGCGGCTTCGCCGCTTGGGTCGCGGCCGGGCTCCCGGTCGAGCGCTGAGGCGGATCAGCGAGCGGTTATCTCGGAAGAGCGTCGAAAGAAGATGGTCGCGGCCCACTCTGGCCGCCGACAGAACCCACGACCCGGTCGTACACCGGATCGATGACCATGATGAGCCAGACGTACTTCACGCCCTTGTAGGCGATCAGCCCCTCCTCGGCAACGACCCAGAGCACCGACGACCTCGTACCCGTCTGGATCATCCGCTCCAACACCGGAAAGGCGCGCACGACCTCCGCTGTGGGTGCCGCGAGAGCCTCGACGCGGTCGCGCTGGGCGCCTTCGAGCGAAAGGTCCGCGATGCGGATCGCGGCGTCCCTCGTCACGGTCCCTGCCGCGTCGACGAGCCCGATCACCGAGCGCACTCGCTGTCCGTCGAATCCGCCCACGAAGAGGAAGTCTCCCAACAGCACACCGTCCTGACGCACGCCGAAGAGCTGATCGGACGGACGGGTTTTTGGGTCGGAATCCAACAGGATGCCGCCGGTCGAGGGAGTCGGCACGAGCCCGCCGCCGGTGTTGTAGAAGACGTGCTGCGGGCCGGGGAGCAGCGTGCCCTTGCGCGCATCGAAGACGCGCGCCCCTGCGACAACGTCGGGCGCGGAGTTCGTCGGATGGAATCCGATCGCGATGCGATCGCCAGCGACCGAGACCGCACCGAGCGTCAGGCTCACGCCATCCAAGGGAACCTGTCCTACCGCAAGAGGCACGCCCTGAAGACTCCAGACGCGTCCGGACACGCCTACCGCGAAGACGCCCTCGGCCGCTTGGGCCAGCCCGGCGAGATCCTCGTCCAGGCGCACTGGCGTCACGCGGCCGGTCGCGATATCGACCGTGCTCAGCCCTGGTCTGCCCAGACATCCCGCGGTCGCGCTCGCCCCATCCGCCCTGAAGACCGCGGACGGTCGCTCGCACGTGCCAAGCTCAGCGCGAGCGAGGCGCGAACCCGAAGCGAGATCGACCACGTCGAACGACCACACGTTCTCGGCGAGGCGGGCAGTCGCAGCTCGCGTCGCATCCGGCAACACCGCCAGGATGACCGCCTTCGTACCACCTCGAGCGCCTATATCGACGGAGTTCACGAGGCCGCCGGTGCTCGCGGCGAACTGGCGCACGCGCGTCGACGGAGCAGGGTCGAGAACGACGATGCGATCCACATCGGGCGCTACCGCGACCGAGGATCCGCCGACGATCGGCAGCGCTATTCGGACCGCGCCCTTCAGTGCCGCGCGCTGGTCCACAACGATCACGTACGGCTCCTGGCCGACTGTGAGCGCCACGATGGAATCGCGCGGAGGGGCGGGGAAGACGATGACCGTCGCGGGCGCGGAAGCCTGCGGCGTATTTGTGTTTGAAGCGGCGCCAGAGTTGACCGGTTCTGAGATGGGTGTACTGAGGCGAGGCAGACTCCATCCGATAACGGCGACGAGCGTGAGCACAAGAAAGGCCGCCGCTAGCGCGATGCGCATGTGCCAAGGCTCGTTCATCAAGGGCGGGGACGCGTCAGACTTAGCCAGGCGCTAACTCGTACGAGTCTTCCTGGGCGGAGATGGACCGCTCGTAGGGCACGCTCGTTAGCGGAGTCGTGTCGCGGCCGGGCTCCCCGTCGAGCGCTGAGGCGCGTCGGCTAGCTCGCCGGTCGCGCGCGGCGGACACGCTCCGCCAGCAAACGCTTCGCTCGCTCGAGCTCGGCCCGGCGTGTTCGCGACAGGCCGCGCCCGCCCCGATTGATGAAATACGTCAGCATGCGCATACCCGATCCGGCACCCTTCGGCGAGACCTTCCGCGACGCGAGCGTTCTCGCGATGGTCGCGGCATCCTTCGTGAACAGGCCCGCCGGTGGGTGCGTGGAATCGGTCTTGACCGTCGCGACCCAGCGTGGCGTTGTCCGTCTGTGCCGTTCGCTCAAGACCGATGGCGCGCTCTTACACGACGCAGGCGTACGCGCGCCGCTTTCTTGATGTTCTTTCGAGCGGCGGTACGCTGCCGCCCCGAGGTCGTCCGCTTCGGACGCACGGTCTTGCGGCCTCCCCGCGGCCCGCGCTTTGTGTGCGCGGCACGCAAAGACGTCGTGCGTTTCGCGACCGCGTCTTCACGAGAGACTTCGATCCCGTATCGCTTTGCCGCCGCACGAATCTTCCTGCGCGCGGTCTCCTTCGCGCTCTCGGACGGGAACTCCGTCTGGTTGAACCGCGCCATCGCGTTTCGGACGTGTGACTCGTCGTGGATCGGTAGGTGACCTTCGCCGCGCTTGTCGACGTATGCGAACTGGCGCTTCGGGACGTTCTTTCGCTGCCTAACGGTACGTAGCTCCGCCATGGTTCCTCCTTATCGGCCGGTCGGCATGGAGTGGTCGTGCACGTGCGCGACAGACTCGTGATCCTTCTGCTCGTCTGTCTCGGAACGGTCCTTGTGCCCGTGCACGAGCGCCGCGTGGTTGTGCTCGTGGATGTGGTAATGGGAACGGTGCGCGAACTCGCCCATCGGCCCGCCGGTGTGCTGATGCGTGACATGCCAGTGGTCATGTGAATGGATTTGAGCTTGGTGTCGATGCTCGTGAGCCTTGTCGCCGACGACCTCTTGCTTGGTCTCTGTCGCCATGGCCTTTGCCTCCGCGGGATCTGTCGAATGGCCTAACCAGCAGACAACGTGCCTCGCCTCCTGACGGTGCGGTCCCGGCGGTAGATCATGCGAGGACCGCGCCGTCATCGGCGCCAATTCGGCTGCCGAGTCAGCTTGGCGCCTACCGCCCGAGGCCGAGTGCGTGTTCAGCATGTTGGCGTGCGCCCGGTCTCGAATCTGCAGCCAGTCAAAGCGACGGAAATTGGCAACCGACGAGCTGGATGAGATCGAGACCACCGTGCAGAAGATTTACGGAGGAAGACGCGGCATGACGAGCTCGCCGAGACTTTCGCCGAGCGGGCGACCATGGAGCCCGCCGGAGGAGATACGGGACTCTGCTCGACTGGCGCCGTTCCACGAAGCGCTCCTCTTCGCCGATCCTCGCCCAGCGCGTCCGCGCGCGGGATTACCAGCACTCGTACGTCCTCGGGCTGCCACGCGGGGGCGTCGTGGTCGCGTACCAGGTCGCCGTCGCGCTGGACGCGCCGCTCGACATCGTCGTCGTCCGCAAGCTCGGGGCACCAGGTCATGAAGAGCTTGGGATAGGGGCGGTCGGACCGGACGATGTGTTGATCCTTAATCAGCGGCTCGTGGAAGCGCTCGGGCTGCGAGACAACGACATCGCTCGACTTGCCGCAGCGGAGCGTCGTGAGATCGACCGACAGCTCCGCTTGTATCGGGGCGATCGCGCGCGCCCGGACCTCCGAGGCCGTACCGCCATCCTCATCGATGACGGCCTCGCCACCGGAGTGACGGCGCGAGCCGCTGCGCATGCGGTCTGGCGATGGGGCGCGGATCACGTCATCCTCGCGGTGCCCGCCTGCGCGGCGGACAGCGCTCGCGCGCTTCGCGGCGTTTGCGACGAGGTCGTATGCGTCCTGGAGCTCGAGGAGTTCTGGGCGGTCGGCGTCTACTACCACGAGTTCGCGCAGGTCACCGACGAGCAGGTCATCGAGCTCTTGCAACGCGCCTGGATGCGCGAGCGCGCGCCAGCGAGCGCGACATCTAAGCGCTAGAAGGCAGCCCGCGGCGTCGAGGCGACCGCGGCCTAGCCCTTGACCCCGCCGATGCGGATTCCTTCGATGAAATAACGCTGGAACGCGAAGAACACCGCGATCAGCGGCAGCGCCGCGACCGCGGCGCCGGTCATGAGCATCCCGTAATCGGTGTTGAACTCGCCCTGGAGCGTCGCGAGGCCGACCTGCACCGGGTACTTCGCGGGATCGCGCAGGATCACGAGCGGGAAGATGAACGCATTCCAGTAACGCTGAAATGTGAAGATCGCGAGCACCGCGAGCGCCGGCCGTGAGAGCGGCACGATGATGTGCCGGTACACCTGCCACTCGGAAGCGCCGTCCACGCGCGCGGCGTGCTCGTATTCGCTCGGCAGCGTCTGGATGAACTGCTTCATCAGAAAAACGCCGAAGACGTCCGCCAGGCCAGGGAGGATCACCCCCGGATACGTGTCGAGTAGGCCGAGCGTTCGCAGGATGAAGAAGACTGGGATGAGCGTGACCTGCGCCGGCACGGTGAGCGTGCTCACCACGAGCCAGAACATCACATCTTTCCCCGGAAAGCGTCGCTTCGCGAACGCGTAGCCGGCCATGCTGTCGAAGAGCAGGTGGAAGACCGTAATCACGCCCGCGATGACGATGGTGTTCACGAGCCAGCGGACGATCGGCGTCGTCTCGAAGAGCCGCTGGTAGTTGCTGACGGTGAGCTCGCGCGGCACGACCTCCGGCGGCACGCGCACGACGTACTGCGTCGGGGAGAGCGAGGTCAGGAAGAGCCAGTAGAGCGGGAAGAGCGAGAGCACCCCCGCGACGATGAGCAGGACGTGGACGGGCACGCGCCGCTTAATACTCGACATCGGTCCGTAGCGAACGGAACTGCACGACCGCGACAACCATGGCCATCAGGAAGAGCACGACCGCCATGGCGCTCGCGAGGCCGTAACGGCCGAACTGGAATGCGGTGCTGTAGATGAGCTGCACGATGGTGATCGTCGCGTTGTTCGGACCGCCGCCATTGGTCATGATGTAGACGCGCTCGAAGACCTGGAACGCGAGAATCGTGTACACGACCACCAGATAGAGCGTCGTCGGCCGGAGGAGCGGCACGGTGATGTGCCGCCACTTCGCGAAGGGGCCGGCGCCCTCGAGGTCAGCGGCCTCGTAGAGCTCGCGGGGCAGCGAGCCCATCGCGGCGGAGTAGAGGACGACGCCGCCGCCGGGGATCGTGAGGACGGCGCTCAGGATCACCGCGAGGAGCGCCTGGTCGGAGCTGCCGATCCAGAGGAATGGCCCAACGCCGAACACGCCAAGCGTCGCGTTCGCGAGACCGAACGGATTCGGGTTGAAGATCCAGCGCCACACGATCGCGACGAGGATCGCTGAGTTCACCAGCGGTAGGTAGAAGAGCGCGCGGTAGAAGACCCGGCTCTTCGTCCCGAGCGGCTGGATGAGACTGGCGACGATGAGGGCGAGCGTGACCTGGGCCGCGACGACGACCGTCGCGTAGAGCACGGTGTTCCCCAGGGCTTGCCTGAAGACGGGGTCGTCCGCGAGCGTCCCGAAGTTCGCGAGGCCGATGAAGCTCCCGCCGGTGACCCTGGCGTCCTGGAGCGAGAGCACGAGCCCCTGCGCGACCGGGAGGAGCGTGAAGACGACGAACAGCGAGAACGTCGGCAGGACGAAGAGATACGACCAGCCGTGACGCCGCAGGGCGGCGGTCACATCACCTGTTCGCTTCGTCCAGCAGCCGCTGCGCGGCCGGTGTCACCTCGTCCAACGCCTGCTTCGGCGTTTTCTTGCCCTCGAGTGCCGCATCGCGCGCCGGCCGCATGTACTTCTGATCGATCTCGGACCAGGTGCTCACATTCGGCAGCACGTAGGTGAAGGCGCCCATCTTCGCGACTTTGGCCTTCGCCGGGTGGTAATCGCCGTAGATACCGGCTGCGGATGTGCGACCGGCCGGCGCGAGCCAGTACTCGACCGGCGGCGTCTGCTTCTTGAGATCCGGGCCGATGTCGGGGCCGGTCAGGTACTTGGCGAACTGATGCGCCGCGGCTTTCTTGTCGGCATCCTGCTGCTCGCGGACGGCGATGAAGCCGACGCCGCCCCACGCGGTCTGATCGCCCTTGGCCTTCGGAAAGTTCGCGATGTCCCAGTTCTTTCCGAACTCCCAGTTCTTGTCGGCGTTGAGCACGTTGATCATCGCGCTCGGGCGCTGCAGGATCGCGATGTCGCCGCTCAGGAAGCGCGCCTGTGAGTCGTTGGGATTGAGCGTCAGGAAGTCGGGCGGCATGACCTTGGCCTGCGCCAGCGCGACCCACTTCTCGAGGCCGCTCACCGCTTCGGCGCTGTTGAAGGTCCACGTCTTGACGTCCTTGTCGTACGGCCGCCCGCCGTCGATGAGCATGAACGCGAACTCGTCGTTGGCGTGCGCGAAGCCGTACGCCTGTTTCCCGTTCGCGCGCTTGAACGTGAGCTTCTTCGCCGCCGCGAGGAACTCGTCGTAGGTCCAATTCCCGTCCTTCGGCGGCGTGACGCCGGCCTCCTTGAAGAGGTCGACGTTGATGTACTCGAACCATGGCACGATCCAGAGCGGATACGCGACGACCTTCCCCTTGTACGTCGTCGCCTGAAGCGCGCTCGGGTTGAAGTCTCTCCTTTCGGCGTCGGTAAGCGGCGGCTCGGACAGCTGGCCTGCCGCCGCGTACTTGAGCACGTCGCCGCCGGTGGTATGGAAGACGTCGGGTCCGGCCTTCTGCTGGAGGATCGCGATGTCGAACTTCTGGTCGGTCTCGGGTCCGAACGGGCCCCCCTGGATGGTGATCGTGAAGTTTGGATTGCGCTCCTTCCAGCCCTTCACGGCCGCGTCGGATGTGATCGTTTCGGCGTTCTGGCTCCCGGGCGTGTAGTTGCGCCGCCACCACTCGATGCTGACCGGCTTCGCAGTTGCCACGGGGGCTGAGGCACTTGAACTGGCGCTCGGCGCCGGCGCGGCGGTCGGGCCACATGCGACAACGACGCCCACGGCGGCGAGCGACTCTAAGAAACGCCTGCGTGAGATGGTCGGATCAGAGCTCATCTGAATATTCCTCCCTCTCGGAGCAGAGGCACTATAAACGCGCGAGCCATTCCCTGATCTGTGAGTGGAGCGCGGTCGCGCCGATGATCGGTGCATTGATCCGCCAGTCGGCCGGGTGCAGCACGAACGGACGGGTCTGCTCTCCACCCAGCCCGCCGTGCGTTCCGATCTGGGACTCAAAGGACGCGACTGCGCCGGTTTCGGCATCGAGCTGGCTGACGATCAACAGATCGCCGCACTCGGCCATGGCGTCAACGCGCTCGAGGGCCGCAGCGGCGTGCGGTCCGAACGGCTGTAGCGGGTCGACGCCCTCGACACGACCGTCGCTGAGATGCTTCATTCCCGCGCCGCCGATGACGACGGCCCCCGAATTGTCCGATCGCACCATGAGGAATCCGACTCCCGGATGCCGAGCCAGCCCGTCGATCAGATCCGGATACAGGACTCTGATCGCCTCCAACGAGACTCGGCCGGGAAGACGCGGAAAGGACACGAGTGCGAGGTTGCCCGAGCCGGCCACCACGATGTCCTCGGGCTCCTTCGCTTGTGGTCCTCCGGCGGCGCGATCGCGAAAGGGTCGGCCTGCGAGCGCTCCAACCAGACCACGAACGCCGGAGGCCTCCGAGGCCAGCGGCGCGATGTGACCCCAGTGCTCGACATGGGCCGTGGCTCCCCGCACGGACGCCTTGCCGGCTAGTTCCTCGACGAGGGCTTCGAGCGTCTTGCCATTGCGCTGCTGGAAGCTCGCGCCCGGGCTCTGGCCGTGATCGGACAGGACGATGAAGCGATACGGCCGCGGCGTATCGGCCGCCGCCTTGGCTATCAGGCCGATGATCTTGTCCACCCCGGCGATGGCGTCGCAAGCCTCCGCCCGGTCTGGGCCGGCGTGGTGAGCGATCTCGTCGTAGTCGACGAAGTCGACGTAGATGATTGGTGCCCCGCGATACATCTCCTCGATGACGAGGGCGGTCGTCAGATGGCGCAACAGGACGTTCGTCGCCGCTCGCGCGAGCGGATACGGGAAACCGCGTTCGCCTCGAGGTGCCAGTCCGATGATCCGTTCGCGGCGAGCTTGGACGATCTCCTTGAAGACCTCGCCGATCGAAAGGACGATCCAGCGGACGTAGCTATAGGGGCTGATGAAGAACCAATCCAGAACGTGGCTGCGGCGGAGCTCTCGAGCGGGGTCCTCGATCGTCGCTGCGGTGAGGTAGCTGCGCGTCGCGTCGCCGGAGAGGAGGTTCCCGATAGAAGCTCCGCCGTTCGCGAGAAGGCCGTCACCCCTTGAGACACGCCGCATGATCTCTTTCGCGTCCGCGGGATGGTTCGAGACGAAAAGACGCGCAGTCCGCTTATCCCACCAGCGAAACGCGGGGATGCCGTCGTTGTTTCCGTGAAGGATCCCCGCCTGGCTGGCCGATGTCTGGGAGGGCAGGAGCGTCTCCCAGCTGTCTAGGGTCATCTCACGTGACCGGATCCAGCGTGACAGGACCGGAACCCGACCCGCGTCGATCTGCTGCTCGAGGAATGAGCGGCTGAGGCCATCGATCTGGATCACGACGACACCGGGCCGATCGGTTCGGCCCACGCCGCGGTGATGGACCGCAAGCCGGCGGGCCAGCGTTCCGAAGAACGCGTTGTCGTCTCCGATCGAGAGGCAGGCGGTAAGGACCGCGCTCCCGAGCGAATAGGTGAGCGCGCCGAGTACCGCATCGCCGAAGCGATCGATCTCGAGACCACCGGGCACGCGCGAAAACAGCCAGAAGGCGACGCCCTGTAGCAGCACGGTCGCGACCGCTGAGAGGAAGATCGACACACCAGACAGGAGGGCGATCAACACGGGCCGCGCCAGAGTGGTCGCCGTGGCCAGGAGGACGGCGACGATGATCGCGGTCCCGGTGTCGTGGATGGCGATGCCGGGACTGAGCCAGGCGGTCACCAGCAAAGCCATCACCGAAACGGCGGCCGTCATCACCGCGCGAACAAAGAGCGCCGTCCGTCCGCCGCTCCACCTCCATAACAAACGGAGCTGGCCCGCGTAGAACGCGGCGAGCCGCCGAAGTGGTTTCACGGCTTTACGCTTCGGGGATCGGTGTCCCGGCGCGCCTGCGCTACCTGGGCCATTCGACTGTGCTGCTGGAGCTGGATGGGGTCCGCATCCTCACGGACCCGCTGCTCGTCGATCGCATCGGCCCGTTGCATCGGCATTCTGATGCCGCCGACGAGATGCTCGAAGGCATCGAAGCCGACGTGGTGCTGATCTCACATGCCCATCACGACCACCTGCACCTGCCATCGCTGCGCAGGCTACGCGGGCGGCCGCGGACCGTGGTCCCGGCGGGGCTTGGCCGCCTCGTAGAAAGACATCACGAAGTCGTCGAGGTCACGCCGGGCCAGCAGATCGAGGTCGGATCGATCCGGATCAAGGCGATGCCAGCGCTCCATCACGGTGGGCGCCGACCGTTCGGACCGTCGAGTGCGGCGCTCGGCTTTCACATCGTCGGTTCGTCCCGCGTGTATTTCGCCGGCGACACCGACATCTTTCCCGAGATGGCCGACCTGGCCGGCCATGTGGACGTCGCGCTGCTCCCGGTGTGGGGCTGGGGCCCGCGCCTCGGCGGTGGACATATGGATCCTGCGCGTGCCGCGGAAGCGGTCGTCCGCATCGCTCCGCGCGTGGCGATCCCCATCCATTGGGGGACGTTCTATCCGTTCGCGCTCGCGCGCATCTGGCCGCGGCCCCTGGCAAAGCCGCCGCTGGACTTCGCCCACGAAGTCGCCCGACGCGCTCCGGGGACCGAGGTGCGCGTCCTTGCGCCTGGGGAGATGACTGAGGTGACGGGGGACACGCCCTAACGCGTTCCTTCAGCGAGTCGTCGGAACGCGGACGGCGGAGCTCCATCTTCGAGGCGGCGCCAGATGAGATCGGCGCACTGCTCCGGGCTCAAGACCGACGTGTCGACCTCGAGGTCGTAGAGGCCAGGAATGTGAACGTGCTCCTGCCATAGCTGGACCGGGATCGGGATCGGTTCATCGGCCGAACCCGTGGCGTACTCGCCTTCTCGCCCGATCTGACCGTTGTTCCGTCGTTCCATCACAACACCGATCGGACAACGAACGCCGACAAAGAGGACAGGCAGTCCCGAAAGACGCCTCGCGCAGTCGGCGAGGATCTCCTCGTCGTGATGGCCGACGTCAACGACGACGTTCAGACCCGAACGGCTGTGAGCGGCTATCGACTCGTACATCGCGCCGTAGAACGCCGGGACGAGAGGCTCGAGCGAGTGGCCCTCTTCGCCAGGCCGGAGGCCCATTCCCGGCCGGTAGCGCTTCGGCGTGACGTGCCTCACGAACACATCCACACCCAGGTTCATCCACGGGCCCGGGAAGGTTTCCTGGATCACGGTGACGATGCTGGACTTACCGGATCGTGGAGCGCCGTTCAGGATGACGATCTGGCCGGGTGTGCTCAACGTGAGCACGCCGCCGCACGCTCCAGCAGGAGGTGACGTTCGCGCGCGTTCTGCGTGAGTGATGCCGCGCGCTCGAACTCCGTGCGCGCCTCATCCGAGCGGCCGAGCTTTGCGAGGAGGTCGCCGCGCGCGCTCGGCAAGAGGTGGTACCCCTTGAGCGACGGCTCCGAGCCGAGGGCGTCGACGAGCTCGAGGCCGGCCGCCGGACCGAACGCCATCCCGTGCGCCACCGCGCGATTCAGCTCCACGACGGGTGATGGCACAAGCTGCGCGAGCGCGTCGTAGAGCGCCACGATCCGGGTCCAGTCCGTTTCCGCAGCCGTCCGTGCCCGCGCATGACAGGCGGCGATCGCCGCCTGTAGCGCATATGGACCGAGCGCGCCCCCGAGCTTCTCGGCACGCTCCAGCGCGGCGAGGCCTCGATGGATGAGAAGTGGGTCCCAGCGGGCACGGTCCTGATCGAGCAAGAGAACGATCTCCCCCGACGGACCGACTCGCGCGCGCGTGCGGGATGCCTGGATCTCCATCAGGGCGACGAGGCCGTGGACCTCCGGCTCCTTTGGCGCGAGCCCGGCCAAGATTCGGCCGAGACGGAGCGCGTCGTCACACAGCCCCGCACGCATCCAGTCATCGCCCGCGGTCGCCGAGTAGCCCTCGTTGAAGACGAGGTAGATGACCTGAAGCACCGACCCCAGGCGTGCGTCGAGCTCGGAGCCAGAGGGCACCTCGAACGGAACGCGGGCCTCGGTGAGTGTCCGCTTGGCGCGGACGATGCGCTGAGCGATGGTCGACACGGGAACGAGGAAGGCTCGCGCGATCTCCTCTGTCGTGAGACTCGCGAGCAAACGCAGCGTGAGCGCGACACGCGCCTCGGGCGAGAGGACCGGATGGCAGGAAATGAACATGAGGCGCAGGAGGTCGTCACCCACGTCGTCATCGGTCGCGGTTTCGAGATCTGCCACTGCCATCTCCTGCTGGACTTCGAGCTCGCGGCCGAGCTCTTCGTGTTTGCGTTCAAGCCGCTCGTTGCGGCGCAGGCGATCGATCCCGCGATGTTTCGCAGTGGTCATGAGCCAGGCGCCCGGATTGTCCGGGACACCTGACTCCGGCCACTGCTCGAGCGCGGCGACGAGGGCGTCCTGCGCAAGGTCCTCGGCAAGACCGACGTCGCGCACGATCCGCGTCAGTCCAGCGATGAGTCTTGGGGACTCGATCCGCCACACCGCGTCGATCGCGCTGTGTGTATCCGCCGTCACTACCGACCGTCGCCCCCGAACACTTCCTGGATCACGGACTCACCGTCTCCGACGATCTTCCGGAAGCGCTTGGCCCACTCGAGAGCCTCGTCCTTCGACTTCACCTCGATCAGTGCGAAACCGCCGGTCAGCTCCTTCGTCTCGGTGAAGGGTCCATCCGTGATGGTGACCTTCCCTGCCGAGCTGCGAACGTGCGTGCTCTTGTCTCCGAGCCCGCCCGTCGCGAGCAGGATGCCCGCGCGCGTCGTTTCCTCGATGAGCTTCCCCATCTCGGCCATGAGCTCCGGGCTCGGCGGTGCGCTGGGCTTGGCGTCGCCGGTCTCGTAAAGCAGGAATCGCATCTTTCTATCTCCTTCTGGTCTTCATTCTTGCCGGGGCTTCCGGCTTTTCGGCCGGCTGGACCTCGGCTCTACCGAGACGTCGAAAAAGGGAATGGCGAAATCGACATCTCGCCGGCACGGCCGCAAATCGGGCCGTCCGGCCCTGCGTCCGCGAAATCGGAGCGGTTAGTTTGGTCGCCAATGGCGCCACGTCCGGGTTCCTCTTGACGCGGTCCGGGCGGCTTCGGAGCGGCTCACCTCGTCCGCGAAGAGTCACCCAGCCGAGCGGCTCCCGGGCTCATCGTTGCTTGTAGGCCTCCCTGAGCGTCGCGATCTCGATCTTGCTCATCTTGAGCAATGCTTCCATGACTTTCCCCGAGTTCCCGGATTCGGGGTGACCCATCATCTCCCCCAGCGCGCGGGGAACGACCTGCCACGACACGCCGAATCGATCCTTGAGCCAGCCGCACGGTCCTTCTTGTCCGCCCTCCGAGAGGCGCTTCCAGATGGCGTCGAGCTCTTCCTGCGTGTCGCAGGTCGCGACGAGCGAGATCCCTTCGGAGAACGAGAAGGTCGGCCCGCCATCCATCGCCGTGAACTCTCGGCCGTCAAGCTCGAAGGTTGCGTGCAGCACGTTGCCCTTCGGCAGGGGGCCTCCGTCGCTGCGCATGATGTTCACGATCTTCGAGTTCTTGATCACCGAGACGTAGAGTTTCATCGCGTCTTCGGCCCGCTCCTTGAACGTCAAGCTCGGTGTTACCGCGTTCATGTGCTTACCCTCCATGCGTCTTGCCATCTTCGCTGAAGCCGCGTTCTCATGCGCCTCGTCTTTTCTCTTTCGCCCGCGCCTTCCTTCGTCGGTCGGCAACCCGATCGAGGCGTGCCTCCCACAGGTCGCGGTATCAGCTCATCCAGAGTTCGCGGAACGGTTCCGGGCCCAACGCGTAGAGCCGTCGCCGGCCACGGTACGCTCGCCGTATTGGTCCTGAAGGTCAACTGGCGACAAGCGCTCGCGTGGCGAATGGAGCGCCAGCTCCTCGATCCGGTCGGGAAGCTGCCCGTCGCGGGCGTGGTCCGCCGCCTCTGCGGGGTCCAAGCCCAAGTGGCGTCGTCCGCCGAGCTCGTGATCCGCGTCCGGCGCGAAGCATCGCGGCCCGGCGAGGTCAGCCGCGCGCTGTCCGAGGGTCGCCTCATCAGGACGTGGGCGATGCGCGGCACGCTGCACCTGCTCACACCTGAGGACGGTGGTGCCTTCCTCTCGCTGATGGCGTCAGGACGATCGTGGGAGCGGCCCAGCTGGCAAGCGTATTTC
>Ga0209058_1002816_pt1 | contig 14215 bp, 13 predicted proteins | sample GraSoiAngelo_147_FD_185904 | JGI IMG/M metagenome (GOLD analysis project Ga0209058, IMG submission 185904) | Grasslands soil microbial communities from the Angelo Coastal Reserve, California, USA - 14_1009_05_40cm (SPAdes) (version 2) | ecosystem: Environmental > Terrestrial > Soil > Grasslands ... | reverse complement strand
AGCCCAACAAGCCTTTTCTGACTTACGAGTCGTGTTCGGATGAAACGGTGCCAGGCTAGAGTCAGAAGAGTCCAGAGATGGAGCGCTGCCTTTCGACTTGCGGGTCCAATCTGGATGATACGGTGCCACGCGCGAATGATGGCAGTCCAGAGATGTCGCGTCCTTTCTCACCTAGCTGATCTTGGTCGCATATAACAACGCCACGTGGAAAGGATAGTAGCCCAAAGCCAGGTTTGCCAGGAAACGCCAGAGACTCCAGAGCAGGGGCCTATAAGGCGCGGTTCGGCCGCCGATATACAACTGAACCTTGAAACCGAATGTTTCGAAATACGCGGCTTCATCCTCGAGTGCTATTGGCTTGTGCGATCTGTCCCTCTTGAAGAATTCTATGAGGTTCAGGTTTGAAATATACGGGACATCTAAGATTAGACTGCCGGATCTGCTAAGCAATTCGTGCGCTCGGGAGAGGAAACGTTCCCTCTCAGCCTCGGTGAGATGTTCGTAGACCTCCGAGGCAATTATGATGTCAAAGGACCCTAGTAGAGAATTGTCAGCGTAGAAGTCGTAGTAATACCCTTGGCCTTTCAACCATGAAATTGCATCCTCGCTGATATCGTATCCCTTGTATTTTCCGTCCTTTCCTTCGTTGTCTCTTTGGAATTTCTCGTAGAGTGGAGCCTCCACGTCCGAGCCGAAGTCGAGGACGAGCTTTCCCTGAAGGTTAAAGAGTCGATCGTAAAAACGCCCCCAAGACCCCCAGACGGGTTGAGGCTTTACCTCCTCTCTCCGGGCCTTGATCTTGTGATATGCTTTCTGATACGGACTCGTCATGATAACGCGTCCTCATAGGCGACGAGGGACCGTCGAGCAACATGGTGCCAAGTGAATTTCTCAAGAACCTCTCGCCTCCCAGCCAGGCCCAAAGTTTCACGAATGGTCGAGTCGTTGAGGAGAAGCTCTAGCTTACCCCTTAGTTCAGACACATTCCCCGGTTCTGTTAGGAAGCCAGTCACTCCGTTTCGTACAATTTCGGGAATCCCACCAACTCTACTCGCTACGACTGGCAACTGACATGCCATAGCCTCTGCAAGGACGAGACCGAATAGTTCGGGCTGTGGGTGGTACTTACCATACATATCGAAATACACCGAAGGCAACACGAGGGCCATGGATGATGAGTAATAACGCACAAGCTGGTCGTCGGAGATAGGCCCAGGAAAGTCGGCATTGACAGAGACTCTCTTGACCAAGTCTCGCAAGAACGAGTAGTAGTTATGGTCAATTATAGGACCCGTTATGATGAGATCTGGCATTCTCTGTATCTCGGAAACGGCTTTCACCAAGTTCTCAATTCCCTTATGAGGAGCAATTCGCCCCGAGAAGATCACACAGTTCCGCCTCATGATATCGAGGGGTCTAAAGAATTTTGTATCGACTCCGCCATAAATGGGGTCGTACACTTTGACGTATCTTCGATATCGAGAGAATGAGAAACGAGTCAATGGTAGGAGCCGGAAATTTCCCAATCTGGTTAAGATTGGCAATTTTCTCAGAATGCGGATGACTGTTAATCCATTCCATCCGTAATCAGTGACAAAGAGCTTCAATCGCTTATTCTTGAATCTCGTTATGAATGACAGCAGTCCTAACAAGTCGGCCGCAAAACTATGTAGGTGGACAATATCATGACCAGCGAGGGCCTTCGAGAAACAAATATCGGTCGGAATGGGATCAAAGCCTGAGTTAATTGAGTAAATCAGTGGAAATGACTTTGCGACAATCGTTGGCTTGATGGGATCATCTGACATGAGGTCTCTTCGTCCAAATAACATGAGAGACGAATCTAGGCCAATTTCGCGCTGAGCCCTGCATAGGTTTACGACAAATCTTTCGGCCCCCCCTTTCTTCTCGAAATGCTTGAGGGTTCGTGGGTTGTCGACGAAGCAAGGGTAGATGTTAAGTATCTTCAAGGCCAATCACCTCGAGCTCGGTCTGGAGATTTGGAAGAGGGCAGGTTTCTTCTCAGCAAAGTTCTCGTTCGCCAAACCTGTTTAGGCGGGAGCTAGGCTACGGTAGACATCGAACACTTGGTTTGTGATTACCGACTGGTCAAAAACCATCTTGCATTTCTCAAGCGCTCGGGTTCCCATTTTCATCACTAACCCTCTTTGATTTTCGAGAAGGAGCAGCTTCTCCGCAATCGCGGATGGTGTAGCAGGCGGTATAAGGTAGCCCGTTTGTTCATCATCTATTATCTCAGATAATCCACCTGCAGCTGTTCCGATGACTGGCCTGCCTCTGCTCATGGCCTCTACAGCGACTCTGCCAAAGGGTTCAGGTGTGATCGTAGGGACGACCACGACATCACACCAATCATAGAGGCCTCTGAGCTCATCAGAAGACACTCGACCGACAAACTTGATTCGGTCCGAGAGGCCCAATCGCTCAGCAAGTTTCAGCAGTTTGCTGCAATACGGTCCGTCGCCTACCATGGTGACATCCAAGGGCCAGCCATCCGCGGAGACCTCTTTCACGGCTAGAATCAGGTCCTGGAACCCTTTGTGATATTGCATGACTCCGACAGAAAGGGCTCGGAGGTGGGGATGGCCATCATGGGTCAGAGGGGAGCCCCATTGGTCGATCGAACCACCGATGTAAATCCGCTTAACGCAGCGAGGAGATAAACCAGCTGCGACCAATCGCTGGGCAATGTAATTGCTGTCAGCAATCACGACTGAACATTTGGTCGCTTCTTCTAGTATTCCCTTCTCTCTCGAATCCAGCCAAGAACTGAAAGGATAGGGTATGCCATATGATGAGTAGGGTATGTTCAGGTTATTGTGATATGAGAGAACGAGAGGAATTTGCAGAGCTTCCGCAGCCTTTGTAGCCGCGCGCAACGAGTAGGTGTCGTTAGCGTGAAGGAGCTCGATATGGTTCTCCCTCAGAAGTCTTGTAAGCCTGCTGGCCAGAATTGAGTTCAGCCCGGGCATCCCGAAGAGCTTTATTCTCTTGGGAACGGCTCCAAAGTGGTTTATTCGGACTACACGAATGGGGATATTTGGTCGAGCTTTGGATGGTGTGAAAAGAACCTGGTCCAGGCCTAGTCTTTGGAGGCCATCTAGTAGGACGGCGAGACTCGTTTCGGCACCACCTTGAATTTCGGGGTAGAACGAACTCAGTATTCCAACTTTCAGAAGCGTGCTTTCTCCATACCTCTCGATATCGCAGGGATAGCGTCCTCTTTCCTTGAACAAACCATGAAAATAGTGTAGCCTGTCTTGCTCTGCTCACCATATTGTACGTCAGCCATCTCGCCCAGTTTCAATGGGCCAGGCACTTCCCGCCTCAGAATTCTGCTGAGAGGGTATTCAATGAAATAGTAGATGAGTAAGCCTATCGCCTCCCAGATACCTCCCGAGACTGTTAGACGCTCTACTCTCCAGCCGTTGCCAACTACGATCCGCGAGATCTCTTCTACCGTGTAGGGATGATTGCCCAGTAGCCATCGGTCCGGGTCGAGCAGTGTAAAAACGCCAATCGCGTTAGGCACGCTCAGAACTAGACGTCCAGCTCTTTTCAAGCATCGTTTCAGTTCGAAGAATGCGAGGCCCTCCGTGTTGACAGGCAAATATTGCAGCACGTCTGTGAAGAGTATCGTGTCAAATAATTCCGGACCGAACGGTAGATGGAAGACTGTGGCCACGATGTCAGGCCTAGCTCCCTTGTTCGGGTCAACGTTCACATCAGCGAGCCTCGTCGCCTTGGACCCTACTGACAGCGAGAAACCATCGCTGGTGCGTGCCAGCTGTTCGATCACTCTAAGACGGCCTAGCATGCGGCCTGTCGAAAGCATCCGTGAAACCGGAGAACCTGAACTGGTCGGAGGGAGATAGGTTTGGCTAAGACGCCTAGTCGGCTGACGCTTCTAGTATTTTCAGGGTCTCGTTGGTGGTCGTGTCCCAGTCAAATCTGTTGGAGTACTCTATGGCGGCGTTCGACATGGATCGACGTAGCTTCTCGTCTTGGTTAAGCCTCACAATCTTTTCGGATAACCCCTGAATGTCCCCGTTCTTCACCAGGTATCCTGTCTCCCCGTCTATGATCGCTTCGCCGCTGCCTCCTCCATCATACGCCAAGGTGGGAGTTCCGCATGCTGCGGCCTCTGTGATCACGAGGCCCCAGCCCTCGATGAGGGAGGGCGTGCAAAGCGCCCAAGACTTTTGGAGTAGCCGTACTCTCTCCTCGTCTCTGACCCGCGACACGAATAGCACATCGTCTAGGTTCAAGCATTTGGCGAGGTCGACGATATGCTCCTTGTAGTCCCCGCCTCCGCAGATTACAAGCCTTAGGTCGGGCACTTTCTTCTTAGCCTGGCCGTAGGCGCGTAGCAGATGATCGAGGTTCTTGTATTTCTTTATCCGTCCCAGCGACAATAGGGTGGGTCGCGGAAATTTTTCCCCCTCCGGGTGGAAAGTTTCATGGTCGACGCCGTGGTAGACGACGTGGATTCTGGAGCCTTCAACCCTGAGTTGTTTCTCGATCTGGTGCTTCGTCTCTTGAGAAAACGTGATGATGTCGTTGTAGGATGGTTTGATGGTCTTCTCGGCCAGCTTTACCGCCGTTCCTATGGGGATGCCGAGTTCCAGGGTGGCGACGGCCTGATGCACGTGATGAACTATCCCAATGACTGGAGTTCTCGTTACGAAACGGGACCACCAGGGGACCGCGTGAGCAATGTCATCAACGACAATATCCGCATCCTTGGCCATCCTCCGCACCAGCAGTGGTGCTTTCAAATGTACCCCGAATCTTCCTCCCCGTCTGACGACCCTAAAGCCGTCAATAATTTCCTCCTCTTGTGAGCCGGGGAACCTTTCGGATAAAAGGGTAACATCGCAGCCTTTCTTGACGAGCCTCCTTGCAACCTCTCTAAGGTGGACTTCGGCTCCGCCCGCCTGGGGATGGCGGGGGTCTCGGTGATTCACCCAGATAATGTTCATTACTAAACCGATATCTGGAACTTTAGTCTTCGCAGAATCTTGAGAAGACTCGAATTTTCAGAGCCGATAAGTGTCATCTCTGAAGCGAGAGTCCTGCCTGTTATGGGATTCATGAAGTAACCTCTGCTAGTCTTCCTTACTCCAACGAGGTTCCGTGAGCCAACCGAGATGGTCCGGAGCACCAGTAGGTCGATTAGCATTGCGAGAGTGGTTCTGAGAACCGGAAGATTCGAGTCCAGCCCGTTTCTCTTCTCTAACCAGTCGATCTTGAGCTGTGTGATAGGTATTCCTTGCGACCTCGCCTTTACGATCAGTTCCGCATCAAACGTGAAGTGATCTGATCCAACCAGGGGGAACAACTTATCGGCGGCACTGCGTTGAATTAGTTTGAACCCGCATTGGTGGTCATGAACCCTAGTTCTGAATAGAATGTTCGTCAGAGTATTGAAGCCTATACTCAAGATTTTCCTTCGCGTCCTCGTGTAGGGCCGGGCTCGGCGTAACCCTATCACGAATTGGTGTCCCTCCTCCATCAGAGAAATTGCTGCGGAAAGCTCCTCCAGGGAAACTGGTATGTCAGCGTCTAGAATAACTATGATTTCTCCTCGGGCTGCGTTTAGGGCGTTCTTGATTGTTGCTCCTTTCCCAATTCTCTCAGAAAACCGTAGGTGGAAAACACGGTCCGATGAGGCGCGCTCGGCCGCATCCCTCGTGCCGTCGTTGCTATTGTCGTCACAGAGCAAAATTTCGGAGGCAAGCCCGAGCTCGTTGAGTGTTAGCATTATGTTACGGACGTTATCGAACAGTATCGGACCTTCGTTGTAAATTGGCAGAACAAGCGAGACCCTCACTGGCTCGGGAAAGGCGATGACTGAAGGTCTCTCGAGGAACCTTTGCATCACCTCTACTGTTGCCCTAGGCGGAGGTTCCGCGTAGACTTGTTCGAGCATTTGTTTCAATCTCAGAGGTTAGCTACATTATCGGAAGTCGGAGAAAACATGGGCACTCTATGAGGAACCATTAACGTGTCGACCCGACTATGCCTGCTCCTAGGCAGATTTGGAAGCTGTCGTCGAATCGCCAGTTCCAGGCCAACTGGTCTTTCCATCGCACGGCGAGCTCGCTCATGCGAGATGCTATCGGCCGGCCACGATCGCGCAGGTTCCAAAGAGCAGAGTTCATCGCCGTCGCTAGTTTCGATAGGATTCGTATCATGACTCGTCTCAGTTGGTCGCTTCTTATCCTGCTTAGCCAGCAAAGGGTGGCGTCTACAAGGCCTCTCTCCTCGCACTCCAGGACTCGGAACCATGCTCCATGTCTCAACGATCTCATCTTGAACTTCATGACAAGACCGCGTGTGAGTGGCATCTGCTGTAGCTCTCCCGATAGTCGCAATAGCCCGGGCATAGTTTACTGGTCTTCTCATGACGGAACAGTAGCCCTGCCTTACGAGCTACCGGCCGACACCTAATACATAAGCTGTTCCGTTATTTTAGCTTACTCCGTAATCCTAACGCTACCTACGTATTGAGGGAGCAACACCGCAGCCATCAAAACGGCGCGGCGACCAGATTGGTCGCCATTCTCAGAGCATAGTTTGCGCTAAGCAGCAACACCAGCAGAAGTGCGAGGTTCGAGTGGAGAGTCCCGTTTCCCACCGGACGAATCAAGAAGAGCAGTCCCATGGAAGCTAGTACTGGAAAAGGAAGGTCATAGAGGATTCTCACCTGGAGGCCACTCTCGAGAAGTGGAAAGGGGATTGATCCAATAGCCACCCATAGAGCCAGAAGCCGCTCGAACCTGTCTTGGAATCTCAGACGGATCACAGCCACTATGGATAGTCCTAACAAGATGGCATTGGCGAAAAGCCCGTTGAAGAATACAAACAATGAGTAGATTATGTTCGGCCAGAAGCTGAAGAGCTGCGAGACTCCCGACCCTGATATGGTTTCTGAAGTGTACTGAGCAGTTGCCAGTCCCTCAACGAATATGCTCTTTGTTACATAGACGACCATACTCACAGAGAGCAAGACGACAAGGGCCTTCAGCAGGACAATCTTGCGAGAGTCTCTCCAGACGCTAAGAACGAACACAGACGCCACGGCGAGAACCACCACCCCAGTCCACGGATGCGTAAGTAGCATCGCAAGGGACATGAGGGTTAGAAGGACAAACGTGGATCCCGAATTGCTTCTCAAGAAGCGCAGCAGAAGAGTCAGGAAAACATAAGCCTCGACGACAGCGAGCCAGTTTGCGAAGAACCCCGCCCACATACCAACGGTAGCGTAGAAAGAGAAAACGGAGAAGAGCGACACCACGCCAGCCATCTTTTCACTCTGCTGACCCTCACGGACAAAGACGAAGGCTGACAACGCAACCAGCGGGCCCAGAACCGCAGGAAGAAGCTCGACAGCACGAATTGTACTGACCAAACCTGTAGAGACTACTAGATAGATAGGTATGAGGATGAGCGGTCTTGAGCCATACGAGGCGTTCCCTATCGCGTAGGAAAAAGCTCCCGCCGGAGGCAGTTGCAGCATCTGGTTCACCCACTCAACATAGTAGTGAGCGTCAACACCGACAGGCGTCATAGCCGGATTGAGATTCGGCCGATAAGGCACAAGCGCCAGCAAAATCGCGGACACCACCGCTACGACAAGTAGCAGTCTTGGACGATCAGTCAGCGTGATCCTATTCACGGAGTCAGGAGGGACCCTGGGAATCAGGGATGAAACGGACTGTGCTAGCTGGTTGAAAATATTGTTCAACCGTTTCGAGAACCTATTGTCGAACGAGACGGCCAGTCTGGGGACCCAAGTGTACAGCAGCAGGACTAGAAGGGCTGGAGAGAAAGGAGCAAGGAGGTCGAAGATGGTCGCGTCCGTCTTAGCGAACAGTAAGCTCTTGTCAGGGAAGTAGGGATAAGCGGCCCACTCCATGACGGAGAGCGCTTCTACCACTATCACCAAGACCAAAAGTGATACTAGAATAATATACCCGGATAGCCTCAAGCCTGGGGGCTGAAGGTAACTGTCCCTTCTATGTTTTCCCATGTTTCCCGACCAGAAATAGACTTACTCTTCCCATCCAGTCCCGGCCATGATAGATACCACAGTCCCGTGGTCTCCTATTGCTTCGCCAGTCAGTGGTGGCTACGACTTCCTGTAGTTCTCCGGACTAGAACCCGCTTAAGCATTCTCAGATGGGACGACAGAGCCCTTGGTAGGGCGGTCTTCAGAAGCTCGAAGTCGTCCTCACCAAAAACGTTGAACCCTCTGCTCGCGGCGAGGAAACAAGCCACGAACACTCCTAGTAGCAGCGGGATCCGGAATAGAGGGACGAGACGGAAGTTGCCCGTCAGAATCATATCAACTACGAGAAGAGGAATTGCTGTGAGCATAGTGAGAGCCAGAGCCTTGGATAGGCCTTGCCCCACGGGCGCATGTAGCACTCGTCGGAGCGAAAACCATGCGAGTAGCAGCATCGCGACAGCTAGCAGGGCTCTGCCTATGGCGCCCGCTGTTGTTCCGAGAGCACTGGCTCCGAGGCCGACTGTGACCAGATCGATTATTGTCGCGGCGAGGCTGATTCCCAGAATCTGCGTGGTCCTGTTGACAGATTGCAGAGCTGTTATCAAGAGGAAGCTCTGGGCCGAGAAAATCAGCGTCGCAGCCATAATGGCAAAAGGAACTGCTTGATTGGCCAGTGATGCTCCGAAGACCGCTTCCAGCGCGGTGGGTGCGATAGCCGCGAGAGATACACCTGTCGGGAGGACTGTCAGGTTGACAAGTCTTGCTGCTACAGCGAGTCTGGCGGAGACTGAATTCGGTCCCTCTTTAGCGTAGATTGAGGACAAGGCCGGGTAAAGGGCTCCCGCGACCGGAGTCCAGAGGATGGAGAGAAAGCCGACACCAGCGACAACGATGTAGTATGCACCTGTACTTCCGAACTGGCCTAGGATTCCCTGTAGGAGCGCGATGTCTCCCCAGCCCTGCAGCAGAGTGACGAGAGCTGAGGCGAAGAGCGGGAGGCCGAAGATCAGTAATGGACGAGCAGGATAACTTCGAGAGTGTGCTAGTTTTCCTCTCCATAGGTAGAGGGAGAGTAAGAGGGTGGCGAACCCACCTACAGCCCAGCCTAATACGATTCCTAGGGGCCCGAGACCCTCGTAGGCGAGTGCCAGCCCGAGTCCTCTGCTCAGCGGGAAGAAGAGAACATTCTGGAAGACTATTTCTGCATAGAGTCCCAGTCCGAGAAAAAATGCGCCATAGAGAGCTATGAGATCAAGGAGGAGAGAAGCTGCGAACGTGACGACGAGTAGGGTACCAGAGTCGGCTGTTCTAAAGACTGTTGATCCGATCCAGGGAGACGCGAGAACCCCTATCACAACTCCGGGTCCCGCGATCGCTAGCAATAGTCTGAGGCTCGTGTTCGCTACCCCACTAGCGCCCGCGGGATCGTTACTACCAATCTGCGAGGAGATGAACCGGGTCGCGGCTAAAGGAAGGGCGATCTGCGTCAGTGTTGTGAAGATCGAACCCGCCGCGGCGAGGAGTGACACCTCTCCGACCTGCGAGAGGTTGAGGACCCGGACTAGAAGGATGTAGTAGAGGAAAGATGTAGCATAGAAGACTATCTGCTGGATTGTAATATACGCAGTTCCCTGAGGAACGTTGAAAATGGTTGCCGTCTCTGCCAAGGATGATGAATCGCGGGCCGGATAGGCTAGCTATTGTAGATTGTGGCCGGGAGTGACGGCCGAGGTAATGAGTAGGGATCACCTTGACCCGCTTCTTCACTAGGGATTTGACGGTCCGAGCCTGTGAACTGGCCAGTTCGAGTGCGGGTCTCAAGATCGAAGAGGTGCCACGGATGGGACCTTCTGGGAAAGAAGGAGGTAGCTAGCATCGTACACAGCTATCCAATGGTAACCCGAATAGAGAAAATCTTAAATGTCGAGCTTGGGTAGTCCCGTCCGTTCCACATGAGCTCCGAGGCGCGACGAGGCAGACCGCTGAAGCTCATTGTTGCCGTTGCCTTGGTCGCAGTCATTGGCCTGGGAGCCGGCTACTACTTCGCGTATGCGAGCACCCCTTCATTCCCGGTCACATGGAGTGTGAGACCTCTCAATATCAAATTCTCCGTGTCGCAGAGCTTCTCCGGGAGCGCGCCGGATTCTTTTACATGTGATCCGTCTGTTTCGCCCGTGACGCTGCAGGCTTTCTCGAGTAAGCCTGACATTATTACCATCACAGTGTCTCCATCTTCGTTTTCTAGCTGTGGGTCTTCGCCAGACGACGTGACGGTTACTGCGTCATGTACTCCCGCGGCTATTGCGAACGGCACTTGTCCGGGAGATCGGTACAGCGGATCGGTCGTCGTGTGCGGACCTACCCCCTACACCTGCCTGAAGCAGGTCCTGCAGGTGAACGTAGCAGTCACTACCCATCCGTAACGGTAAAGTCAAGACGTGCGGAGCCGATATGCTCTAGTGTGAGTCGCCTTTTTGCCGTCGGGCTGGTCGACTGAGACCTCGAGTTTACAGCAGAATGTTCCATCACAATCTCTAGCGTAGCAGACGGTGGCCGGTGAAGCAAGTCTGGACTGACCGCGAAGTCGACCTACCGGCCCAGGCGATGACGCCATCGTATCCTGAGATTCTGAACTCTATCTCCGTATATTTGGCAAGCTAGACCTGGAGAAAGTCTTAACTCTCAGATTGGGCAGATACGCTTGTCCGGTATGGCATCTCCTCACAACCTGAGAAATCTGTTTCTTGCTGTTGTTCTAGTCGCATTGGTCGCCACCGGGTTAGGAGCTAGCTACTATTTCGCGTCTGCACGGTCCGCGCGGGCAGATTCAGCTAGGGCGACGTGGGCAGTAAATCCCCTCTTCATCACCTTCCCATCGCAAGACGGCTCCGGGAGTCTTCCTGACTCACTCACGTGCAGCCCGACGGTCGGACCCGTGACATTCATTATCAGGTCGAATCAGCCGGACATGATTACTCTCACGGTCAGCCCCTCTGGATTCTCCAGCTGTGGGTCTACACCTGACAATGTGGTCGTTACTGCGACCTGCACTGCTTCGGCGTTAGCCAAAGGCCAGTGCCTAAAGGGATTCACCGGAATGGTGACAGTCTGTGGACCGACGCCCTACGAATGCCTCGTAAGAAGCCTGATTGTTGTTATCCAAGTCACAAACAATAGCGACCAAAGTGGCCAAGCCTAGCAGGATCTATCCGATCAAACAGTCAACTTGCTGTGCCATCAAGTATAATCGCCGTTCATTCAAGAACAAACCTTCCCGACAGGTTCCTTCAACCTGATCCGCTTCGGCTCTGCACTTGGGATCAACTGGAACGACAGACGGGATCGAAGCTCGAATGCAAGAGCGAAACAAGTAGCCAAGGGAAGATAGCCGATCTCCCAAGTGAACCCAGTTTTGAGAGGTAGGCGAACTGTAGTCCCCAGAGGGACTGATCGTCAGTCACGTTACCATGTGCTTTGATACTCGCCATTTGACTATTGTAGGGTCGACGCTGCACGGGCTGGGTCATCAGACGCGAAAGAGATCCCGCGCTTAAATACGTGATACGATGTTGCCCTTGAGAGTTATGAATCTATCAAAGCCGCTTCGGTCCGTGATTATCATTCTTCTAGCACTTCCCTTAGTAGTAACCGGCCTTCAACACGTGACGGTTTCAGGTGATACGTCACCCCTGATGCCACGCAGCTCGTCCGTTACGACTGCATTGTTCACCTCGACCGATGCTCCAATTCCATTTGGCCAACCATTGCCCGATGGAACCTCCGTGTATGATACAGCCAGTGTGACCGGTTCCAGCACGCAAACTCCTACAGGCACTGTGACCTACAACTTTTTTAACGGTACTCTTGCCGACTGTTCAGGTTCCCCTCGAACGTCTCAGACCGTGAACATGTTGGCTGATGGTAGCGTCCCAAGGTCTGCTATGACGGGTCCACTCGAGCCCACTACTATCGACTACTACTATAGTTTCCAGGCACGTTACAGTGGCGATAACCATTATTCTCCTTCCATCAGCCCGTGCGAATCCTTTGCAATCTCCGTGGGAGCAGTTGGGGGGTTGATAGTCCCCGTGGACAAGCTCGGTCTGCTTATGCCATACGTCGCTCTTGGATCTGCAATCCTAAGCGTTCTAGGGTTCGCGATTTACTCACGATCCCACAAACGGAAGAATGATGATCAGTAATCACCTGCATGTGACCGTCTTCCTTCTTTCCCCTCGTTAAAGGACTACGCACTCCAATGCAGTCTTGGAGACTCAATGGGATGAGGAAAGAGAGGGTCGAACGGCAATTGGGAGGCCGGTACCTTCTTAGGTATGAAGCGGTTTCAGATCATAGGCGCAGAAAACAACCGCCTAGGGACGAAGCGAGATGGTGGGGCATATGGATGACGAAAGGAATTTAGAACAAGAGCGCTCTCAACCGCGGGGAGAAGCACTTCAATCTCTACTATCCGCAGAGCTTCAACGACGCAGAAGCCAGTACCGGCCCCTCGGTCGTCCCAGACCCAAAAAGTACAACGGAAGGGTCATGGTTCTGTTGGTCCTGGCCGCCTCCGTCGCAGTCTTCCCAGGCGTTTTCCTCCTGGCGGGGTCTGGCTGCTGGGGATCCGGCTCGCGGCAGTCGAACCAGAGTGGCCGGCCCAGTATTGCTCTGGTTGACCAGCTCGCTATAGAGTCGCCAAACCCAGGGTTCGTCCAGAGTGTGAACTCCTCGGCCTCCGCGGCAGGGTATCGGTTCGACTACTATCCGCCTAAGTCCGCAACCGTCGACTTCTTTGTCCAGTTTCCAAGACTGGGCTATTCGATCATTATTCTTAGGACTCATGGTGCAGGACTGGTCTCGACCGACCCTACGGTTATCGCTATTCTTCGCGCTGACACCCGATTTCATAAAGAGTTCCATGTGTGGACACTTTCCCGGCACTCTCGTACTGACTATGTACTGCGAAGGGGCCCAGCAAGTCTTGCTGGCCAAAGCCTTCATCGACAAAGGAGCGGGAGCATACGTAGGCTGGAATGGCCTGGTTACAGTCTCTCACACAGATCTCGTGTTCGAGACTCTTGTCAAAGCGCTGTTAGATGGAAACACTGTGGCCAGTTCTGTTCAAAGTGTCACAGCGGCGCTAGGAGCAGACCCCATCTATGGATCCCAGCTAAGATACTATCCCACAGCTCAAGGCGGATGGAGCTCATAGCCGACTAGGTTGGCTCGTCGCGATAATCGCCCAGCTTTCAAAATGAAAATCGTCGCCAATTAGAAAACAAGCTATTCTCTTGACCAGACAAGCGCGAGTCGCCGGGTCGCTGAAGAAACTGTTCCCCGACATTGCAACGCGAACAATCGGCACTAGGCCGAAGAGGTCGCCCTACGCCGCCTAACGAGGAGTAGTATGGACAATAAAGCAGCAGCCGCCAGAACCGCGCCAATGACAGCAATGGTCGTAGTGTTGAAGAAGGGTGCTGAAGCGGCCGCCAGAGTATAGCTGGGACCCGTACCACTACTACTCCAGACAGTCTGCTGCTGGATCTCGGCAGTTACAGTATTCGTCGCCGCCCCAGATCCCGTCGTATCCCAGGTCAACTCATACACCTGGGTCCCTGGCCCCTGCGAATGGTTCTCACTGGCCACGGTCGTGGATCCCCACTTCACACTCAGAGTAAAGTCGGCCGTCACGGTCCCACTATTCACCACGGTGACCGTGACCGTGACCTTCTGGCCAACGGTGGCCGTGACGGTCGGAGAAACCGTGACGGAGCTTATTGTAGGAATCGCGGAGACGGTAACAGAAACCTGGAGGCTCTTTGTTAGGGCGCCACTGGTAGCTGTCACGTCGACTGTGTATGCTCCGGGGGCTGTCGACGCTGTCGAAGACACGGTGAGAGTTAGGGTCCGGACGAGGCCCGGTGTGAGATTGACAACAAAGCTGGTCCCGCTGGAGCTGGAGTCGCCGACGACTGCTGATGGAGCGCCTGCTGAGGGAGAAACGGACGTGGCAAGGGTCACGGTTCCTATCATGCCGAGGCTGTTCAGCGTGATGGTTGACGTGGCCGAGCCGCCGGCAATAAAGGAGGACGGGGCAATCGCACTATGGGTCATGGTAAAGTCAAAGGTCACGGATACTAAGACGATTGCTGTTCGAAAGAGTAAGCCGCTGGTCCC
>Ga0209058_1002813_pt1 | contig 14228 bp, 16 predicted proteins | sample GraSoiAngelo_147_FD_185904 | JGI IMG/M metagenome (GOLD analysis project Ga0209058, IMG submission 185904) | Grasslands soil microbial communities from the Angelo Coastal Reserve, California, USA - 14_1009_05_40cm (SPAdes) (version 2) | ecosystem: Environmental > Terrestrial > Soil > Grasslands ... | reverse complement strand
TGAGCCAGCTGGGTTTTTTATATACTACCTATCTTTAGAAGTCAATTATGAAGACAAAGTTTGTTTTAGAAACTGTCCTAGCAATAACTCTTATAGCAATACTGGGTGGACCAGCTCCAATATTCTTATTGGACCAAGCCTATGCACTGAGAGGAAGCTTCCACGAAGAATTTAGTAATAAAGTACCAGTAGCCATTTCAGGAGATAACATCTACCTTACATGGTCGTCAAATAAGACAGGAAATGATGAAGTTATGTTTAGGGGTTCTGCTGATGCTGGAAAAACATTCAGTAATGAAATTGACTTGAGTAACAGCACTAATTCAGATTCTCAAGATGCAGAAATAGCGGCAGATGGAGTTAAGTTAGTTGTCACTTTGTGGGAGAGAAATCAGACAAGTAATGAGCCAGTTATCATAATAAGCAATGATGGTGGAAAAACTTTCGGTCCAATGTTGAAGCTTTCTAATAACGGAACTATATCTGCTGGAGAAGTAAAACCTCTGATGTGAGTAGACTCTCGTTACTCTTTAAAATATTGGATTTTTCATTCTGCAGGTACTGCAGAAACTTTTCTCCTTGAAGTCTGTATCGCTCAATGAGTTACTAAAATACATTACACATAGCATATCAGGGCAATGATTAAAACCAAAGATATGTCCTAACTCATGTACACACTCTTTTACCATCCTCTCGTAGAAAAGCTCGTTATTTCGTTTGAGACCGTAGAACTCTTCTTTAATTCTGGCTAAATATACAACTCCCAGTCCTCCTTTGGGAAATGCCTCGCCCAATACAAAATTCAATCCATGTGAATACGCGTCGACGTCCAAGATGACAAGAATTATTCTATCATTGGAAGGCTTGAATTTGTTATAAAACCAGTCTAATAACTTGGGTGAATTCCATTGATTTCTTTTAGTATCAAATAAGGACAGAAAGGTAGCGTATTTCTTTAGAGCACCGATGATAGTATTATCTGTAGTGTTAGCGACTGTTACCCTAATTCCTTCAAATTCTCTTGATACATCGTTCGCTAAATCATCAAGAGTATTATCATTAAGCCCTGCCAAGAGTGGTTGTATGATTGGTTGTATGATTATTTCCATAGCTCTAGAATAATAATTTCAACATAAATGTGCTCTTACTGATTTTATAAAATTTTGAAATTTGACTTTTTTTAGGTCAATGGATAAAATCAAAAAATGAACCCCAATGTCAGCATGACTATTACTTTAGGTTCCTATCTAATGTCGATTGCCTAGAAGGTCGCAAGAAGAAATTTCGAGCATGTTCAAGTGCTGTTTTCTCTTTCTCAGTTAAACCGGTACCTAACAATTGTTTGAATTCCAATGCATTTACAACAGCTCTAGCTCCATAATGATTATTAAAATAGCCTCTTACAACAGCTGTTTCACTTGATATTTGTTTAACTTTATCAATCCACGGTTTCAATTCTTCTTTTGAGTAAAGATAATTGTACCTTGGTTTTACCTGTCTTCCGTGCCATCTGATAAAAGAGTGATTTGCAGTTATAATCGGTTCAGAGAGGAATTGCAGTCTATCTAGCTCAGGAGAATCCGTCATGACAGCTGCTATATTATAATGCTTCAACATCTCCCACGGACCTTCAGTATTCCAAGACGGATTTCTAAATTCAACTGCATAATCATACCCTGTGGGAAGCCTCTCAAGAAATCCTTCCGTATTCCTAAATTCTTTAACTGTAAAACTTGGCGGCAATTGGATAAGTACAGCTCCTAATTTATTAGTAGATTTTAGAGGTGATATCTTTTCAAGGAACTCACCCAAAAGTGCCATTGCTCCTTTACTTACGTCAAGTCGCTTATCATGCGTTACTGTTTCAGGAACCTTAATCGAGAATTGAAAATTGTCTGGAGTCCCTCTGGTCATTGCTGTGAATGTTTCCTTGGTCATGTACATGTAGAATTTTTCATAGAATGTAGCATCCATTTCAGCGGTATCAAAAAATTGGGAATAGTACTGCAGCTTTCTAGTTTGAGCATCCGGATAGAATACCTTAACCCAGCCTCCCCTTTCAAAAGAATCATTGTAGCTCCAGCCCGAGCAACCGATAAGAATTGGCAATACAAATTATTGTGCAATAAATGCAATTATAGTTTGTTTATTGATTTGGGGCCAGTGGGATTTGAATCCTGCATATAGTAGGGTTCAACCACCTCGTATTTTGGATTTATTTCGTTCTTTTCTAAAAACAGATATTGGTCATTTTAGTTCTTGGATGCTTATACAAATGAATGTGCATACGTATGTGAACAAGAAACGAGCATAGCCCAACGCTGTGCCAACCGCCTGGACCGAGCGACGGACACTGAAAATATATGTTATTATTCTAAAGGAAATCCCTAGAAAGTATTAGCTACATCCTAGAACTTGGGTAACCTAGAATAGTATTTTTATCTACAAATAATTGGCGTCTAGATTAAGGCCAATTCCTTTGTACGATGTATTCAGACTTAAATAATACAAGCATGAATAGACTTCCTTGAGATTTTATAAAGAGTGTATAGTATCTCTCTTTGTTTTCATAGTTATGACAATAGGTCTCACTTTACTTGGAATTGGCTCAAATCAAATTGGTGTTGCACAGTCGGAACAACCCAAATTTAACCTAACTTCTGCTGAACAACAACATCTGCTAAACGGTATATCCTTTCAGATTGATAACGTAACCTTTTCACATCATATGGCAACCGTAAATGGTGTCCAGTTGCACTATGTAATCGGGGGTAAAGGAGATCCTGTAGTTCTATTACACGGATGGCCAGAAACATGGTATGGATGGCATAAAGTAATGCCAGCCTTAGCCAAGAACTATACTGTTATTGCACCTGACCTCAGAGGCCTCGGAGACTCTTCAAAACCACGAACTGGTTATGATGGTAATACTGCAGCCGAAGACATACATCAACTAGTTGCTAAGATAGGATTTAAAACAATTTTCTTAGTGGGTCATGATATCGGAACACAGGTGGCCTATTCTTATGCGGCTGCACATCCTGCTGAAGTAAAGAAGTTAGCAGTTATGGAATTAACAATTCCCGGTTTCGCGTCTCCAGGAAGAATGCCAATATGGTGGGGAATCTTCCATCAAGTACCAGACGTACCGGAAGCTCTTGTAGATGGAAAAGAGATGATGTATCTATCATGGTTCTATCATAATCTTGCCTTTAATCCTTCTGCAATAACAGAAGGGGATATGAAGGAGTATGTTAGCCACTATTCTAGTCCAGGCGGAATGCGCGCAGGATTTGAGTATTATCGGGCTTTTCCTCAGGATGCGATTCAAAATCAGAATTATTCTAAGACTAAGCTTACAATGCCAGTACTGGCATTAGGAGGATCATACATTCCAGCATTAGGAGGTAATATTACTATGCCTAGTATTATCTATGCGATGAAAATATTAGCTCAAAATGTAACAGGCATCACAGTTCCAATTTCAGGTCATTTTATTCCAGAAGAGCAGCCACAATTTCTAATAGATCAGCTTTTCAAATTCTTTCGAAATAAATAAATTCCTTCCAACGCAACAGGGCGATTCTTCAAAAATATTATTAGATGCGTATTTTCTATTTATATGAGCTGCCCCGATGGCAAGGTGAAATATCAGATATCTGGTTCAGCTGTAAAGCAAACTAAAATAGAAATGTATGTATGCTTGGACCTTTATTCCTTGTTGAGTATTAGTCCTTATAAATGTAATTAATTACGGAGAGCTGTTGTTTCTCCTAATAGAGAACGTTCCTTATAGTAACATTAATGTATTTTTATTCAATTACTTCATACCATGTATCACAAGAAAATGGACAATAATACTATACTATAGTCTAAATACTGTTATAGCAGTTTACATAATAGGATGGCAGATGATTTACCAGTCAATTATCCAAGGTATGACACAAAAATAGGTAAGATAATACTCTGAATGAGTAGGGTGATACAAAACTAGAACATCGAAATTCTTAACTTTCCGCCATCCAACTAGATATTTAATGCACTTATTACTTCTGCACTATTTCATCATCATTGAGAGGGTTGTATAACTGACAAGGATAGCGTTCGGGAGAAACTACTACGTACCATTACTGAAAAAGATATCATAAACGCAATTGTAAAACCAAGCAGGAACTTATAGCTGAAGAAATGAAACTCCCGTAGAGCCGGATAGGGACTCGAACCCTTCTATCATGCTCGTGAATTCATATTGGATAAAATTCCTGCCAATCATGATTTAATCAAATAATTAATGTTATTTTATGCCATGGCGTCCCATTCTATTTTCGTTCATTTCCTTAGTCACAATTAAAACAAACATTTCGATTCAAGCTGAAAGGTTTGTGAATCATTTTTGACATAGTTCTTGGACCTGCTATACTGTTGCGTCAAAATGAACTGCTACGGCCGAGGACAGTTTGTTTTTTTATTTTTCTTTTATGACCTTTCCCATTTTTATGTGTCTCCTTAGAGGAAGTTGTCTGAGTGGCTAAGAAATCCAAAAATACCAAAGTATAACGTATTATAATATGGATACTAACGAATCAATCTCACAAGTGGAAATCAATAAGGGAATTATTCAACGCTACTTTGAAGCATACAATAACAAAAACGAAACAATATTTGATGAAATAATTTCTCCCGATTACATAGATCACGGCCAGTCTGCCTATATGAGCGCTCCAGGATTGGGAGTTGGGGGAGCAAAGAATGACCTCAGGAATTCGTTAGATAAATTGGATGACGTCAGTTATGTCATTGAAGAATTGATTGCATCATCAAATTATCCAGACCTTGTGGGTGCCTATTGGAAAGGAACATGCACACCAAAAGTAACATATGCTCACACTCAACAAACTAGGAAGAAATTTAATTACAGAGGAATAAGTATATACCGAATTCAAAATGGAAAAATGATTGAAACCTGGCATGTAGTTGATGGTTGGCCAACAAAACTCTAAAAGATGGAAACAATGAGTTATACAGGGATACAGGATTAATCCAAAGGAAAAAATCTAAATGAGCAATACCGGTACGGGCCCGTCGGGATATGATTGAATATTCAATCGGAACTTTATTAGAATTTCAGATTTGAAGAAGTTAAATAAATGTTAAAGTTGAACCCAGATTAACTGATGCTGGAATCGGAATTAATCTATTTGCATTCATAGAATTGTAATTTATTAAATGCTTCTGAAGGAGCTGGTCGGATTCGAAACCTCGTTCGTATTCCTTTTTTATGAGACTATGTAAACATGTCATGCGTGCGTTAAAGATAATGTTTGTGATCTCAGCATTAGTATATTTGATAAGTTTATTTGGATGTCGTAGATGCGGGTTCGTCGGGATGCGTATTGTTAACAATTCGGATCCAAATCTAAAGATATGAATGAATATTCAATCAGAACAGCAAATCATTATTGATTTAATTCCTTTATATACGTCTAAAATTGCTTTGTCCGCACAAGACCTTTATTTTTCATTATCCTTTCTTAATCTCCTCAAACTAATCATGAATTATACCGATAGATTCCTTCAGTAGAGGAGTTGATAAGCAGAATCAACTAATAAATCTTAATATCTAGAAGTCATAGTATGGTCCTAGAGGTAAAATGACTAAAAACATTTCAAGTGATTGGAACCTTGAAGGAGATTATTTTGAAGGTTGTAATTGTAACTCAGTATGCCCCTGCATTTTTTTACAGGATCCTGATGAAGGATACTGTAACCTCACTATAGCCTGGCATATAGAAAAAGGTCACTATGGAGCTGTGGAATTAGATGGATTAAATGTTGTCGCTGTATTTGTGGCTCCTGGCAATATGTTCACTGGTCCTAAAATGAAGCTAGCCTTCTACGTTGACAATAATGCAAACCAAGAGCAGAGTGATGCTTTATCAAATATATTTTCTGGCCAATCCGGTGGATTTTTTGCTGTAGCGGCGCAATTTGTCGGAGAGATGGTTGGAATAAAATCTGCTCCGATAACGTTTGGAGTGGAGGGAAAACGCCGTTGGTTACATATCCCAGAATACTTAACCTTAGAAATAGAAGCAATAAAGGGGAACGATCCTAATAAGGATAGTTTGATTGTAAATCCTTCCTTTACTACGGTACCAGGACATGATGCTATAATAGCCCGCTCTACCAAATACTTGTATAAGGACCATGGATTTGAATGGGATTCCTCCGGCAAAAATGGTTTCTATTCAAGGTTTAAGTATGTGCCCTAAAACTTCTAACGGAAATAAAATGATACAGTCGACGTCGGGACCCACGCCGCTATCGGTCCAAATCAATGATTATAACGGCTTTTTGTCTGTACAGACTACATATTTTACCTGTACGGTGTGCTACCAAATCAATGATTATAAATGCTTTTTATGTGTCCGGGCTACTGGGTTTCTTATTATCGTCGCCGTGTGAGATTTAAGGTTTTATAATATATTTCTAGTATAATGGATACGACCTTTTTTTGGAGAGTTACATGAAAATGAACATTGTTAAACAATAGTTTTATAAAAATAGGCACAAAACTTTTCTTGGTACTTTATCATGACGGATTTATTGAATCCAGAAATTGAAGAGCTTAACCAGAAGGCTGAACAATATCGCCACCTTCTTTCTAATCTGCATAGCGAGATTAGCAGAGTAATCGTAGGTCAAGACGAAATCATTGCTAAATTAGTAATGGCATTGTTGTCAAGAGGCCACGTATTATTAGAGGGAGTTCCTGGTCTTGCTAAAACTTTGTTGATAAGGACATTGTCAGAATGTATTGATTCGAATTTTGTACGTTTACAATTCACGCCTGATCTATTACCTGCTGATATTATTGGAACCAAAATTTACGATCATAATTCTGCAACATTTAGGACAGTAAAAGGACCCATTTTTTCTCATTTTGTTTTAGCAGATGAAATAAACAGAGCTCCTCCAAAAGTCCAATCGGCGTTATTAGAAGCAATGCAAGAAAGACAAGTAACCATACAAGGAGAGACATTTCTACTAAAAGAACCATTTTTTGTTATGGCGACTCAAAATCCTATTGAATCAGAAGGTACCTACAAGTTACCGGAAGCACAGATTGATCGTTTTATGTTTAAACTATTGATTTCATATCCTCGAAAAGAAGAGGAATCAAAAATTATTCAGAGATTCACAGAAGGATTTGATGTTAAGGTACAGAAAATAATCTCTACTGATCAATTAACAGAAATTCAAATATTTAATAACCAAATTTATACCGACCAAAAAATCCGTGACTACGTAGCACAGATTGTCGATGCTACAAGACATCCGGAAGATTATGATCTAGATATTGATAATAAGATAGAGTATGGTGCATCACCGAGAGCTTCCCTTTGGTTAACAGTGGGTGCTAAATCAAATGCAATTCTCAATGGGAGAGGATATGTAATTCCACAAGACATTCAAGATATTATCTACGATGTACTTCGGCATAGAATTCTTCTCACGTATGATGCAGAAGCAGAGTATATTACAAGCGAACAGATAATTAAAACAATAGTAGAGACGGTCCCTGTCCCTTAATTTTTGTTATGATCATTTGAAGTGATCCTATGGAACAAACACAAGAAATTCTAAAACAAATCAAAAAACTCGAAATTTCTACAAAATATTTAGTGGATAAATTAATCGCAGGGAATTATCGTTCCTTATTTAATGGACAAGGAATTGAATTTTCAGAGCTTCGAGAATATAGATCTGGAGACGATGTACGTTCTATAGATTGGAATGTCACGGCCAGATATAATCAACCTTACGTTAAAGAATTTGTTGAAGAAAGATCCGTAGAGGTATATTTCATTTTAGATTTGTCTGACTCTGAAAGTTTTGGGAATAAGATTTCTAAGAAAAGAAAAGCATTAGAAATAGTTGCAAGCTTGATGTTCGCAGCACTGAGAAATAATGATAACATTGGTATTTTCTTATTTACGGAAAAAATTGAAAAATTCATTCCTGCAAGAAAAGGAAAAAAACATGTTCTGCAAATTCTAAGTTCAATCATTTCTTTCCAGCCAAAATCAAAGATAACTAACTTGAAAGCAACTCTGGTTCAGGTATCACAAATTCTAAAAAAGCGCGCTATTTTGTTTATAGTTTCAGATTTTTTTGATTCTAATGATTATTCAAAACCTTTGAAAATATTGAGGAGGAAGCATGATATAATTTTACTAAAAATCGTTGATTTACGTGAACAAGAAATTCCACAAATAGGATTGATTGAGCTTGAAGATAAAGAAACTGGAGAACAGATTCTTATTGATACGTCTAATCCCGTATTTCTGAGAAAATACACAGAAATTGTATTAGACAATGAGTTACAATTTATGTCAACTCTAGGAAAGCTGAAACTTGATTGTATAAAGATTTTAACTGATGAAAATTACGAGGTGCCTTTAAGAAATTTTTTCAAGAAGAGAATTAGGAGTCAATGATTTTGTCCGGATTTGATTCTCAAATCGTTTTAATCGCTCTTCTTATTCTTCCCGGTCTGTATTTTCTATATCGTAAAATTATATCCAAAAAGAAAAAGGAAGCTATAAAGTTCAGTAATTTAGAATTTATTAAATCTGCAGAAGCCAATAAGAGAAAATCTCATAGGGATTTATGGTTACTTTTTATTTCTTTAGCCGCAATCGGATCGATGATTGTGGGATTTGCTAACCCACATATTCCACTTGCACAAAGTAAAGAAGGAGTAAACGTAGTACTTGTGATTGATGTCTCTGGAAGTATGCAAGCTACAGACTATAAACCTGACAGACTCGAAGCTGCAAAAAATTCTGCAAAAACTCTTGTCGAGTCATTACTTCCTAAAGATAACGCAGGAATTGTAATTTTTGGCACTGGTGCAACAACCGCGGCATATCTCAGTCCCAATAAGGACAAGGTTTTAGAAAAACTATCCAATATTGCTCCAACTAATGGTGAAACAGCCATTGGTGATGGATTGAGTTTGGGAATTGATATGGCAACATCTATTCAAAATCAGAAAAAAGTTGTGATTCTGCTTAGCGACGGTGTGAGTAACGCTGGTGTGATCTCGACCTCTGAGGCGATATCGTTTGCAAAATCAAATAATATTCAAGTTTACACAGTTGGACTTGGTTCTAAGGGTAAAACTCTGGTAGGTTATGATTTCTTCGGCAGTCCCCAATACGCAGAACTAGACGAAAATACACTCAAATCCATAGCGGATAAGACAGGGGGAAAATATTTCAAATCGGTAGATATCAAAACTTTAAATGAAATCTACCAGAATATCAGTTCGGATATAAAGCGAGAAACAGAGGAAACTAACATCAAAGATTGGTTTTTTATTGCTGCACTTGGCTTCTTCTTTTTACAATTCTATTTGAGGTATGGTAGAGGGAGAATAATACAATGAAGATAGTTGCTTTATTATTGATTATTTTTATGGGTTTCTTCCAAGCTGTTTACGCACAAGATATTTTGCTATCAACGAATCAAACTGAATATTATTTTAAGACTGGTGAAAATGCGATAATTCCAATTGAGATTAACAATACTTATAGAAAACAGATTTCAGGCACATTGGAATATACTATAACACAGCTGATTAACCAAGGAAACATACAATTATCAAATTATAACACTGAAAAAAAATCTCTTTCTATAAACGAAGAAAATACCAAAGTTTCTTTGGATTTAGCTAAGTCAGACACTCCCTCCAATTTTACCGTTAACATAAATTTTAATTATAATGAAAATGGAGATCGAATTGTTTCTCTAGGTCCTATAATAATTCATTTTGTATCTGATGAGTCCCAAAAAAATACCCACCAGCAAAATAAAATGCAGAGTTCCTCACAACCGAACACACAATCTAAACAACAGGATTTATTTTCACAACAACAGCAGCAGATGGAACAGCTTCAAAACGAACTGTTAGGGAATCAACAGGATTTATTTTCACAACAACAGCAGCAGATGGAACAGCTTCAAAACAACTTGTTTGGAAATCAACAAAATCTATCACAAAATAAACAACAACAACTTCAAAACAACCAATTGGCTCAAGATAGCAGTGCATTAAAACAACAGTTGGAAAAACAGGTACAAAATCAAGAACAAATAAAGAAAGAATTCGAACAGAAACTATTTTCCAATAATGATTTTCTAAATAGACATCAAGAACTCTTAAAAAACAGATATAACATGAGTAGGAGTAATTTGAATGCAATATCTAACGTTACTGGCAGCTTTGATATAAAATACAATAGCACAAATGGAAAATGGGCCACATTGCAAGGAAATATGAAGAATGGAACAATAACGGAGATAACTGAGCAATCGCAAGCTGAACAAGAAAAACTTTTACAAAAGTTAAAACAAAATATATTGTATCGACAATTTCATAGTAAGTTACTTACAGAAGGATTTTCTCAAAATGATATCACTTTTGATGCTAACGGAAATGAGACTAATATCATATTGAAATATGAGGATCAAAAACATGCTAACGCTAAAATAATCGCAAATTTCGTAAATGACGAGATAAAGCAAGTTACACTAGAAGATAGAAATTCTAACCCATTGAATTTAATGTTATTAATAATAATTGTTGTTACTATCGTATCTGCAATATCTATTTATTTTGTAATTAAAAAATTCATAAATAAAGAAAGGTTTACTATTATTGATTCATCTTCAATTCCAAACTTAAAGTCCTTCGATCATGTTACCGAATCAAAAAAACTAATAGATGAAGCTATCAAGTATCATGATAAAGGACGATACAAGGAAGCCTTCGGTACTGCAGGAAAATCTATCAGATTGTTTTTGAGTCATGATTCAGGTATCAAAAGAGAAATAACTAGTGAAGAATTAATTCAATTAATACAAAAAAATAATTATCCTGTAGATGATATCAGAGAATGTTTAAAAATTACTGATCTTGTAGAATTTGCTAAATTAAAAGCTAGTGAATATGATTTTAAAAAAATTATATCATTATTCAACAAACTGTCAAATGAACAGAACTTCGATAATACGTAAATAATAATCGAGTCCGATCACTTATTTCTGAAATTGTATTTTTAGTGTAAAACATTTATCTATTGATATAACTGTAAGAAAGTGTTCTACTCTGAACAGTCTTATGTAAGTCACAAGCCTAGTCGGTAAGAACTTAGAAGATTGTCTAATATCTTTATAATAGAAAGTTCATAGTTGAATCTGGAGAAGGAATTTGTATCAGAGTCTAAAACCATAATATTATTTGCCAACAGAACCAAATACCGGCCCGTCGGGAACCATGCTGTTAACAGCGCGGATGCAAAAAAGAGGAATCTGGGAATCTCCATCATGGTAGACCTATATAGTATCATAACTTGGTGTTACTGTTGATCTCCACTGCTAACAGGGGACAATGGGCATATTCCTCAGCTTCCGTAAATAATTTTTAGTTATTTGGTAAAAGGTATTCTTAATACCATTATAGTAATTGTCATGATCTCTTTTTAATCTTCCTAACTTTTTTTCTGAGTGTGGTCGGAGTGGTTTTTAACCGAGCTACGGTTTTATTTATTTTCTCTAATTGCTTATCTATAGCGGCGACTTGATCAACCAATTGTTTTATGACCATATTCTGTTTCTTACTACTTACGGATATTTTATCAATTTGTGTTAAGGTTTTTTGAGTAACGTCGACGAGAACAAATTAAAGATTGCAGGAGATTCATTCTCGATTCATACTCTTGTTGTAAATAAGGGAGATAAAGTTGCCATACATTTTTACAATGTTGACGACAATAAATCAGTAAGACACAACTTTATCATAGGAGATCCATATAAGGTTAATATTGATCTTGGTTTCGGTCAGAACGGAAATGAAACCTTCACGGGAGACAAAACTGGAGTGTTTACTTACTACTGCTCGTATCATTTGCCAGTTATGACAGGGCAATTGGTCGTAGTACCATAGGAATTATTTCTTGAGTTAATGATTTATTTGGCGTTTACGATAATAATTATCTTCTTTTAAAAGGTCTAAGGGGAGGAGAATTGTTTTTTCTAGCCCAATTCGGTCTCCCGTAGGGCTCTTTCAGTTTTCACTCGGTTCTCAAAATTATAGAATGCCAGTTAATTATTTATTATCTATTGTCGTACATGTTTCCATTAATGAAAGCATATTTCCTTGCCATTGCAATAGTGCTGGCGTTAGGGTTCGGGCTATTGTTCGGAAGTACACCGTCAAGAGTTATGGCTGAATCCGGCGTCGGAAAAGATGTCTTCAAGATTGTTGTAAGTCTTTATGGTATTACAGACTCAACAAAAGATATCATAACAATAGTCAATGTCGGTGATCAGACGAAGGTTAAGTTACACAACGCAGGAAACTCGACCTCTGATAAAACTTCATATGTATTCACATTTCCAGGTCTAACCGTAGAAAACGGAGAACCGTACACCGTCTGCACGATGAGTACCGAAAATTTTAATTTGAAGTGTGAACATGGACAAAATTCACCTTTTAACAGACCCGAATTTGTGGACATAAACGTAGGAGGGAAATCAAGCGAAAAGGTGTCTGAGAAATTTAATGGAAACGTAACAGAGAGTTCTAGCGAAAAGAAAAAATAGTAACTTCTGATCTAACTTTTTTATAATTTGTTAAAAAAAGTTTTTTGTATATCTATGGATACGTTGAAAATGTCCGTACGTTCTACTTTCATTACCTCACTATTTATTATATTAATCTGTCAAACTTGCATTTATAGTAACGAAGTTAACGCCCTAGAAATGAAACTCAAATACAAAGGTGAGCTTGGATCAAAAGGAAGTAAAAACGGACAATTTATGTTTCCTCACAGTCTTGCTGTAGACAATTCTGGTAACCATCTATGTAGGGGATACCGGGAACAAACGAATTCACAAATTTTGATCCCCCAATGAATATTATATGTAATTTCTCATTTATTATTTACCACACTAACGCATTAATGGTTCAAATTCTTGATGATCATAATAGTTAACCTTGTTATGTTCGTGGCCGTCGGGATGCTTGTAGACTAGGAGAGATGCGATGCTAATACTGTTCCTATGATGTTCCGGTTGCAGAAAGTACTTCAACTCGGTTGTTATCACGATCTACGACAAACACCTTAACAGGAGATTCTGCTGTCATTATTCATTCATCCAATCATTAGACGAAAAATTAGGTCGGGTCTTCGTTAGCATTATCGTCATCGACCGACTGTGCTGGTTTCTGTATCGGGTTTTCATAAGTATCTGTTTCTGGGTTATCTTTTGCTTGACTCAGGCTCTTTTGATTCTTTCGCGTGCCAAGTTCGTTTTCCTTGCCTTGTTTACTCATTTAAGTAAAAAATGGCCAACAAAACATAAGAAGCTGTTACAAGCTTGCAGCTTGCTCAAAAATGAACTTGGAGTATAAATTAAACACAACCACTACTTCAGGCTCCTGTCTAGTGTTGATTGCCTCGAAGCTTCAAAAAAGAAATTTCTAGCGTGTTCTAGTAGAGCTTTTTCCTTCTCAGACAAGACCGCGCCGAGCATTTCTTTGAATTCAATCGCGTTTACCACTGCTCGAGCTCCATAATGGTTATTAAAATAGCCTCTTACAACAGCTGTTTCATTAGATAATTGTCTGACCTTGTCGACCCATGGTTTTAATTCCTCCCTTGAGTAAAGATAATTGTATCTAGGTTTTACCCGTCTTCCATGCCATCTGATAAAACAGTGGTTTGCAGTTACAATCGCTTGAGATAGAAATTGCAGATTGTCCTGTTCGGGAGAATCAGTCATTACAGCTGCTATGTTGTAATGTTTTAACATTTCCCATGGTCCTTCAGTATTCCATGATGGATTTCTAAATTCAATAGCGTAGTCATATCCGCTGGGAAGTCTGTCAAGGAATTCTTCTGTATTCTGAAATTCCTTAACAGTGAAACTTGGTGGCAATTGAATAAGTACAGCTCCTAATTTATTAGCAGATTTTAGAGGCGATATCTTTTCAAAGAACTCGTCAAAAAGTGCCATTGCCCCTTTACTTACGTCAAGTCGCTTATCATGAGTTACTGTTTCAGGAACCTTAATTGAGAATTCAAAATTGTCTGGAGTTGCTCTAGTTTTTCATAGAACGTGGCATCCATTTCAGCTGTATTGAAAAATTGAGCATA
>Ga0209058_1002805_pt1 | contig 14246 bp, 9 predicted proteins | sample GraSoiAngelo_147_FD_185904 | JGI IMG/M metagenome (GOLD analysis project Ga0209058, IMG submission 185904) | Grasslands soil microbial communities from the Angelo Coastal Reserve, California, USA - 14_1009_05_40cm (SPAdes) (version 2) | ecosystem: Environmental > Terrestrial > Soil > Grasslands ... | reverse complement strand
TGCCCTCAACAACGAGATCGTAGCGACCGTCGCCGTCCCCAGAGCTGCCAGGCCCCGGTTCGGACTTACCAGGGCCGCCATGCAGGCTCGGGAGCTCGGTGCCCGCGGGAACAGGCGCTCGAGGCAGACCCGGGCTGCGGCAAAACCCCTCGCCACGACTATCATCAAGGCGGCAGCAACGCTGACCAGACATCGGCCGAAGACCCGTGTCCGGAGAGGCAGGGCGAGGGCCTTCGGAGCCCCTCCCGCACCCGCTGTCTCTATCTGGCAACCGATAGGGCCCTCGCTGGTTCCCAAGGGCCAGACCTACGGAAGCAATCGCGTCGATGTGATCGGTCGCGTCTCGAGCATCGCCGTCGATCCCCAGGACCCCAAGCATCTGCTCGTCGGCGGAGCGGGCGGAGGTATCTGGGAGAGCTCCGACACGGGGACGACCTGGCAGGCTCGCACGGATTTCATGCCGTCGCTCGCCATCGGAGCCGTCACCTTCGATCCCAACGCCCCCAAGCGAGTCTATGCGGGCAGCGGCGAAGGAAACTTCTATGCCAATCTGGGCGCCGGCGTCTACCGCTCCAGCGACGGCGGCACCACGTGGGGGCTCGTGGCATCGGCTCCCTTCATCGGCGTGGGGTTCTACGATCTCGTCGTAGATCCGCAGGATCCCAAGGTCCTCTATGCTGCCACGACCAACGGATTCTACCGATCGACCAACCGTGGCGTGTCGTGGAGCCTGCGGCGGCCCGGGAAATGTTGGGACATCAGCGTCCATCCCCGTGGCGGCCGGGTCGAGCTCCTCGCGGCCTTCGCCGACGGCCTCTTCGTCTCGACCAATGCCGGCACGGCCTTCACGACCGTCGCGCTTCCCGCGGGGCCGTCAACCGTCTGGGCGCGCCTAGCCGTGGATCGGGTGACGGTGGCGCCGGACGTCAGCTATGCATTCGGGGCGGCGGGAACGAGCGCGCACCTGTGGCGGCGATCCGGGACGATCTGGACAAAGATCACACCCTTGCCGGCCCTGAGCGTGAATCAGGCCTGGTACGACTGGTACGTCGCGGCCGCGCCGGACAACAAGGGGCTCGTGTACCTCGGGGCCATCGACGCCTACCGCGGCTCTCTCGGCGTCTCGGCGTGGACCTGGAAGAACGTCACGACGCAAGGGAGCAACAGCATCCACCCCGACCAGCACTGCCTGACCTTTTCTCCGAACAACTCGAAGATCATCTACGCGGGCAACGACGGCGGGATCTTCCGGTCCGTGAACGGCGGTGCCAGCTGGACCGCGCTCAACAAGGGTCTGGGCATCACCGAGATGGAATACCTCGCCGGCGATCCGAATACCTGGAAGTGGCTGATGGCGGGCACCCAGGACAATGGCACGATTCGCTTCACCGGCTCCACGGTGTGGGATCACATTGCCGACGGCGACGGAGGCGATTGCGGAGTCAACCAGCTCAATCCCAACACCGTGTATCACTCGTACTATGACGTGTCGCTCGAGCGCTCGAACAACAAGGGCAACACGTGGACGAACCTCTCGCCCCCCGGCGTCCCGTCGTTGTTCTACCCGCCGGTGGAGGTCTTCGGCTCGACCGTAGCCATCGGGGCGACCTCCCTGATCGTGACCAGGACCGGTGGGCCGCCGTGGACGACCTTTTCCCTCGGGCTGTCCTCGGGAGAAGTGGCCACGGCGATGCGCGAGATCGATGCCAACACCATCCTGATCGGGACCAACGCGGGCCGTATGCTCAGAGTGAGCTGGACGGGAACGACGTGGCGCAAGGTCGTGCTGACGTCACCCGCTCCTCGCTATATCAGCTGCATTGCCGTCGATCCGAGCAATCCGCAGCGATTCTGGGTGACACTCTCGCAAGTCGGCGGGGCCATGGTGTATCGCTCGGACAACGCGGGAACCGCCTGGATCGCCTCCACGACAGGCTTGCCCAGCATTCCCATGAACGCCGTGGTGGTCGATCCAGCCAGCTACAAGCGGATATGGGTCGCCGCCGACGTCGGCGTCTATCAGACACGGAACATGGGCGGCGCGTGGGCGCCATTCTCCAATGGGCTGCCCAATGCCATGGCCGCCGATCTCCTCTTCCACAAGCAAGATCGCATGCTCGTGTGCGCTACGCGCAATCGTGGCGCGTGGGTGATGGCGGTGCCGTAGGAAGCGGCCGTCGGCGGGCTCTCGCCTGCACCCGGAGCATCCGCCCGCGCTGCGGCGCCCGCCTGCCCCCGGGCCCTAAACCGGGACGCCCCACACGCGGTTCGCAATGAGCCCGATGGCGAACGTGATGCCGACCGCAGCGGCGATGGTCACAAGGTTCGCGACGACCCGCCGCTTCATCTCCATGCCGGAGAGAAAAGCCAGGACCATCGAGACGATGATGATCAAGCTTCCTGCGGTGAGCGCGGAGGGCAGCGCGGTCGTCGCCCCGGCGAGCACGGGGAGGACCGGGACGACGGCGCCGGTGAGGTAGCTCACGCCGACGACCACCGCCGAGCGCATCGGGCTCTCGCCCGCTTCATCCGCCGAGACGTCCTGGCCCAGGAACCGCCGGCGCCCCATCTCGGTCGCTCGAATCTCCGATTCGGAATCCACCGCGACCCACGCGCCGGCGGCCATGGACAGCGCCCCCGCCACGGCCACCGTGGTGGCGGCCATGAGCACGGTCGTTGAGCTCCCGAGGGCGGCGAAGAAGCCGCTGACCGCGCCCAGGATCTCGACGAGCCCGTCGTTCAAGCCGAGAAAGATGTTGCGCACGCGCTCGGGATTGAGCCGAGGCTCCGCCGTGCTCGTCACGACGGCGTCCTCGTGCTCGAACTCGTCCTCGAGAATGCTGCGCACGGCCGCTCCACGCGGCCCGGCGCCATAGGTGCTCCAGACTTTGAGATACTTCCGCACGCCGTAGACCTCGATCGCCTCCAGAACGAGATGGATGGCCGAAGTGCCGAAGAGGCGGCAGGCCAGGACGATAAGCTGGAGCTTCAGCCATCGCGCGACGTCCAGGCGCTCGACCCGCAGACCGAAGTAGTCTTGCCAGAACGCGAAATGGCGGGCCTCGATGGGGATCAGCCGATCCAGGATGGCCCCGAGCTCACCCGTCGCCAGCGCGCGCAGGCTCCGATAGAGCGTCAGGTCGAACAGCTCGTCGAGCACGAGCCGCCTCGCCAGCCCCTGGTCAATCGCTTCGCGTTCAGTCATGGCCTGCGATCTTTACCATGTTCCGTTCTCTCCTGCTCCGGCCATTCCTCGCCGGGGCGGACCTACACACGAGGGTTACACTGTCACGTGTGAGCCCCGTGATCGCGCCTGGCCGATCGCGGTATCGATCCATATTCACGTCGGCGACCCGGCGAGAGCGGATCGCCAATTTCGAATCGTACTGGGCCTACTCCGTGGGTCACGACGGGGAGATCCTCCAGGACCAGAAGGATCTCGTGAAGAAACGGGAGACCCTGGTCGGTTTCCAGGCGCATCCCGTTCGGTCACGCCGGCCGCTGGCCGACCCCGCGCGCTTCTATCGCAACCATGTGATCATGCAGGACGATCCCCGGACCCTGGACCGCAAGACGTTGCTGCTGACATTCCTCTACAAGTTCGCCCGCCACGAATACGTCGGCATCTCCGCCGCCTGGGACCGGACCGAGCAGATCACCGAGTCGACCTCGCTGATCGCGAAGATTGGGCTCTATCACCTCTGCGAAGAATTCAGTCACATGCGCCTTTTCCAGGAGATCCTCCGGACGTTTCACCTCGACCAGGTGGAGTGGGTCCCGCTCGGAAAGTGGATGAGCCGCATGTACCGTCTCTTCCCCATGTTCCCCGAAGCCATGCTGGCCCCACCCGCCTTCGTGAGCGAGCTGATGGGTCTGACCGTGTACCAGCATATCGACGGCGTCCTGGACGACATTCTCGCCGACGAGCCGGAGGCCCGTGAGCGTATCCGCGCTCTCCTGCGTGAAGTGATGACCGACGAGCTGGCCCACGTTGGCCAGCGCCGCAACTTTCTCGGCCCCCTGGGGCTGCGCGCCGCCCACCTCATGGTGGAGTCGATGTATCGGGCCTTCTTCCGCGACATTCCGGAGACGCGACTACTCTTCGACGTCGAGCAGATGGTGCGGGACGGGAAGGCGTTCGACTACAGCACGATCGCGCCGGAGATGCTCGAGAAGAGCTGGGTGCCCTCTTACTGCAACGCGTAGCGCCGAGCTACTTGGCCAGCGCCTCGCGCATGCGAGTCAGCGCCGAACCGTAGATGTGATCGGGCGCGGGCTCCTTCGCGACGGTTGGGTGCGTCGAGCTATCGAGGGCGCCCCGGCTCCGGTCGGTCTTGCCTGAGCTCGCGGAGCGCAACGTCGTCGATCCAGACCGTGCCGGGAGCTTCGATGACGAACCGGAGGTCGATGAAGTCCGAGTCGCCGGTGTTGAACACATGTCGATACTCGCGCCATCCAGCGAGTTCGTTTCCGACGTAGGTTCTATCGGCCCACTGCGCATCGGCCGTCAGAAAGAGGGGCTTCGCCTCCGCCCTGCTCACCAGCGCCCAGAAGGTTGCCGCATAGAAGGTTCTTGGTCTCAGCCTCGAGATTCGTTGGGAGAGCGATCGCCACTGACCGTCGGCCTTTTGGCTGTCGTGGTCGAATCGGAACGCGGCCGCTCCGGAGCGGCGGTCGGTCGTATCCAGCACCCCACGTGAGTCTGCGCCGCCGCCAGAAGTGCCATCGGGGACCCAAAAGTCCGCCCCCTTTTCGAAGCCGCCATTGCGTACGTGGTCCCCGAGAAGCCGCGCCTCTTCTTGTTTGGCGAGGAACCATGCGCCGGCGCCACCCAACGCGCCCGTTATGAGAACGGTCGCCAAGACAACGTCCACGGGATGCGTCTTCCCCAGCCCGGACCATACATGGCGTCGAATCGGTCCGGCGGTAAGGAGGAGGCCATAACCGATCACTGCCAGAGCAACGGCAGCGTAAACCCCCCAGGGAAAGTCGATCACGAGAGTACTGACGTGGCTGATGAAGAGTGCGAGCGGGATGCTCGCAAGGCCAGTTAAGAGGCGCCGCACGTTGCGGGGCTACTCGCTATCGCTTCGAGCGTCGACATCCATCCTGCCGCGCATCCGCTTCGGTCGCGTAGCACGTCTCCGGCTTCGTCTTCACGTAGAGTTGGCCGCCGGGCACGTGATAGATGCACGGCTCACCCGAGTAGGTCGTGAAGTTGCCTTTGATGGGCTGGGCAGGAGGACATCTCCAGCCGTCCAGTGGATGGATCCCCGCCCGAGCTGAGGCGCCCTTCGGAGCGATCGCCCATGCGGCTCGGAGCAGTTGGGCGGGAAGGTTGATCTGCTGGTCTGGGAGGAGCAGGCGACACTCGAGGGCGCCGAGCATCGACTTGGCGGTAGTCTCTGGGACTTCGTAGATTCCCAAGACGCTCTTCCCGGCTAGCTCCGAGCGAGTCAAGGTGATCGCTCGCCGCTTGCCGTCGCACGTCACATCCACGGTCGGATACGTGGGCGTTCGTTGGCTCGTCAGTTGGATGGACCGGTGGTTGGTCTTGGTCTCGACGCTCACGACGATGCGCGGGCGTCCTGGATCACCCTCTTGGATGACGACTGGTTGCGCCGCGCTCGTATCAAGCGGAAGCGCGAAAACGGCAAGGAGGGCAACGCGGACTACCCGGCTCACATCATCTAGTTTCGTCGGACCTCAGCCATGAACCAAGAAAGGAAAGAGGGGCTCGGAGCTGAACGGTAACCCCTCGGAGTAGTGACCCTTTTCCCCCGGGGCTGACAACGGCCGAAGGAAGGGCACGCGGCTTAGCGCAGCCGTGGGCCCGGGTCCATCTTCAGGAAGACCCGACCGCCGATCGGGTACCACTCCGGCGCGAGCGTGACTGCTTGGCCGACGACGTGGAGGTCGCGCCAGCACTCGGCCAGGCGGCTCTCGCGCCGATACGACGTGCTGCCGCCGTGACGGTACATCAAATCCATCGCCTCACGAGCGCTGTCGGCGGCATGAACCGCGGCCAGCCGGCAACGGGCCCGTTGCCCGAGCGTGGTCTCCTCGCCGGCCGCGACGGTGTTCCAGAGCTCGGCGATCGTCGCGCTGCGGTACGCTCGACCAGCGTTCAGGATCGCGTCGGCCCGACCGACTGCGTCCTGAACTTGTGGGCTCTCGCAGAGCCGACCGGTCCGGCCGCGCGGCGTCTTCTCGCCGGCCAGCTCGATCAGCGCATCGATGCCCGCCAGGGCGATGCCGGTGATCACGGCGCTGTGGTGGGGCCCGACCCACGCCTGGGCCGGCAAGGCGTACGAAATCCCCGGCCAGCGCTTCCACTGGTTGTCGAGCGGGATGCCGGCGTGGACCATCGTTCGACGCTCCGGCAGGAAGATATCGTCGACCGTCCAGTCGAAGCTGCCGGTCGCGCGCATCCCGGTCACGTCCCAGCTGCCCTGGACGATCTGAGCTTCCGAACGCGCGAAGATCCCACGCCAGTAGACCGACGTGCCATCCGGGCTGCGGCGCGGCTGGTCGCCGTCGAAAATCTGGAAGCTTCCCAACATCCAGGAGCTCTCCTGGCAGCCGGTACCAAAGGGCCAGCGACCCGTGACCCGGTAGCCACCATCGACGGGCACGGCCCGTCCGCCTCCCATCACGGCGGTGCCGGCGATGACCGTGTCCCCGCGCGAGTAAATCTCCTGGACACCCTCGTCCGGCAGACCGAGCGTGACGAGCTGGCCAATGCTGTTGTTGGCCACATTCCAGCCGACCGAGCCGGCGCCCTCGGCGAGCAGCTCAACGACGCGCACGTAGGTCAGCGGGTCAGCCTGAAGACCACCGAGCTCACGCGGGATGACCAGCCTGTAGAAGCCGGCGGCATGAAACTGCTCCACCAACGCCTTCGGCAGGCGCTGCTCGCGCTCGATCTCGTCGTGGTAGCCGCGGATGACCGACCGCAGCGCGGCTGCGGCCCGCACCGGGGGCTGAGCATCGATATCGGCGGGCAGGAGGTCTTCTTCCGAAATCGGTCGCATGGTCGGGAATGTTCGGCTGGCGCAGCGGAGGTGTCAAGCGGTACTGTCCCGCGTCGGCGAGGCTACTTCTTGGCGGGAATCGCGACTAGCGCGTTCGGCACTCCCCATCCCCCGGGCAGAGACAGCGTGAGTGCGGAAAGCTTTGCCACGAGCTGCGTCGAAGGCCCTCCGTCAAGATTGAGAGCATCCACGCATCCGAGGCCACCCGTCTCGGGTGGGCCAGCAAGGAAGCGCGCGAAGGCTGTGGTCTCCGCCTTCGTTGCGACGACGAGGGTGACCATACTCCCCTCGGCGCACACCGCGGTCCGCTCGGCGAGCTGCGGCTTGAGCCTCTGGACTCTTCCTTCGACGACGAGACGAGGAATGCCCTGGACGATGAGGCGATGTGCGCGGGGATCGGGGATGTCGGAGCCGAGCACGATTCGCGCGTTCGTACCACTGACGACGAGGGCACCCCAGCTCTGCCGCTTGCCACTAGCGATGAGTCGTCCTTCGTGGACCGCGAGGCCCATGGCGCGGCCCTCATTGTCGAAGAAGCTGGCGTTGACCGCAACGGCAGCAGGAAATGGCGCGGCGATCTGTTCCACAGTTTGCTTCGAGGACGGGCCGGCGGGCACCAGGCGAAGCTCCGCGACACCGAGATCGATCTTGAAGGCGTGGCCAGAGAAGAGCTCACCGTCTGGGGGGCGCACCTCGAAGATCGCGTGCGCGATCCCTTGCGCCACTGCCAAAAACCGCGGCGGGTCCGCCCACACCGAGCAGGCCCCGATACCACTCACCACCAGGAGGGTAAGCGAGATGTAGAGAACGAGGACGCGGGGCCGCCCCTCGCGGAGCGGCCCCTGGCCGTGAGGCCTCAGCGGATCAGCTGTGCCAGCGGAACTGCTGCGGCTTGCGGGCGGACTCCTGGGAGATCATGACGTTCACGAGCGCCGGGCCCTTGAAGGCCGTCGCCTCTTGCAGGGCGTTCCTCAGATCCTTCGGGTTCTCGACGAACCAGCCCTTGCCGCCGAATGCCTCCATCATCTTGTCGTAGCGCGCGCCGTAGATCAGCGCGTTCGGCTTCAGGTTCTGGAGCGGGTTGTCCGGATGCTTCGCGTGTCCCGGGCCGATGCCGCCGTTGTTGAAGACGACGATCTTGACCGGCAGCTGATAGCGGCAGGCCGTCTCGATCTCCATGCCGGAGAAGCCGATCGCCGAGTCGCCCGAGACCGAGATGATCGGCTTGTCGGGATGCACGACCGCGGCGGCGATGACGAAGCCCATGCCGATGCCCATCGTGCCGTAGCTGCCGGCATCGAGCCGGTGCCGCGGCCTCGAATTGAACAGCTGGGTCCGGCCGATATCCATCGTGCTGGCGCCCTCGCCGATGATGATCGCGTCTTCCGGCGCCCACGCGGCGACGTCCTTCAGCGCGCGGTAGTAGTTGGCCGGCGCCTGGTCGTCGGCGAGCTGGGGCGCGATCTGCGCCGCATTCGCCGCCGCTTTCTCGGCGATCGCGCCATGCCAGGCCGATTCCTTGGGGTAGACCCACTCGCGCTTGTTCAGCGCCTCGTTGATCTGCGCGACGATCGCCTTGCCGTCACCGACCAGCGCGACCTCGGCCGGCGCATTCTGGCCGATCGACTCCGCCGCGATGTCGAGCTGGATGAAGCGCACGTTCTTGTTGTAGCGCGGTGGCAGACCGAAATGCATGATCCAGTTGAGCCTGGCGCCCATCAGGAAGACGACGTCGGCATTCTGCAGCGCGTGGCTGCGCGCCGCGCCGACCGACAGCGGATGGTTGTCGGGCATCACGCCCTTGCCCATCGGCGAAGCCAGGAACGGCAGCTTCGTGCGCTCGATGAAGGCGCGCACCTCGTCTTCGGCGCGCGAGTAGGCCATGCCCTTGCCGATGATGACCAGGGGCCGCTCCGCCGAGCGGAGCGCATTCAACGCGCGCTCGATATCCGCCGGCATCGCCTGGGTGCGTGGCGGGTCCGGGCAGCGCGCTGCCTCCTCCACCCTCGCCTCGTCGACCTTTCCGGTAATGATGTCGTCCGGCATGTCGAGATAGCTGGCGCCGGGCCGACCGTAGATCGAGTTCCTGACCGCCATCTCGACGTAGAACGGGATGCGGTGGACGTGCTCGACGGCATGCGCGAACTTGCAGAACGGCGTCGAGATCAGCACCTGGCGCTCTTCCTGGAACGCGCCCATGCCGTTGCGCCAGGACTCCGACGCGCCACCGATGAGGATCATCGGCCAGCCATTTTGCTGCGCGTTGGCGAGGCCGGCGAGGGCGTGGACGACGCCGGGCCCCGACACGACCAGGCAGGCGCCGGGGCGGCCGGTCAGATAGCCAACCGCCTGCGCGGCATACGAGGCGGACTGCTCGTTGCGCATCCCGACGTACGTGATCCCTTCCTTCTGCGCGGCCGCGGCGATCGGCTGCACCGGAAACCCGACGATCCCGAACATGAACCGGACGCCCTGCTTTTTGAGGTTCCTCGCGACTAGGGTTGCACCGTCGACTTCGGCCATGTGTTCCCCTCCTGTCAGAGTGGGGCCTAAGATCGCGCCCTCCGGAGCCAGAGTCAAGCCCCGAGGTAGGAGTGCCCGAGGTCGGAGGCGGCGCGCTCGTGGTTAATCCATTCCACCGCGACCGCCGGAACGCGGGTTGCCGCCCACACGCCGACTGACGAGGCGAGCGCGTGGTTGATCGTCGTCACGACCAGCCCTCACCGCGTCGCTTCGATGGACCCGTCCGCCGGCCTGGGAGGCGTGATCGGTTCGCCGCGCCTCCACCACGCCGCGAGCCGCTCCACCGCGACGTAGAACGCGGGCACGAGGAGCACGCCGAGCACGGTCACCGCGAGCATCCCGCCCACCACCGTGGTGCCCATCGAGTGCCGGCTGGCCGCGCCCGCGCCAGAGGCGAAGACCAGCGGGAGCGAGCCCAGGATGAAGGCGAAGGAGGTCATCAGGATGGGTCGGAAGCGCAGCCGCGCCGCTTCCCGCGCGGCCTCCCGGACCTCGATCCCGCGCTCGCGACGCTCCTTCGCGAACTCCACGATGAGGATGGCGTTCTTGCTCGCCAGCCCGATGAGGAGCGCGAGACCGATCTGCGCATACACGTCGTTCGCGAGCCCACTGAGCCAGAGCGCCCCCAGCGCCCCGAGGACACCCAGCGGCACCGCCAGGATCACCGCCAGCGGGACCAGCCAGCTCTCGTACTGGGCGGCCAGGACGAGAAACACGAACAGGGCGGACAGGGCGAAGACGAACCCCGCCCGGCTGCCCGCCTCGATCTCCTGGAAGGCGAGGCCCGACCATTCGTACGCCATGCCCGGTGGCAGGAGACGCCGTGCCACGTCCTGCATGGCCGCAATGGCCTGGCCTGAACTGGCCCCGGGCGCCGTATCCCCCGCGATCTCCGCCGACCGATAGAGGTTGTAGTGGGAGATGGTGTCGGGTCCGGTGATCGGCTTCACGGTGACGAGCGTGCTCAGCGGCACCATCTGGGCGGGTCCGTTCGGTCCGGGCTGACTCCGGACATAGAGCCGCGCGACGTCGCTCGGGGACGCGCGGAAGCTCGGCTCGGCCTGCAGCTGGACGCGATAGACCCGGCCGAACGCGTTGAAGTCGTTCACGTAGAGAGAGCCCAGGAAGATCTGGAGGCTCGAGAACACGTCGGAGAGGGGCACCGCGAGCGCCTTGGCCTTGGTCCGGTCGACCTGCGCGTCGAGCTGCGGCACGCCCGACCGGAACCCGGTGAAGGTCGCGGCAAGCTCCGGGCGCTGTCGGGCCGCGTCCATGATCTTCCGGGAGGTGGCGTCGATATCTTGAAGACTGCCTCCGGCCACGCTCTGAAGCTCGAACTGGAACCCACCGCCGGAGCTGATGCCCCGGATGGGCGGTGGGGGAAAGACCACGATGATGGCCTCCTGAATGCGGCTGAGGCGGGCGCGCAAGCGTGCCAGGATCGCTTCGGCCTGAAGCTCGGACGTCTTCCGCTTCGACCAGGGCGTGAGCCGGGGAAAGAGCGAGGCGACGTTCGGGCCATTGACGCCCGTGATGAAGCTGCGCCCGCCGATAGCCACCACGGTCTCGACGCCGGGAGTCTCCAGGAGGATCTTCTCGATCTGGCGAACGACGGCGTCGGTCCGCTCGAGGGAGGCGGCGTCGGGAAGCTGGACATTGACCAGCAGGTAGCCCTGGTCCTCGGTGGGCGCAAAGCCCGTGGGCACGGTGCGCAGCAAAAAGTAGCCGGCCCCGCTCAGGGCCAGCAACACGACCACCGCGAGGGCCGCCCGCCGGACGATGTGCCGGACGCCCCGATCGTAACCGTTGGTGAGCCTCAGAAACGCCGCGTTCCACACCCGCGCGAGCCAGCGTTTCCGAGCCGTCCCGGCGGGACGGAGGAGGAGCGCGCAGAGCGCCGGGGTCAGGGTGAGCGCGTTGAGGGCGGAGAGCGCCACCGACACCGCGATCGTCAGCGCGAACTGCCGGTAGAGCTGGCCGGTGATGCCGGGCAGGAACGCGATGGGAATGAACACCGCCATCAGGACGAGCGCGGTGGCGATCACCGGTCCCACCACCTCCGCCGTCGCGCGCCGGGTCGCCTCGCGGGGCGCGAGCCCTTCCTCGTCGAGGTGCCGCTGGGTGTTCTCGACCACGACGATCGCGTCGTCCACCACGATCCCGATGGCCAAGACGAGGCCGAAGAGCGTCAGCGTGTTGATCGAGAATCCGAACACACTGATGACGGCGAAGGTGCCGACCAGCGACACCGGGATGGTCAGCGTCGGGATGAGGGTGGCGCGCCAGTCCTGCAGGAAGACGTAGACGGTGAGGACGACGAGCGCAATGGCGATGAGGAGCGTCTGCACGACCTCCTCGATCGAGACGCGCACGAACTCGGTCGTGTTGTACGGGCGCGAATGGGTGACGCCGCTCGGGAAGCTTGGGGCGAGCCGCGCCACCGCCGCCTGGACCCCCTTCGACACGTCGAGGGCATTGGCGCCGGGAAGCTGGAAGATGCCGATGAGCGCCGCCGGCTTCCCGCCGACGCGGCCGAACGATCCGTAGCTCTGGGCGCCCAGCTCCACACGCGCGACGTCGCGGACACGGAGCAGCGAGCCGTCGGACCGAGTGCGGAGGATAATTTCCTCGAACTCGTCCGGCGTGGTGAGGCGGCCGCGCGTGGTGACGGTGTACTGGAACTGCTGCCCGGGGAGCGCCGGGGGCTGGCCGATCTGCCCGGCCGCGGCCTGGAGGTTCTGCTCCCGGACCGCATCGGCCACATCGCCCGCGGTGAGCCCGAGGCCCGCCAGCCGCTCCGGGTTCAGCCAGAGGCGCATGCCATAGTCCCGCCCGTTGAACACGGTCACCTGCCCCACGCCGGGCACGCGCGCCAGCACGTCCACCACCTGGAGCGTGGCGAAGTTCGCCAGGTATAGCTCGTCCCGGCTCCCGTCGGGAGAAATCAAGGCGACGATCTCGACCAGATCCGGACTCTGCTTGGTGATGGTGAGGCCCTGGCGGGTCACGTCCGCAGGGAGCTTGGCCTGGGCAATGGAAACGCGGTTCTGCACGTTCACGGCGGCGATGTCGAGATCGGTCCCGACCTTGAAGGTCACGTTGAGCGTCATCGTCCCGTCGCTACCGCTCCGCGAGGACATGTAGATCATGTCCTCGACGCCGTTGACCTGCTGCTCGATGGGCGTGGTCACCGTCTGCTCCACGACCTCGGCGCTCGCCCCGGGGTAGGTGGCGGCCACCACCACCTGCGGCGGCGTGATCTCGGGGAACATCGCGATGGGCAGGAACGGGATCGCCACCGCGCCCGCCACCACGATGACGATGGCGAGCACGGAGGCGAAGATGGGACGGTCGATGAAAAAGTTGACGAACACCGGCAATCAGCTCCCGGGCGTCGGCGGGAGCATCTCGAGGATCGGCTCCACGCGCATCCCGGCCCGGATCTGCTGGAGGCCTTTGACGACGACGTGCTCGCCAGGCTTCACGCCGTCCTCGACGACCCACAGTGGCCCCACGCGCGTCCCCAACAGGACGGTGCGCACCTGCACCGTTTGGTCCGGCGCAATCACGAACAACGACGCGGAGCCCTGGCTCTCCTGGATCGCGGCCTGGGGCACGACGATCGCGTTGGGGCGTTCGGAGAGGAGGACCCGGAGCCGCACGTACTGGCCCGGCTGGAGCAGCCCCACCGGATTCTGGAAGGCGGCACGCATGGCGAGCGTGCCCGTCCGCGGGTCCACCGCGCGGTCGACGAAGTCGAGCCGCCCGTCATGCGCGTAGGGGCTGTCGTCGGGCAGCGTGATGGTGATGCCCGAGGAGCCCGGCTTCGCCTGCATTTCCGCCCGACGACGGTTCCACACGGACAGGGCCTCGCGTTCGCTCACGCTGAAGCTGACGTACATCGGATCGAGCGTGGACACCGTGGCGAGAAGCGTGGCGTCGCCCTTTCCGACCAGGGCCCCCACCCGGACCTCGGCCCGGCCCATGCGTCCATCGAGCGGCGACTTGATGGACGTGTAGCCGAGCTGGAGCCGCGCGCTGTCGGCCGCAGCCTCGTCGGCGCGAACCGCGGCTCGCGCGTTGTCGATGGCCGCTCGCGAGGCCGCAAGCGCGGCCCCGGCGTTCTCGAGGGCGGCGCGGTCGGCCTGCACGGTGGCCTCCAGCGCGGTCATGTTGGTGCGGACCTGGTCGTACTGCTCCTTGGCGACCAGCTCTTGCTGGAAGAGCTTGCGATAGCGCCCCTCCTGAGTGCGGGCGTTGTCGACCTGGGCGAGGTCGCGATCGAGATTGGCTTGCGCCTGGCGCACATCGGCCTCTCGCTGGGTGACTGCGGCCTCCGCCTGGTGGAGCGCGGCGGTGTCGCGGGCGACACTGGCCTCGGCCTGGCGGAGGGCGGCCTCCAGCGGGCGCGGATCGATCGTGAAGAGAAGGTCGCCGGCCTTGACATTCGCGCCGTCGGGCGCCACCTGCCGCTCGATGAAGCCCTCGACCCGAGCGCGCACCTCGACCGTCCTCACCGCCTCCGTCTGACCCACGTACTGGCCGTACACGGGGACCGAGCGCTGAACGACGGCGACCACCGTGACGGACGGCGGCTTCGGGGCGGCCCTCACCTCGGCCGACCGATTACACGCGGCCAGTCCCAAAAGAAGCACGATCAGCGCGGCGGAGGCCAAGCGACGTTTCATG
>Ga0209058_1002802_pt1 | contig 14248 bp, 14 predicted proteins | sample GraSoiAngelo_147_FD_185904 | JGI IMG/M metagenome (GOLD analysis project Ga0209058, IMG submission 185904) | Grasslands soil microbial communities from the Angelo Coastal Reserve, California, USA - 14_1009_05_40cm (SPAdes) (version 2) | ecosystem: Environmental > Terrestrial > Soil > Grasslands ... | reverse complement strand
TCGGCCTCTCCTGTCTGGCCCCCGCCGTCGTGCGCGGCGCCGGCGCGCTCATTCACCTGGGATGGAGAACGGGGAAAGGGGGGCGTGGGCTCGGCGCGCTGGGTCGCCTGGCGGCCGATCAGATGGCGCGGGCGCCGGGCCGGAACGCCGTCACGATTTCGGCGCTGATGGTCGGCATCGCCATCATGGTGGGCGTCGGGATCATGATTCAGAGTTTCCGGTACACGGTCGAGGCGTGGATCAACCAGACCATCATGGCCGATCTGGTGGTCGCGCCGATCTCGTGGCTCCAGGGAGATGAGGGCGGGATGTTGGCGAATCGTATTCCGCTCGCCTGGGGCGACAGGATCGCCGCGATCCCCGGCGTGGCGGCGGTGGACCCGTTCCGGGACTTGACCGTCGAGATTCAGGGTCAGCCCAGGGCGCTGGTGTCGCGCGACCTGCGGCTACACGCGGAGCGCAGCCGCTACCTGTTCATCAGCGGCGATTCTGCGACGACGCTCAATCGTGCCGCCGACGAGAATGGCGTGGTCGTGTCCGAGGTCCTCGCGGGAGCCTTGAACGTCGGCGCAGGAGGAACGATCCGTCTGATGACGCCCGCGGGTGAGCAGCGGTTTCCGGTGATAGGCGTGTTCTATGACTACGCGACCGACGGGGGGAAGGTGGTCATGGACCGCGCCTTGTATCGCCGGTTCTGGGCGGACGACACGGCCACCGTCTTCGCGGTCTACGGGCGACCGGGAGCCGACATGGACGCGGTACGACGGCAGATTGCCGAGACGGTGGGCCGGGAAGGCCGTCTGCTCGTGATCAGCAACGGAGAGCTGAAGAAAGAGATTCTCGCCATCTTCGACCGAACCTTTGCCGTGACTTACGCGCTCGAGTTCATCGCGGTCGTGATTGCGCTCCTGGGCATCGTGAACACGCTGCTGACCTCGGTCCTGGAGCGCCAGCGGGAGCTCGCGACGCTCCGGGCGATCGGGGCCAGCAAACGGCAGATTGGCATGCTGGTGCTCTGGGAATCGTCCTACCTCGGGTTGCTCGGCGCGGCCATGGGGGTGGTAGGGGGGGTACTCCTCTCGGTGCTGCTGGTCGAGGTGATCAACAAACAATCGTTCGGCTGGACCATCCAGTTGACCCTCCCTGCCACGATGCTGGTCGAAGCCGTCCTGCTCGCCTTCGCGACGGCGGTCGTGGCCGGCCTGCTGCCGGCCCGCTGGGCCGCAAGGCAGCCGGTAGTGGACGGGCTCCGATACGAGTAACGCGAGAGTCACAAGAGAAGTTTCTTACTTCAAGACAACTTGGCTGACGAAAGGCGGGGCGGCCAGGCTAATCCCCCGTGCTCGCGCGTTGCGCACTCAAGAGGCGGGCTTGAGGTGGTCTGGCAGTCTCATGTGCTCGCGGAGCGCGCACACGGGATCTATAATTGCGGCCACAGATGGATAGTGTGCTCGCTCGACGCGCGCAGTTTGAGCCTGCCAGACCGCCTCAAGCTGAAGAGGATCGAGAAACGAGGAGTGCTCGCCGGACGCGCGCAGTCTGAGGCTGCCCGGCCACCAGCCCGAGGAACAGCGGAAGGCCCAAGCGCTGCTGGGGTGCCCGTTGGTCTGTCAATTCAGCGGGTCATAATGCGTGCAATAGGGGATTAGCCAGGCCACCCCTTTAATAGGTCCCACCATGGCGAGAGCCTCCGTGCCCATCCCTTCCATCCGAGGCATCTAAGAAGTTAGTGGGATCAGGCTTGAAAGGGATGGTGGGCCCTGCGTCGCGAATTGCGCGGAGGCTCGGGCCCCGCACTTGCCGAGCAGAGGGGAGGCTTAGTGCGGTCGAGCCGAAGCGCCTGAGCAGGCAGGGCCCACCATTCCTTGACCAGCTCTGGGTCTCGAAACGAAATGTCTCACTTCGCCACTGGCTGCCTGTAGTCCACTTCGATTTCAAATCCCAGGTCGGTGATCATTTTCCAGGCTTCCGGCGCAGGCTGGCCGGGGGTGGTGAGGTAGCCGCCGACGAACAGGGAATCGGCTACGTAGAGGGCCAACGGCTGGAGGGTCCGGAGATTGAACTCCCGTCCCCCCGCCATTCGAATCTCGGTCCGGGGGTGCAGGAAACGGAACAGGCAGAGCACCTTGAGACACCGCTGGGGCGTCAGATGGTCACAGTGCTCCAGCGGAGTGCCGGGCACGGGATGGAGCGTGTTCAGAGGAATCGAATCCGGCTTCACCTCCCGGAGCGCGAGGGCGAGATCGATCACGTCGTCGTCGCTTTCGCCCATGCCGATAATGCCGCCTGAGCAGATCTCGAGGCCGGCATTCCGGGCATGTCGAATGGTGGTCAGCCGGTCCTGGAAGGTGTGGGTGGTGCAAATGGCCGGGTGGAAGGCCTCGCTGGTGTTCAGGTTGTGATTGATCCGGTCGACGCCCGCCGCTCTCAGCTCCCTGGCTTGATCCTGATTCAGGAGTCCGAGCGAGCAACAGACCTGGATCGGGAGTTCGCGCTTAATGGCCCGCACCGCATCCGAGATCTCGGCGATCTCGCGGTCCAGAGGGCTGCGCCCGCTGATGACGATACAATAGCGCTGGGCTCTGGCCGCAGCGGCTCGCCGTGCGCCGTCCACCATCTGCTCCATGGGGAGCAGCCCGTACCGGTCGATGTCGGCGGTGGACACGGCCGATTGCGAGCAATAATGGCAGTCCTCCTGGCACGCCCCGCTCTTGGCGTTCTGGAGCAGTTGCAGCCTGACTTTTCTGCCGAAGTAGCGCTCGCGGACCGTGAAGCCGGCGTCCAGCAGTTCAAGGAGCCGTTCGTCGGGTGTTCCGAGCACGTGAAGACACTCGGCGCGTGTCAACGGTTCATCGCGCAGCGCTTTCTCTGCGAGCGCCTGATAGTCGCTCATCGTGCCCATCCCCATCGTGTCTTGTACACGCTTCACACGGTCTCGAATGGTGACGCGATGCCCTGATAAGGGATCGAACGGGCCTCCGCCGGGCCGCTGTCGCGGAGCGGCTCAGAGCCGGAACGGTCAACCCAGGGAAGCGCGACGTAGGTGTTCCACACGCCGCAATGGCGGCACCGGCCGGACCATTCGGCGGACTCCTGCTGGCAGCGCAGACACCTGTAGGGCACGACCACTCGCTTTTTGAACCCCAAGGCCTTCTTGAGTTCTTCCACCGCGAGTTCCATCTGCTGCTTGCGGAGGTAGAGATTGGCCATGATCTTGTGAAAATCAGAGGGCTGGTCCTGGGGCCTCTCCAGGGTCGAGAGCAAGTCGTACGCCTCGTCAACCATCTCCAGGCGGTAATAGAGCTTCCCCAAATAGAACTTGAGCACCGAATTCTGAGGATCGCGCTGGATGGCCGTCTCATAGACTCTCAGGATCTCGCCGGGCTCTCCCATCTCGAGATAGAGCTCTTCCAGGCGATGCAGGACGATGACATTGCCGGTCTTGGCGTAGACCTTCTCGAGGATCTCTGCCGCGTTCTTGGTCTTCCCTTCGTGAATGAGAATCTCGCCCAGGCCGATATAGGCGGGCAGGAAGCGTTTGTCCCGTTTGATGGCACCGCGAAAATAGCGACGGGCCTTCTCCGGACGCCCCCGCTCGAGGAATTGCCGGCCGACTTCATACGTGATGCCGACCAGCAAGGTCGCTTCGGCTCGCTGGTCTTCATCCGAGAGGTTCGCTTTCATCAGGCGGTGTTGGATTTCGAGCGCGTCGTTCCATTTCTCCAGCCGGATGTACAGATCGCGCTTGCGCATCCATGCCGTCACGTTGGCGTGGTCCAATTTGAGCACGTCCTGAAGAGTCTGCAAGGCTTCTTCGAACCGCTTGGCGTCTTCCAGGTCCTTTGCCAGCGCCAGGGAGACCTCGACGCTGCGCTCCTCGAGGCTTCGCGCTTTCCGGTGGAGGCGGATGGCCTCCGGATAGTTCTTTTCGGACCGATAGATGTTGCCCAGCCACAGCAGCGACTCCGCATGGGTGGGATCGAGGGCCAATGCTTTCTGGAACAACTCCATCGCTTCGGAGGTCCGCTTGGACAGGAACGCATGGATGCCTTCTCGGTAGAGAGCCTCGACCTTCTCCTCCCGGCGGCGCAGCCTGGCACTTCGCCAGTTCAAGACCATGTGCTTAGTCTCGCGGGCCCCGACCAACAGGGTCACGATCAGTGCGCCCAGCGCCATTGAGACCAGGACCAGAGAGACCGGGCTGAGGTCGAATGCCGTGGTGGGACCGGTACGGAAGCTGACGGAACCGGGGTTCAGCTCCTGGAAGTACCCGTAGAGGAGGATGGCCACGCTCAGCAGGAACACTGTCAGCAGCAGTCGCAGCATCGGCTATCCCTGTTCCCGCGCCCGCGGGGAACGTCGCTTCGCTGAACGCAGGGGTGGTGCCGGGGCGGTGGCTGGTTCTGCCGGCAGCCTGATCCGCCTGGCATCGTTCCAGAGTCTCTCCAGGCCGTAATGGTCGCGGATGTCGGCCCGGAAGACGTGGACCACGACGTCCCCGAAGTCCAGGAGAATCCATTGCGCAGTCATGGTGCCTTCGATGCTGAGTGGAGGAACGCGCTGGCCGGAGAGGTGGGCGTCAACGTTGTCCGCGATGGCCCGCACTTGACGCTCCGATTCCCCGGAGCACAAGACCAGATAATCGGTGAATGAGGTTAGCTTGGCAACATGCAGGATCAGGACATCGTTGGCCTTCTTCTCAAGGCACGCCCTGGCGATGGCAAGGGCTTTCGGCTTAGACTCCGGTCCGATCGCTCTCCTCCTGATAAAGTCCGAAGCGGATTATATAGGATTCCACGGAGGCAGGCAATAGGGGTGACAGGCTCAGCCGCTTTCTGAGCCGGTCGCGGATCTCGGACGCCGAGGCGTCACAGGGCGGGAGCCCCAGGAGGGTGAGCCCGGTGCCGCCGGGGATCGGGACGTCAATGCGGTCTTGGCTCCGGGCATCCAGCGCCGTGAGCAAGCCGGGCGGGATCTTGGGAAGCAATGGCATGGCCGAGAGGGACAGAAACGTGCTGCCCGGACGCGACACGACGACGAAGTGGCAGGCTTGAAGCAGTTCAGATGCCTGCCTCCAACTGGGAAACTCGAGAAACGCGTCAAGCCCGATGAGAAAGAACAGTTCCGCATTCGGGCCGTATTCTCCTCGAAGCGTCCGGACGGTCTCGATGGAGTACGACGTGGTGGCGCGGCGGAGTTCCACCTCTGACACCTGGAAAGAAGGATCTTCTGCAATAGCGCGCCGCACCATCTCAAGTCGATGTCGGGCCTCTGCCAGGGGCTCCGACGGCTTATGGGGAGGATGGCCCGAGGGAATGAAGACGATGCGATCCAGGCGCACCCGGTCACGAGCTTGGGCTGCGATGACCAGGTGGCAGCGATGGATGGGGTTGAACGTTCCGCCGAAAAGACCAATGCGCATGGAGTACAGCGTATAGCAAATAGCTAGTAGCGAATAGCTCTGAAGAAACCTGCAATTCAGCTGTTGGCTGTTAGCTATTCGCTGCCTGCTACAGGATGACGAGATTGTCCCGGTGGATCACTTCTTCGTACTCCTGCGAGCCGATGGTTCTCTGGATCTCGGAGGTCTTGAGCCCTTTGATCTTCGCCAAGGTCTCCGAAGAAAAGTTGACCAACCCTTTCGCGAACTCTTTTCCATGCCGGTCGGTGCAGCTGATGGCGTCTCCGGGGCCGAAGTCGCCGCTGACCTCGATGATGCCTGACGGGAGCAGGCTCTTCCCGCGGCGCACGAGCGCCTCGACGGCCCCGTCGTCGAGCGTCACCTTCCCCTTCGTCCGGAGGGTGAAGGCAATCCAGTGTTTCCGGCTGGTCAGGCGGCGCCCACGAGGCAGGATAAAGGTGCCGGCGTTCAGCCCTTCAAAGATGGCCGGAAGCAGGCCAGGTTTCTCTCCGTTCAAGATGAGGGTCGGGATGCCGTACTCGGCCACCTTCTTGGCTGTCTGGATCTTGCTCGCCATGCCGCCCGTGCCCTCGAAGCTGCCGGAGAGGCCGGCTCGCCGTTCGATGTCCTTGGTGATCTCGGACACCAGAGGCACCAGCGTCGCGGAGGCGTTCCGCCGCGGGTCGTCGGTGAAGAGCCCGTCCACATCCGAGAGAATGACGAGGAGGTCGGCATCCACGAGATGCGCCACATTGCCTGCCAACGTGTCGTTGTCCCCGAAGCGGATTTCATCGACGGCGACGGTGTCGTTTTCATTGATGATGGGGATGACCCCGAATTCGATCAGGGTGGACAAGGTATGGCGTGCATTCATGAAGCGCCGGCGGTCCGCCAGATCCTGGTGTGTGAGCAAGATCTGGGCAACCTTTCGGCCCAGCCGCTCGAACGCTTTCTCGTAGGCCCACATGAGGCGGCTTTGGCCCACGGCCGCCGCCGCTTGCTTCACCGGCAGGCTCTTCGGATACGCCTTGAGGCCCAGCTTTTGGATGCCGGACACGATCGCGCCCGAAGAGACCAGCAACAGCTCGCGGCCGCCGTCCTTGACTGCAGAAATGTCCTCGGCCAATCGGTCGATCCGGTCGGGTCTGAGCCCTGACTCTCGGGAGGCCACCAGGCTGCTCCCGATCTTGACCACCACCCGTCTGGCCTGCTTCAGGAGGTCGTCGCGCACGGCGCCCTCAACGTGTCGACCTGTTTCCCCACGAAGCTGATGAGCGCGCCGAGCCCTTCGCGCGTGACGGCGGAGATCGGGAAGAATCGCAAGCGGTGCCGCTTGCAATAGGTTCGAAGGCGGTCCAGGCGCTGCTCGTCTCCCCTGATGTCCAGCTTGGTGCCGACCACCGCCGAGGGTCTGGATTTCAACGAAGGATCATAGGCGGCGAGCTCCTTCCGCATGACCTCGTAACTGACGACGGGGTCCTCGGCTGCCCATTCCGAGATGTCAACCAGGTGGAGCAGAAACGAGGTCCGCTCGATATGGCGGAGAAACTGAACGCCGAGCCCCTTGCCCTCATGGGCTCCCTCGATCAAGCCGGGGATGTCGGCCACCACGAAGCTGCGGTCCTCGCCCCAGGAGACGACCCCCAGGTTGGGTGTGAGGGTGGTGAACGGGTAGTCCGCGATCTTGGGGCGCGCCGCGGAAATCGCCGCGATCAGAGTGGATTTCCCGGCATTGGGAAACCCCACGAGTCCGACATCCGCCAGCAGCTTCAGCTCCAGGTGAAGCCACCGCTCCTCACCCGGCGTCCCGGGTTCGGTGCGGGTCGGGATTCGGTTGGTCGAGGTGGCGAAATTCGCATTCCCACGACCACCACGCCCTCCACGAGCGACCACCTGTGACTGTCCGTCGGCGGTGAGATCGGCCAGCGTCTCGCCCGTGGCCTCGTCGGTGATGACGGTGCCCACCGGGACGTGGATGATCACATCGGGCGCGGTGCGCCCGTGCCGGTTCGACCCCTCGCCGGGGTTGCCGGGCTTGGCTTCATAATGTTGCTGGTAGCGAAGATCCAGCAGGGTCGTGAGACGCCCTGAGGCAACCACCATCACGTTCCCTCCATCGCCCCCGTCGCCGCCATCAGGTCCGCCGCGCGGGACATACTTCTCCCGTCGAAAGCTACAGACCCCGTCGCCCCCGCGCCCGGAGTGAACGAAAATGCGGACTTCATCGACGAACATACAAGTGAGTGCACCTTTCCGGGATCCCGTGACCGTCTGTGGTCACGACAGTATAAATGTCAATAACTTGCAAAGCAAACCGAACGGGTCGGCCAGGGTGCGCGTGGCGAGGAGCGCCGGATCGGTCTGGTTGGGCCTGGGGAGATGGCAGAGAAGCAGAAGCCGAGCGCGTCGCGTGCCTTAACCCGCATTATTCATGAACGCTTCTGCTGCAATCGCGGATTCGCCGCTGCGACAAGCCGGCATGCGGCTGACGGGCATGCCGGCGGGCGGGCTCGCCCCTCGCGGCCTCAACGTACTGTTTCAAGTACGTCTCGGCCCCTCAGGGCTCCACGCGCCCGTCTCGCCTGGCGACTTCGCGATTTCGCGACGAACCGTCATGAATAATGCGGGTTACGAATCGGGGAACAGCCTCTGGATCAACGGCAGGAGGTCGGTGCTCATCTGCGCTTTGGCAAGAAAGCCATCGACCTTGATGGCATAAGCCTCGGTTCTGAGTGACGCGTCCGTTTCAATGGTCACCAGCACAATGCGTGGCGCGCCGGGCTTGGCTTTGATTTTCCGTGCGGTCTCCAACCCGTCCATATCCGCTATGGTCACATCCATCAACACGAGATCGGGGCTCAGTCGAGTCACGTGCTCGACCGCCTTCTGGCCGGAGTCGGTGCGCCCCACGATCTGAACTCGCGGATCCTTCGAAAGCCAGCGTTCCTCAACCTTCAGAAACATGTCGCTGTCATCAACCAAGAGCACACGGATCTGCGACATTTCTCCCCCCCGGTGAACGGGACAGCAGGCGATGAGAGGCGCCTGACGGGTCAGGCAGAGGAATGATGCACCGATTCAGGTAGTCGTCGAGGCAAGAACTGGGGGATAGACGCTGACTTTCTGCCTCGCCCGGCCGCCTTCGTATTTGACAATGCCGGTGATCCGTGCAAACAGCGTGTGGTCGCGCCCGAGGCCCACATTGAAGCCGGGATGAATCTTGGTTCCTCTCTGACGCACAAGGATGCTCCCGGCCTTCACAGGCTCCCCGCTGAACGCTTTGACGCCGAGATACTGCGGATTGCTGTCTCGGCCGTTCCGGGATGACCCGCCGCCCTTTTTGGTTGCCATGCTCCGTTCCCTCTGCCTTCGCTATGCGGTTGCGATGCCGGTGATCCGAACCTGCGTGAAACTTTGGCGGTGGCCTTTGGTCCGCCGGTAGTTTTTCCGCCGCTTCTTCTTAAACACCATGATGGACCGGGTTCGCCCCTGAGCGATGATCTCGGCGGTCACACGAGCGCGCTCAACCCAGGGACGGCCGACCAGGAGTCCGGCGTCGCCTTGGACCAATCGAACCTGGGTCAATTCGACCGTTCCGCCCACATCGCCGGGCAGTTTTTCGATCCGGAGGACCTCACCCGGCTGGACCCGGTACTGTTTTCCCCCGGTCTCCACGATGGCGTACATAAGCAGAAGTCTCCAGAAATACAAAAGTTTTCTATCATAGACTATCCAGAAGTGTCAAGGTTCTCTGACGATCCGCACGCTCCAGCTACGTGCTACCATACTGGAAAAAGAGAGGAGAACCGGGCATGCCACTGACGCACTTGCAAAGCGGGGTGATCGCCGGTCTGTTGCTGACCACGATGCTTGTCGTGATCGGGCTGTTTGTAGGGCAGAGTCTTCTGAAGACGGAGCGGGAGGCCTACGAGCGCGGCGTGCGTATGGCGGTCATGCATTCGCGGTGCCGCGGCGCCCCTCCCTCCGCGGAATATGTTGCTCGGGCCTTCGCGTGGGGCGATCCGAAAACCTGTGAAGAGGTTCAGAAGATCGACCGGAGCCAGACCGGCACCAACTGAACCACCCCAGGATTCAAGCGAAGGCGCCGGGAACTTTCCAGTGGGTCACGCGTCAGGCCGGATGCCCGAGTTGCTTGACGGCTCTTCGGAGGCGCTGCTATAGTTGCGGCGTCTGGAGAATTTCGACCATGATTCTCCCATCCCTGTGAGCTCTACGGAGCGTATGATGCTGGAACCGAGCAAGAAGATCTGGATGGACGGCGCGTTCGTCAATTGGGAGGATGCCTCGGTCCATGTGTTGACGCATTCGCTCCACTATGGCTTGGCCGCGTTCGAGGGGATCCGCTGCTATAAGGGTCGGAACGGGTCGGCGATCTTCCGGCTCCAGGACCACGTGGACCGGCTGTTTGAATCGGCCCACATCGCCCTGATGACGATCCCGTACGATAAGAAACAGGTGACCGACGCGATCATCGAAACAGTACGTGTCAATCGGTTGGAGGCCTGTTACATCCGGCCGCTGGTTTACATCGGACATGGGGTGATGGGGCTCTATCCGGGTGAGAACCCGATTCGCATGGCGATCGCCGCCTGGCGGTGGGGCACCTATCTCGGAGAGGACGCCTTGGCCAACGGCATCCGGGCGAAGGTTTCCTCGTTTACGCGGCATCACGTCAACATTGCCATGACGCGCGCCAAGATCTCGGGACACTATGTGAATTCGATCCTGGCCAAGCAGGAAGTGAAGGCGGACGGGTACGACGAGGCCATCCTGCTCGACCCGGACGGCTACGTGGCGGAGGGGACGGGGGAGAATGTCTTCATCGTCCGCAAGGGGGTGCTGAAGACGACGCCGCTCACCTCCATTCTGGAAGGCGTCACCCGCCAGTCGGTGCTGCAGCTCGCGCGGGAACGGAATGTTTCCGTCATCGAGGAGCGGTTCACGCGCGATGCCATGTACGTGGCGGATGAGGCGTTCCTGACGGGCACCGCCGCGGAAATTACCCCGGTCCGTGAAATAGATGGCCGCCGGATCGGAACCGGCACTCCAGGCCCGGTGACGAAGGACCTGCAAAAGACCTTCTTCGAGATCGTGCGCGGGGAGGACCGCGCCCATAGCGCGTGGCTCACGCGCGTCTGACGCGACCTCATCCTCACTTCCCTTCAATTCAGGTTTGGTACGACGGCGCGCTACGGCGTGGCTGGGGCTGGAGGCGGTGATTCGCCGGAACGCGGAGCGGCCGGAGCGGGTTCGTGTGTCTGCGTTCCGGGCGGGGACGCGGGGGCGGTGGAGGTGTCCGTCTTATTGAGGTCGATGACGGTCGAGGAGAAGGTCCTTTCCCTGGACAACACGGCTAGGCCGAGCGAGGTCAGCATGAATATAATTGCCGCCACCACCGTCACTTTGCTCAGGAACGTGCCGGGTCCCCGGCTGCCGAACACCGTCTGGCTCGATCCCCCGAAGGCGGCTCCGATCTCGGCGCCCTTGCCGGCCTGCAACAGAATGGCGGCGATCATCAAGAAGCACACGATCACGTGAACCACGACGGCCAGGGTGTACATGCCTCCTCCTTACTTCCGTAAGACCTTCACTTAGCGGGCGGCTTTCTGCGCAACGGCAATAATAGTAGCAAAGGACTGCGGATCGAGACAAGCCCCTCCCACTAATGCGCCGTCGATCTGGGACGAAGCCAGAAACTCGCCGGCATTCTCCGCCGTCACACTGCCCCCGTACAGAATCCGGACCTGCTCGCCGGCCCCAGCGCCCCAACTCTTGGCGAGGGCACCCCGAAGCGTCTCGTGGACCGCCCCCGCCTGGGCGGGCGAGGCGGCCTGGCCGGTCCCGATGGCCCACACCGGCTCGTAGGCGATGGTGACCAGGCGGATCTCATCCTTTGAGATTCCGTCGAGGCCCTTCCGGAGCTGTCCGGTGACCACGGTCTCGGTCCGTCCTTTCTTGTGATCCGAGAGCGACTCCCCCACACAGAGGATCGGGCGTAGCCCGTGGCGGAGGGAGGCACGGATTTTTCTCTGGATCCCCTCATCATCCTCGCCGAACAATTGCCTCCGTTCCGAATGGCCCAGAATTACGTACCGGCACCCCAGGTCCTTGAGCATCGGAGCAGACACTTCACCCGTGAAAGGCCCTTCGTCTTCCCAGTACAGGTTCTGCGCGGCGAGCGCGAAGGACGGAGAAGCCGGCAGTGCCCGAGCGGCGGCATGCAGCGCGGTGAACGGGGGGGCGATGACCACCTCGACCTGCCCCGGCTCGGAGACCAGGTCCGAGAGGCGACGCACCAGGACCGCCGCTTCGGTCGCGGTCTTGTGCATCTTCCAATTGCCCACGATGAGTCGTCGGCGCACAGAACCCTCGCGGGAAGAGCCACGCGCCCGCGGCCGGAGGGCGTGGCTCAACGCTCCTGATCAGGCAGGGCCGCGAGCCCCGGCAGCTCTTTGCCTTCCAGCAGTTGGAGGGTCGCGCCTCCGCCGGTGGAGACGAACGACATGCTTTCCGATTCACCGGCTCGATGGACCGCGTCGTTGGTCTCGCCTCCGCCCACGATGGTCAGCGCATAGGCATTGGCGACGGCGTGGGCCATGGCCTGGGTTCCTCGGGAGAACGCGTCGACCTCGAAGACTCCCATCGGGCCGTTCCAGAGAATGGTCTTGGCGTTCTGCACCGCCTCGGTGAACAGTCTGACGGAGGCCGGGCCGATATCCATCCCGTACCAACCCTTGGGGATCTCCTGCATGGGCACGATCTTAGTCTCGGCGCCGGGCTCACGGCCGGCTGCCACGACGCAGTCCACGGGAAGATAGAACTTCACCCCCCGCAAGAGAGCGTGTTCGTGGATGCCCCGGGCAAAATCCAACATATCGTCCTCGACCAGCGAGTTGCCGATTTCCAACCCCATCGCCTTGAGGAACGTGAAGGCCATGCCTCCTCCGATGATGACCTTGTCCACGCGCTTCCCCAGGTTCTCGATCACCCCGATTTTCCCCGAGACCTTGGCTCCGCCCAGGATCGCGACGAACGGTCGGATGGGATCGGCGACCGCCCCTTGCAGGTATTCGATCTCCTTCTTCATGAGGTAGCCGGCGGCGGCCGTCTTGATGAATCTCGGAATGCCCACGATCGACGCATGCGCGCGATGGGCGGCGCCGAAGGCGTCGTTGATATAGACATCGGCGAGCGACGCGAGCGACCGCGCAAACGCGTCGTCGTTTTTCTCCTCGCCGGGGTGAAAACGGAGGTTTTCCAGGAGGAGCACATCGCCCGGCTTCATCCGGGCGACCAGTTTCTCGACCTCCGGCCCGACGCAATCGGGTGCGAAGAGGACTTCTTTGCCCAGAAGGCGTTGGAGCCGTCTGGCGATCGGTGCCAGGCTGTATCTCGGGTCCGGTTTGCCGTTGGGGCGGCCCAGGTGGGAGCACAGGATGACCTTGGCCCCCTCATCCACGGTGCGGTTGATGGTGGGCAACGTGGAGCGGATCCGGGTATCGTCGGTGATCTGATGATCGTGGTCGAGAGGGACATTGAAGTCAGCCCGGATGATGACGCGCTTATTGCGAAGATCGGTCTCGTCGATCGTCCGCTTACGAATGATCATCTGCGCTCTCGGTCTTGGGCTCATGTCCTGTGGTTACGTGGACGATTGGTGCGTGAAAACTCGTCAGTGTGTTGGAGTGAAAAGCGGTCAGGGCTTCGCCGCGATAAACTTGATGAGATCGCGGACGCGACAGGAATAGCCCCACTCGTTGTCGTACCAGGCGATGACCTTCACCATGCGGTGTTCCATGACCGTGGTCAGCGGCGCGTCCAGCGTGGCGGAGTGGGGATCGCCGTTCTGATCCACCGACACGATCGGCGCCTCGGAATATTGCAGAATGCCCTTCAAGGGCCCCTGGGACGCCCGGCGGAAAGCCGCGTTGACCGATGCGGTGTCGCAGTCCTTCTCCGTCTCCACCGTCAGGTCGACCAACGACACGTTGGGCGTCGGCACGCGGATCGCCATCCCGTCCAGCTTGCCCTTGAGCTGCGGGAGCACCAGGTGGAGCGCCTTCGCGGCGCCGGTGCTGGTCGGCACCATGGAGACCGCGGCGGCGCGCGCGCGGCGCAGGTCCTTGTGCGGGAGGTCCAGGAGCTGCTGGTCATTCGTATAGGAGTGGATCGTGGTCATCACGCCGTGGCGAATCCCGAAGTTCTCCAAGAGAACCTTGGCCACCGGGGCCAGGCAGTTGGTCGTGCAGGACGCGTTCGAGATGACCTGATGCGAGCGGGGATCGTAGGTCTGTTCATTGACGCCCAGCACGAGCGTCACATCCGGATCCTTGGCCGGGGCCGTGATGATCACCCGCTTGGCGCCGGCCGACAGGTGACGGCTGGCCCCCTCCCGATCCGTGAACCGCCCGGTGGACTCGATCACCAGGTCCACGCCAAGGTCTTTCCAGGGCAGTTCCTTCGGGTCTTTCTTGGCGAGAACCTGGATCGACTTGCCGTCCACGACGAGGTGGTCATCGTGAGCTTCGACGGTTGCTTTCAGGGTCCCGTGAATCGAGTCATACTTCAGGAGATAGGCCAGCGTCTTGGCGTCCGTGAGGTCATTGATCGCGAGAAAATTCAGCTCGGGATCGCCCAACGACGCCCGCAACACGTTGCGCCCGATCCGCCCGAACCCGTTGATTCCGATACGTACGGCCATGTCTCAGCCAGCTCACTCCCAAAGACAAAAATGCCGGCCGAACAGCGACCGGCACACATCACGGCATGGTACCCAGGCCTGTACCGGATGTCAAGCAATTGGGGGATGCCGGGGTAGGGTTTCTC